>Ga0070681_10003423_pt1 | contig 14862 bp, 10 predicted proteins | sample KBSC83BmetaG_FD_65650 | JGI IMG/M metagenome (GOLD analysis project Ga0070681, IMG submission 65650) | Corn rhizosphere microbial communities from Kellogg Biological Station, Michigan, USA - KBS C8-3B metaG | ecosystem: Host-associated > Plants > Roots > Rhizosphere | place: USA: Michigan...
CTGGAACAGGCTGCGCTGCAGTGGCTGGCCGGCCTGGGCTGGGAGGTGGCCCACGGCCCGGATATTTCGCCGCCGGATGCGCACACGCCGGGCAGCGAGCGTGACAGTTACCGGCAGGTGGTACTTGAGCATCGGCTGCGCGACGCGATCCACCGGCTGAACCCGCGGATTCCCGGCACGGCGCAGGACGAGGCGCTGCGAATGGTGCTGAATCCCAACATCCCGGGCCCGTTGCAGGCGAACCGCCAGCTGCACCGCTGGCTGACCGAAGGCGTGCCGGTGCAGTTCCAGCAGGGCGACGAGACCCGCGGTGACCTCGTGCGACTGGTCGATTTCGACGATGTGCGCGGCAACGACTGGGTGGCGGTCAACCAGTTTTCCATCCAGGGGCCGAAACGCACGCGGCGACCGGATCTGCTGCTGTTCCTCAACGGGCTGCCGATCGTGCTGCTTGAGTTGAAGAACCCTGGCGACGAGAACGCGGATATCTGGTCGGCGTTCAATCAGGTGCAGGCGTACCGGGAGGACATCCCCGACCTGTTCATCTACAACGCGCTGGTGGTGATCTCCGACGGCATTAGCGCGCGGATGGGCTCGCTCAGCGCCGAGCGCGAACGCTATATGGCATGGCGCACGATCGACGGTGTGCAGACCGACCCACTGGGCGAGATGCGCGAACTGGAAACGCTGGTGCAGGGTGCGTTTGATCGCACGTTGCTGCTGGCCTACCTGCGCAACTTCGTCTTGTTCGAGGACGACGGTGCGCTGGTCAAGAAGGTCGCGGGATATCACCAGTTCCATGCGGTGCGGGCGGTGGTGGAAAGTGTGCTGGTGGCATCGAAGCCGGGCGGATCGCGCAAGGGCGGCGTGGTGTGGCATACGCAAGGTGCGGGAAAGAGCATCGAGATGACCTGCCTGGCCGGCACGCTGATGCAGCACCCGGCGATGGGCAACCCGACCATCGTGGTGGTGACCGATCGCAACGATCTGGACAACCAGCTGTTTGGCGTGTTTGCCGGCGTCGCCGACCTGCTGCGCGAGACACCGGTGCAAGCTGATACACGGCCACGCCTGCGCGAACTGCTGGGTAAACGCCCTTCCGGCGGCATTATCTTCACCACGATCCAGAAGTTCATGCCGGGCGAAGACGAGGATGTGTTTCCGGTGCTGTCCGAGCGGCAGAACATCGTGGTCATCTGCGACGAGGCGCATCGCACCCAATACGGCTTCGAGGCGAAGCTGACCGGCGATCCCGGCAAGGCGAAGTCCGCGAAGATGGCGGCGGAAGCGGCAGGCTCGGTGGCGATGGCTGCACTGACGTCGCACGAAGCACCTGCCACTTACGCGAGCAACGTGCGTTACGGCTACGCCCAGCATCTGCGTGATGCGCTGCCGAACGCCACCTTTGTCGCATTCACCGGCACGCCGGTATCGCTGACCGATCGCGATACCCGCGCCGTGTTCGGCGACTACGTGCACGTCTACGACATCGAGCAAGCAGTGAAGGACGGCGCCACCGTACCGATGTACTACGAGTCACGGCTGGCCAAGCTCGAATTGAGCGACGGCGACATCGACGCGCTCGACGAGGAAGTGGACGAGTTGAACGAAGGCGCGGTCGACGACCCGTCGCATGCGGCGCGCATCCGCCGCTGGGCGGCACTGGAGAAGGTGGTGGGTGCCGCGCCGCGCATCCAGAAGGTGGCCAGCGACATCGTCGAGCATTTCGAAAACCGCCTGGCAGCGATGGATGGCAAGGCGATGATCGTGGCGATGAGCCGTGAGATCTGCGTGCATCTGTACGACGCCATCGTGGCATTGCGCCCCGAGTGGCACGATGCCGATCCCGAAAAGGGCGTGATCAAGATCGTGATGACCGGCTCGGCCGCCGACAAGCCGATGCTCAAGCCGCATGTGTATCCGAAGGAAACACGCAAGCGGCTGGAGCGTCGCTACAAGGATGCAGCGGATCCGTTCAAACTGGTGATCGTGCGCGACATGTGGCTGACCGGCTTCGATGCGCCGTGCCTGCACACCATGTACATCGACAAACCGATGCGCGGGCACAACCTGATGCAGGCGATCGCACGGGTGAACCGGGTGTTCAAGGACAAGCCCGGCGGCCTGGTAGTCGACTACATCGGCATCGCCAACGAATTGAAGCAGGCGCTGGCCGACTATACCCAAGCCAAGGGCAACGGCCGCCCGACGATCAACGCCGAAGAGGCGCTGGACGTGTTGATAGAGCGGATGGAGCTGCTGCGCGGCATGTTGCACGGCTACGATTATGCAGACTTCCGCACGCAGGCTTGGGCGCTCCTGCCCGGCGCGGCAAACCACGTGCTTGGACTGGATGACGGCAAACAGCGTTTTGCCGATCAGGTGCTGGCAGCGACCAAGGCGTTCGCGCTGTGCTGCACGCTGGATGCGGCGCTGGCCTATCGCGACGAGCTGGCGTTTCTGCAGGCGATCAAGTCGGCGATCACCAAGCATGCAACCACGGACAAGAAGCTCAGCGACGAACAGAAGGAACATGCGCTGCGCCAGATCATCTCGCGCGCCGTGGTGTCCGATCAGGTCATCGACATCTTTGCCGCCGCCGGCCTGAAGCGTCCGGACATCGGCGTGCTGTCGGAAGAGTTTCTGCAGGACGTGCGCCACATGAAGGAGCGCAACCTTGCGGTGGAGCTGCTGGAGCGGCTGCTGAAGGGCGAGATCAAATCGCGCTTCAAGACCAACGTCGTGCAGAGTGCGAAATTCTCGGAGCTGCTGCAGGCATCGCTGACGCGCTATCGCAACCGCGCGATCGAGACGGCGCAGGTGATCGAAGAGCTGATCGCGATGGCCAAGAAATTCCAGCAAGCCGCCGAACACGGTGACGCGCTGGGACTCAATCGCGATGAAGTCGCCTTCTACGACGCGTTGGCGAATAACGAATCCGCGGTGCGCGAACTCGGCGACGAGACGTTGCGCAAGATCGCCGTCGAGCTGACCATGAAACTGCGCAACTCCGTCACGGTGGACTGGGCAGTGCGTGATTCTGTGCGTGCCAAGCTACGGGTGATGGTGAAGACCTTGCTGCGACGCTACAAGTATCCGCCAGACAAACAGGGCGAGGCGGTGGAAATCGTATTGCGACAGGCTGAGACCTTGACCGGCGCTTGGGCGAGTGTGGGGCGGCCAGGTTGAAAGATTTCTTGTCTCAGCGGTGCGTTGGAAGTGAAGGTGGCATTACCTACTGCTGCGCAGTTACCTGACTACAACGCGATGGCACTACGGAATTAGCGGCAGTTTCGGTCACTCCATGAAATTAGCTTGGTCTAGTTGACGCCGCGATGCCTCGGGCTGAAACTTCAGTAAGCAAGTTAGACCATCAGATCGTCTTCGTGAGTAATCGAACGATATGGCCTTGGGAGACCTGCTCCAACAGTTTCAGATTTTCAGCCTCTAATTCATCTGCGCGGGCCTGTGCCTCTTGAAGCTTGTTTTGCAGTGTGACCATCTGCAAGTGGTACAGGTTGGAAAAGTGCTCCGCACCAAGAGCACGCTCCCTCCAGTTATCCGCACGCTGGGTAACCACTTTACGCACCGCTTTCTTTCCAACTGCGATGCGCGCACGAATGTCGGCCAGCCACTGATGCAACATAATTAGCGTCGTTTCCTTATGTGCTGCTCCCCCAAGTACTGAGGTGAGAATGCCGGCACGTCGACACGTTTCAACGCGATTAAGTTTGCCGGCATTGTAAGGGTAGAGTCCGTCGTTCTTTTCGATATCAAGTTCGATCTGCGCCATGGCCGAATGTAGCTTGACGACGACTTTCGCAGTCCGGGCCTTCGCATGCGCTTCGAGTGCAGGGGGTTGGTTGCTCATACAGCTTGCGCCTTCTGCCTATCCCACCACGCGTTCTTTCCCAGCACCAACTTTTCGATCAGTGGGTGGTTCCGCCACTTCTCGTAAACGTCCCGCCAGCGGAAAAGATGATTCATGAGCTTGGCAGTCAATTCAGCGGCCAACAGTTCGTTTTGCTCATCGTTGGCGCGCTCCAATAGGGGCACAAGGGCGCTTATTCTGTCATCACACATGTTCTTGTGATGCGCGAGAATTAGCTGATGCTTGCAGCCCGACTGGCAGTTGAGCGGGTCGCGACGCAATCCTTTGCCTTCTCCGCAGAGACCGTGATCGAATCGATCCAGCGTGCAGATGACGCCCTCCATGACAGGCACCCAATCACGGCCGCCAAGTGTCAATTGATCAGCCAGCTCATACATGTCTTTTGGCTCCAATGCATCCGTCCCCTTGATACGCCTGAACGCATACACCTTTTCGCGCACGACATCACCGAATGCTCCTCCTAGGTTGTCCGCATCCTTTACGGCGTCTATCGCCAAGAGGATGACAATCTCTCGCTGCATACGCATTACGTCAGCAACGATGGTTTTATCACTCAGCATGTAGCCAATCGTCTGCTCAGGGTCTTCGTGCCCAAAGGTATCCATCAGCACGATCTGCGCGCTAGTCAGCGCTAGCGCAAGAATCCGGGCCAACGTCTTCCGAAAGCGATGGGTGTGAACCGTTGGATTGTCGGGATCAAGTAGGCCAACCAATCCAAATACATCCGGCAGTACTTGAAACGCATGGTTAAATGCAACGAGGGGAGTGCCGAGCACTCCGCGAGCTTGCCCTATTTGGACCCAAAGATGATTGCCACAGTGCCTTTCGGCACCCAGCTTTGCGAGTCGCTTCACCAGGGACGCGAGGCGTATTTGCTGCATGACCAACTTGACCAATATCGGCGGAAGTGGCCAATCTCGTCTTCGCCCACCTCGTTCGCGCGTGTCTTTCCATTGGGTACCAACAAGACGATAACCGTTGGGCCCTGCAATCAAGCAGTCAGTTGTATAGTCGACGAGCGTCGACGCTCGCGGCCCGGTTGCCAGGAAGAGGAGCCACGCATGGCATGCCTGAAGGGTAACGACCAATTTGACTACATCACTCCAACCTTGCGGTGGCCAAGCGAATTTCTGAAAGGATTCCTTGCTGGAGACAAATCCATTAGTTCGCTTGAAATCGAGCCTAATTCCCTTGTCACTTGGTGGAATGACCGGCGCACCGTCCGGCGATGTCCAGCTCCACGTCTCGATCAACTCGCGTCTCAACTTGCTAAGGCCGCCGGCTTCCGACTTCTTCGTACGCTGCCCGGGAATCTTTTGCCATGACACAAAAGGAGCTGGCGGCGGAAGCTTTAGATCGATGCACTTCTCGAAGCAGTCCAGCAAAGAAGGCCCAATCGCTTCCGCCATCCACAGAACGCATCGCCCCATCTGAGCAACAAATTGATCTGGCAGCGGTTGCCACTCTTGGCCCGAATTCTCAGCCTCCTGGCGCCCGGGTTCGCCGAAACGATCCCTTTCTGCAGGCTTCTCGTCCTGTGTTGGCTCCGGTGGAGCGTCTGCAATCAGCCCGCGCTCGCAAAGGCCAATCAGCGCGCGAGCGAAATACCGCTCGGCATGACCTGTTACCTGAGCCAACTGAATTCGGCTCCACCAGCGTGTGTCAGGACTCGCTGTGTCAACTAAGAGCTTGCCAAGGCGGACCGCAATCTCCCCTTTTTGAAGCACCGACGCTGGCATAAGAACTGTATTTCTTGTCTGGTGCTTCGAGGGGGTAAGCGTCAACAGTAGAGCAATTTGAAGTGCTTCCCTCCAAATGCGGTCACCGTTGGGACAGCTGACAATGTCACAGCGAAAACTCGTCTTTCCTGACTTTGGTGCCCAGCCCTCGGGAATGACCCAGCGCCCCCATTGGCTTCCATAACCCAAGCTCTCCTGTAGTTTGAGTAGCTCATCGCGCCCCATAGATTGGATAGCGTGAAGATCCAGTCCTGTGGCCAGGACAACGCCAAGGCGCTGCGCGGCATTGGGCGGTAAGGCAGATCGAGCAGTCACCATCGTCGCCATTTAATTGAGACCCGGCCATGAATCAAGATAGCGTCGACCACAGCGGAACTCCTTCTCCCAAAATGCGCGGTGCTGTTCCACTTCCTCAGTCGGCCACTGCTCCAAGTCGATCTTAAGTTGGTCGAGATCCGAGCTCAGCTGAGATTCGGACCAAATTACGACACTCACCGAAGCACGAATCTTTTCCAACTCGATCATTCGAAGCACCATGCGTTTTGCGTCAAATGCATACCCCCGAGGACACCCAGAGCATCGCGTTCCGGCTCGACAGAGCGTTCTCCCGTTAAGCGGGTTGCCTGGGTCGATTTCTCGCGGAGGTGCGTAAGGCGTGGGACAGGCGTAGCCAGCGGGCGTGACTTTCATGCGGTACTGCTCTAACCGGTAAAGTTGCTCTTCGCTTGGCACAATTCCAAATTCGAGACGTGCATGAAGGATGGTAGGATCGCAGCGCCCCGCTCCCAACTCCCCCAACAAGACCTCCTGAGCCTGCAGAAGGCGCTTTTCGGAGAACTGCCGCCACAATCGATTCCGGAGATAGTGTCGTGTGCTTGTAAGATGACGGTGCCCGAGTGCCCATTGAACCATCACCATGCTGTAGCGTGATTCTAGAAAGACCTGCGTTGCGAATACATCGCGCCAGTCGCTTGGTACGAATGTAACGGGAATAATTACTGCTCGCCGACAAGTTGATGCCAAGGACTCGGATTGCTCTCGGTGAGCCGTAGCGCCTTCACCTATGCTGTACTCAACTGCTTGCGTTGCTGTGATATTGACCTGGTGAGCATCCGAACTCGCCTTTTCGATCGCACTGTTGTGTTCCGTAACACGCTGACGGAACCACCGAGAAGCCTCATTTGGCTGCGAGCGGTTTAGCGACACCACACGACTTGAAAATCTATTGTTTCCTGGAGCAAGCCATGGAGTCACCCGCGTCAAAGCGGAAAGAAGACTTCCATCCTCTCCGATTTGGTTGTCAATACTCAGACGGTGGGGCGCCACTGCGAGCAATTCCCGTAGCGGCGCTGTTCGATCAATCAGAGCGCGCACTATCTGTAGCGGACCGGTCTTCACTCGACCGCGGCAGAGAGTTGTCTGCCAGCCCTTCGAGCGCTCTTTCCAGCTCTCTATGACCCAGATGTCGTTCTCTGGCCTTCCATGAGGACGTGCCCACAGCTCGTTAGAAATATCGAGAGAATATACCGTTGATGGGTTCCATCCGGTTCGCGCCATGAAGAGTTGCGAGAGACAGTACAGGTCCGAAGGGCTCGGGTAGAGGCCATACTGGGCATCTTCCAGAACGAAGCCAGTTCGGCTCCACCAAGGTGGAACTCCCTTTTCCTTCGCAAGGCCAAAGATTTTGCAGATTTGCCCGCTATTGGGAAGAGGGTCTCCGATGTGCCGAATGATCGCTCGGTAGGTCGCATGGATATCCGCTTCCGAAGCATGGAATTGCAGCATTCGACCATCTTTCCCTTGCTGCCTCCTAGGCACCTCTAGCAAATTGCGGCCTTGTGCGGCGAGGTCATCCGCGCGCTTCCAGCGCCGAAATATCTCCTTCGCTTGCCCGGCAAGGAGATGGAAGGCCGCTCGTGCCTCCTCTTCGGTTGGAATATCTTTGTCGACATTTGAAGTGGAACGTACCGGACTGGGCCAGTGAAAATTCGCTGGGCCCAAGGCCAATTTCAATATCTGGGCGACCTGCGAATAGTGCGTGGGGATTGGTGGGCCGCTCGACACCCCTGGCGGTGGGTACAACCACAACTGCCCCAACGCACCACCCAAAACGTCCCGACTAATTTCGCCTGGAAAGGTTGCCTCATAACTACCCAAAAAACGCCAAAACGCCCTTAGAGCTGCGGCCGCCTGAACGACGCTACTTTGCCCCCAGTCGAGAGCCAGAGTCTTTAGCGCGGGCCAAATTAGGTCAGCAAGCTCTTTTCGCCCCCGAAACCCTCCCTTCCATACAGTTCGGCCGGCCCCAGATCTCCTCTCCGCAGCGCCGGTCCATAACTCAGCAATATCTATCGGTTTGCGAAGATACCCATTGCCCGGATGGAGAATTCTGGCGTGGGAAATCCCAGCACCGTCACCATTACGGTCCGTCATGATTCTTCCGACGGACCGGAACTGCTGTCTCGAGTGTGGCTTGACTCTGCGAAGTCGCGCCTCCTTCCGTGTCCTGAGCATCCTGGTACTTGAGCGATGGCATCCCGATCACATCGGCTAACCGCCACATCGCTCCGCGGATATACAAGTTGGTTGTTTCGAGCGAGAGGTGACCTAAGGTCGGGCGCAGAAACGTATCGATCTGATTGCGCATGACTTGATCGATCCAACCGAAATCAGCCGGACCGTCGACTACAGATAGCCGGAGGCGAGCCGACTCAACCAGCCATTCCACCGCGAAGTACTTTCTTCCCGCGTGCGGACTCCAGCCAGGAGGGCAGCATGCAGCGTCTGACCAAACTCTACGCAACTGCTGATTTGCAAAAGGCTGGTTACTAGTCTCGCTGAGCCACAACAGCTTTGGCTTAGCGCCCGCTCGGCGTGCCTGCTCTGCCTTGTCCGGATTCAAACGAATCCATCGGCGCATTTGTAGCTCGCGCATTTCTTCTTGGTACGCTCGGACTCTTTCTGCAACATCCAGCGGTAAGGACACCGTGCGGCCTCTACGCGCGATGTTGCTAGTAGGCTCTGTCTTGGCCCCCTTGACCCCTTTGTTTATAAAGAAATAAACATGCCCACCAACAATCTTCCAGCGCGCACGCGGAGGTAAAGTGTCGACCTCCATGGAGTTCACTTCGCTGATCCGCATTCCGCTTGTGATAATGACCTCTGCCATCAGAGCTTTGACCGGACTACGCTGTCGCATGGCGCGTAGCCACAACTCAACCTCAACAGGTGTGGGGAGTGCCAGCTCTCGACTTGGTACAACATCAAGTCTTCCGATTCGCGAGACACCTGCATCCAACTGCACGTGAGCGTGTCTACCGTCGCGGTGTGCAATGCGGAATTCCCGCGTCATCAGCTCAAAAGCAGGCCGTTCTTGGGTTCCATCCTCCCGCCGCGGCACTAACGATAGCCAAGTTAAAAAGTAACAAGCTTCGGCCACATAGATGTTGATCGTGGCGCTAGCTAGCGGCCTGCCACTACTGGAAAGCGCTCCACTTGCTAGACCGCTCTGCCAATGGCAAATATCTGCGTAGGACATGGTGGAAAAACTGCTTCTTTCTTCGTGTGCGATACGTGCTTCCGCCCAGACCACCAACTCTCGCATGCGGCGAGCGAGCGCCACACAGCTTGCCACCGTCAGGAACGCTCTTCGAGTCTTAGCTGGCTCGTTATTCGTTCCCATCCTAAGCGGCCACTCACAGAGCGCACGGGCTCGAATGTAGCGATTCTCAAGCGCGAGATAGCTGCCATCCTCGCCTACGAGGAACGGCACGTGAGCAACCGAAGGGTAGCCAGATTCGGTTAGCAGTTTCGAATTCGGACGGACGACGCGTGCAGGCACAGAACATTACTCATGCAGTTCTGGCAACTGTAACTTCACATGGCAGTCAGAAGGTCGTAACGATACGTCTAGAGCGGCATGTAGATAATGTCCTGCCCGGCTTCCAGCAGGTGGGTGGCAAAGGAATGGCGCAGCGTGTGGCAGGTGGCCGGCTTGACGATGCCCGCCTTGAGCCGCGCGTTGCGCACCGCGCGCTGCAGGCCGCCTTCGTCCACATGATGGCGCCGTCGCTCGCCATCGCGCGGATCGCGCGACAGCTGGTCCGATGGAAACACGTACTGCCAACCCGGTTCGCGCGGTGCGGACGGATACTTGCGCGCCAACGCATGCGGCAGCCACACCGCGCCCAGGCCTGACGCCAGGTCCTGCTGGTGGATCAGGCACACCCGCTCCAGCTGTGCATGCAGCGCTTCGCGCAGGCGTCGCGGCAACGGCACATGCCGATCCTTGCCACCCTTGCCGTCGCGCACGCAAATCTGATTGAGCTCGAAATCCACGTCCTTCACGCGCAACCGCACGCACTCCATCAGCCGCATGCCCGAGCCGTACAACAGCGAGGCCATCAAGCCGAAGCGGCCATCCATCATCGCCAGCAACCGGTTCACCTCGTCGCGCGAAAGCACCATCGGCACCCGCTTCGCCCGCTTCGCCCGCACCACCGTCTCCATCCACGGCAGCTCGATCGACAACACCTCCCTGTACAGAAACAACAGCGCTGACAGCGCCTGGTTCTGCGTGCCGGCCGCCACCTTGCCCTCGACGGCCAACGTACTCAGAAAACCATCGACCTCCACGCTCCCCATGTCACGCGGGTGCCGCTTGCCATTGGCCAGAATGAATCGCCGAATCCAACCGACATACGCTTGCTCCGTGCGCAGGCTGTAATGCTTCAAGCGCAACCGCGCCCGCACCTGATCCAGCAACCGCGGTGATTTTGCCCCAGTTACACCCGCACTTTCGCCTGCGTAACTCATACACCCTCAAAAGTGTCGGATAACACCGCCAGCTTGCCCACCGGTCTCACACTGCACCATCATGCAAGAGCATGATCTTGTGTAGGGTTTCACCGCTTGTGTGGTCACGGACCGCGCTGCATACTCGATGCAACACCTCACTTTTGGGGTCTACTAAGCGTTAGGCGCAAAAAGACGGTACATGGCGCGTTCAATACACATTACTGAAATATTTTTCTTCGTAGCAACGGTTGCGCTTGCAGTCGTTTGGTTCACGCATCCGCGAGGTAACTGGGAACCACTACTTGCCTTGGCAGGCGCGGGAACCGTCGGGATGGAGTTGTACAGGCGGCTCAGACCAAAGTCCAAGAGCGACCGGTTCGCTTCAAACGTTGAACGCATCCAGCACCGCGAACGCCTGCGAAAGCTATTGCAAGAAGAAATTTATCACTGTAGAGCCAAGGAACTTCGCCAAGATGTAATTGTTCGTGATGTGAAGCGTGTGGATAACTATCCGAATGTCGATGAAGAAAGCATGGGTATTTCACCTTGGTTTCGGGTTGGGCTAATAGACACTTACGACAGGGGTATTCTTCTCGGCTTAAGGTACGGTGGGCTAAAAGAATGTGATGGAGGTTACCGCTTTGTCGATTTCGTAAATGAAGAGAAAAGCGACCGCACCGTCTTGCTGGTCGGTAATGTTCCGTATGACTCCATCGCGGAAGTCAACGTGGACGGCGATGAGTATTATAACTATCCACACATTTACTGCCATTTTGACTTCGAGGGCCAGCCGTACGAGAAACTGTGGTTTGCTGAGCGCAAGGACCTTTCAGAGACTCATCCATACTATGCGAAGGTGGCAGATTACGAAGATGTGGTTTGCAACAACCCAACCGATGGCGAGCTTTTTTTCTGCTAGCAGCACAGGCGCGCCTAACATGTCGCTGCAGCGGACCGTCATCCCGCTACGCGGGCTGTCGGCGGCTGAGCTCCGGCGTTAGGTGTTCCAAATTGCCGCGCTTGCGGCAGTAGCGGCAGAATGGCCAAGCCGCTCTACAAATGGCCGGGCTTCCGGCTGGCCACGGCCCCCGATGAGGACGCGCGTTATGCAGTTCTTCAAAAAAGGTGCCGCAGCGTAGGTGCTACAAGCCGTGGAGCGGCTTGTGGCTTTCGCTGCAGGCATCGCCACTATCCTGTAGTACTTTCGTTGAGCAAACCGTGTGGCGGGCTGGCTTCGGCCAGTCCGCCACACCTAACCACTCGTTCAAGGCGGACGGCTTCGCCGCCGCTTAACTCCAGCGTTAGGCCCATGAATCGAAGCGAGCAATGATCCAAGAGAGCAACACGACATGGCAGAAGGCTACCGTCATCATCGCAGTGTTGGCGGTGGTCGTTCCCGTTGCCGTGCGCTACGCATGGAACGTCGTCGTGCCAGCCAACTATCTCCTATACGAAACAACCTTCACTACAAAGACCAGCAACGTTCAGACTGCCTCGGTAATAGTCGTAAACGCAGGGAATGCCGCTCAAAAGCAAGTAACCATTTATCTTCCATCAACGGCGACAAACCCCAAACAAACTACGATCGAGATCTCATCCCCGCGAAATCCCAATTTACGTTATCTGTTTGAAGCAGAGCCAAAAATTCCATTAACTAAGTACATCGATGACACGGGTTCAAAGATCCCTATTGGCAACATAGATCCTGGAAATGAGGTTCGGGTAACCCTTGCAGAAGCATCCCAGAGTGAGAATTTAGGAATTCATGCTCTTTCGCTATCCGATGCGCGAGTTAATTCATCAGCGGCGTCGGGAATCAAAGCGGACGGGATTAGGTATCCAGATCTCGCAGATGACATACATAGCATTTTTCTTTCCGCCTCGCCTTATTTCCTGGCTCTCCTGTTAGCAATATTCATCCTGTTTACAGTAATTGGGATAATATTCACCGCATTCTTTGATTCTCCTTACAAGCAGATGTCGCGACTCTGGCGTCAGATGGATACTCTTCAAGAGAAAATTGATAAGAATCGCAGATATGAGTAGCCGGCCTAACATCTCATTCGAGCCGGACGGCTGCGCCGCCGCTCAATTCCAGCGTTAGACGTCTATGGATAATCCTCGCGCGACAAGGACGATACTTCCACGCGATCAGGCAGGATCGGCCCAGCTTATCGGCGGCACCGGTCCAATTACAGGAATGTGCTCGATCGAGGACAAGTTCCTAGAAATCTACAAGCAGGATCGTACGTTTAGAGTTGAGACCCCTGAAACAATCGACCCGGACCGCACAAATCCAAATGCACCTTGGGTCACTTCAGTTACCGCAGAGATTGGGTCATCTAGCAAATCGATTGCACGTGTTCTTATCCAAAGCCGAGACATGTTGGAGGCGGCAATCTTTGAGCCTGCCTTGGACAAGGCTCGAATCATCAAGACTCTCCATGCCTGCAAGGAGTCACTAGTAGCTTGTGAACTCTTGTCGCGCAAGATCATCGGCCACATCGACCGCATCGTTCATGAAATTCAAACAGCCGGAATTGCGCGCGACAAGCATGGTCGCGGGCTCAATCCATTTCCTCAGGTGCCAGAGCTGGAACCCAACTGCGCCTCATTTCTCGTACACGCCAACCGTGCAATCAAGGCAATCTGTGAACTGCCCTATGTATTCCTTTCTTTGGAGAGGAAACATAGCAACTTCCACCATTTGCTACGCAACTTAGAAAAGGTTCTTGAAAGGGAATCTCCAATACTGCTGCTCGTTCGCGAGAACGCGAATACGGTTGAGCACATCATCAATCTCCGCAACTACCATGAGCATCCAGGCGACACCAAAACCATCATTCGGAATTTTCATGTCGTGCCAAACGGCGCGATCAGCGCGCCCATATGGAAACTCGAAGGAGTTCTCCAGACAGAAGATCAACCGATCAATCAGGAGCTGATTTCCATAGTTTCGTTTCTACAAGATCTCGCAGAAGCGATGTTTCTCTATCTTGCTCAGCACGGAGTTTCGAAACGCATCCCGTTCTACATTGAACAGGAAGCTGAAGAGAAGATCGACCCTAGCATGCCAATCAAGTACAGATTCAGCATCGACATCGCGTCTCTACAAAAGGCTCCACTCAAAGACGTCTAACAATTCGTTCAAACCGACACCGCTTCGCGGCGTCGGCAAAGCTTCGTAAGATTGTGGCATTGCCGCCGCCGCAAAGCGGTGCGGCTTAACTCCAGCGTTATACGGCCTCACTACATCATCATGCCCGACCAGACTCGTATTCGTATCGCCCTCCCTGCCGACGCCGAGCCACTTGCTGCACTCGCCGGGCGGACGTTTCGCGACACCTTCGCCAGCGACAACTCGGCCCAAGACATGGAAGTGTATGTACGTAATTCGCTCTCGCTAGACTGCATTCGGGCCGAGTTGGCTGACCACGCAAACACGTTCCTGCTCGCCTTCACAGGCGGCGCGGAGCAACCGACCGGATACGCCAAGCTCAGAACAGGCACCGCGGACCCGAGCGTAACCGGGCCGAACCCGGTCGAACTCCAACGCCTCTACGTGGACCAGAGCGCCATCGGGCACGGCGTCGGGGCCACACTCATGCGAGCGAGTCTCGAGGCAGCCCGGTCGGCGGGACACTGGACGCTCTGGCTCGGAGTGTGGGAGCGGAACGCTCGGGCGATCTCGTTCTACGGAAAGTGGGGGTTCGAAACGGTCGGGGACCACGTGTTCCGGTTGGGCTCGGACGACCAGAGGGACCAGATCATGGAGCGAGCAGTGCCGGATACCGTATAACTACCCGTCCAATGGCGGGTTGGGAAAACGCGTTCAATCGCCACCGCCTGGGGCCGCTCGAATGGGTCGGGCCAGATCCGCTTCCCGCTCAGCTTCATCATGGTTCTCACGCCAGGGAAACGCATTGGTTGCGATCATTTTGCCGTGGCTCAGGACTGCCTGGATCCAGCGGACACACTACGCGCGCTGCTGATTCCGGGCGTTGCGCGCTATCGGGAGCATCCATGTCCCAGGACACGGCGACGTTACGCTGCAAGGCAAAGCTGCTTCGCCCAGCCGGAGCGGGCGAGCGCGGCTCGTGGGCGTTTGTGGTTTTGCCCAAGTCCGTCAGTGAAAAGCTGCCAAGGCGCGGCAGGACGAGCGTGGACGGCACTCTCAACGGCCACCATTTCCAGACCACGCTGGAGCCGGATGGCCAGCTGAGTCACTGGCTCAAGGTGGGCAAAGAGCTGCGTGAGGCAGCCGGGGTGAAGCCGGGTGACACCGTCACCCTGGAAGTTGCGCCCGTGGCGAAAGAGCCGGAACCCAAGCTGCCGCCCGACTTCCGCGCGGCCCTTGCCGCATCCGCGCAAGCCAGGGCAGTGTGGAAGGCCACGACCACCATGGCCCGTATCGACTGGATACATTGGATCGAG
>Ga0070681_10003424_pt1 | contig 14861 bp, 16 predicted proteins | sample KBSC83BmetaG_FD_65650 | JGI IMG/M metagenome (GOLD analysis project Ga0070681, IMG submission 65650) | Corn rhizosphere microbial communities from Kellogg Biological Station, Michigan, USA - KBS C8-3B metaG | ecosystem: Host-associated > Plants > Roots > Rhizosphere | place: USA: Michigan...
AACGGCAATAATCACATCGAACGAATCTGCCCCAAACGCGGCCGAATCGAGTGTCCCCTCGACGTAGCGGAGATTTTCGCAGCCCGCGCGGGCGGCGTCCTCACGCGCCTGCCGGATGGCCGAGGGCGCAAGGTCGAGTCCAATCACTTCAGCTACGTGAGGGGCGAGCAGCAGTTCGGTATCGCCAATGCCGCAACCCAGACTCAGCACGCGCGCATTTCTCGCAGCGCCCGTAATGCGAAGGATGTGTTGTACCATGTGCCCGCGCAACGCACGCACAGCCGGCCGCGCGAAGTGTTTCTGGGCGAAGCCCGCATATAACCGTTCGTGATATTCGATTTCGCGAGAGAGAACGGATTGCTCGTCTGGCATTACAAGAACGCCTGCAGCAGGCGTTTCTGAACATTTTTTAAGCTGGAGTGCGCAGTATCCAGTTCGGACACTTTCTCTCGCAGTTCCCGCAAGAGCTTCGCGCGTTCGATTCCATTTTGAATGATCAACAGCAGCTGCGCATTCTCCCAGGGCTTCTCGACGTATTGGTATAGTCCCACGTCATTGATAGCCTGGATGGCGCTCTGCTTGTCTGCATGGCCCGTCAGCAGCACGCGGCTCGCTTCAGGCTGAAGCTGCTTGGCGCGGGCTAAGAATTGGATCCCGCTGATCTTGGGCATCAGGTAATCCGAAACCGCGATGTCCACCTGGTTACTTTCCATGTGCTTGATGGCTTGCTCGGGCTGGGTGAACCCGTGAATCTCGTAATCCGTCTCGAGTTGCAGATAGGCTCTGACGCTCGTGATCACCATTTCTTCGTCATCGACAATCAACACAGATGCTTTTTCGTTGGTGCCCAAGTCGCCTCCCGGAAACTCTAACTTGCCGCTGTTTTTACCTGCTCGATCGGAATGCGGATGTGGAAGGTCGTGCCCACCCCTACCTCGCTCTCGAAGCTAAGCGATCCGCCATGAGTTTCTTCCACAATTTTTTTGGAAATCGCGAGCCCCAGTCCTGTGCCTACACCCACCGCCTTGGTCGTAAAGCCGCCCGCAAGAATCTTCGAACGGTCCTCCGGCTTGATTCCGCGGCCCGTATCCGATATCGAGACTTCCACGTCGTCGCCCTCGCGTCGCGTTCGCACGGCAATTTTTCCCTCGCCTTCAATGGCCTGCCCGGCGTTCACCAAAATGTTGAGAAATACCTGATTGAGCATCTGGGCATGGCATTCCACGGGCGGCAGGTCGCCGAAGTCCGTTTCAACTTGAATGCGGCGGTGAAACTCGCCGTGCGTGAGCTTCAGAGTGTTCTGGAGGTGCTCGTTCAGATCCACTTTGCGCAGATCGGAACTATCCACGCGAGCAAAGGTCTTCAGGCCGCGAACCACTTCGGAAATCCGCTCGCAGGCAATTTTGTCGATGGCCACCAGCGATTGGCAAGTCTCAACGATGCGCCCCGCTTTTTCGAGCGCTGCCGCGTCTCCACCAGCTATCGCTTTGCCGACCATTTCCAACGAGCGAATGATCACTTGATTATTTGAAAGGATCGCGCCAATGGGGCTATTGATTTCGTGCACGATGCCGGCCAGCAGACGGCCGATGGATGCCATCTTGTGCTCTTCGGTCAGCTGCGCCGTCAGACTCGCGACCTTGGCACGCAAGTCCACCGCCTCGCTCCAAAGCTGCTCCGGCCTCGGCTCCTCGTCCACGTCACCTGCCCCTCAAACCATTATGACGCGGCCCGGTCACTGCTCGACCAGCTTGCGAAAGCGCTTGACGAGTGTTGAAAAAATGGCGGAGGTAATCTCGACGTTGTCGGATAGAAGGTCGTAAAAATCGTCACGACCGATGCGCAACAGGCGTGTATCTTCCACCGTTTTTGCCGTCACCGGCATCGGGTCGTCATCGAATAGCGCCCACGCGCCTAAGACTTCGTTTTGTTTTGCGGTGTGGAGCACTTCGCCATCGCGGCTCAACTCTACCGCTCCATCTACCACCACGAGCAGCGCGTCCATGGGCGTGGACGGATCCATCACCACCTTGTTCGGCGGATGCTTAATCTCACGAGCGATCGAAGCGATACGGGAAAGCTGCTCCGGAGTTAGATTCTTGAGCAACTCGACACCCTCGAGCGTGATCACCTTCTCGACAATATTCAGTCCCGCCATTTTAGTTAAGCCTCACGCAGCCAGCAGCGCCACGGTCGATCGCGCCACTTCGGCGACCTCCGGTCCGGTATTTTTGGCGGCGTCTTGAATGTCCGGCGCCAGCCGGTGCAGACGGAGTTCGCCCGTCGCAGCGACCGCACACGCCACCAACCACGGATCCCCCGAGCGAATCAGCTCCCGGATAGCCTCCTCCGGCGTCTTTGGCTCGATGCTGAACAGGTGACGGCCGGTTTCGAGTACATGTTCAGGGGCATCCAGCAGGGGCAGCAGAATTCGTTTTAGATCGCGCTCGAGCACGCTATCCAGGAACTCCAGAGCCGCTGAGAACTGCTCTCCGTGCCGCCGGTTCACGGCCAGGTAAGCTGAATAAATTTCGGTTGGAGGATAGCGCAGCCCCAGCAGCCGAAACAAGCGCTCGAGCGTAAGCCGGAGCCGTTCTTCGATGGTGCGCGCCAGCAGGCTGGCGGCGCTTGATGGCTTTGACTGGTCACGAAACGGCGCCAGGGCCGCATTCAGCTCGAAGTAATAGCGTGCCTCCTGATGGATCTGCTCGGTCACGAACGAATCGGAATAATTTAAACCAGGGTTCGACTCGCGAAGCCGGTTCAGCGCCTTCAGGACCGCGGCGCGAATCGCGAGGTTTTGCTGCCGGAGCGCGCTGATTAGAACGTCCACGCTCCGCTGATGCACGATGAGCCGCAGCACGCGTGGGATATAGCGGCGAACCGCCATAGGTGTGGACTCATCTTCCAAGGCATCGGCCAATGTGCCACAAATCATCGGGCCGTAAGCCGCCAGCGCCTCAATGGCCACACCGCGCATGCGCACGTCGCTCAACCGGCGTACGATCCCATCGACATACCTGCGGTTCCGTAATTCTCCGGCCGCGCGGCAGGCGGCTGTGATTACGCGCGGATCGGGGTCCTCCAGCAAACGAAAAAGAGCTTCCGTATCCTGATCGCCGGCCGCCCCGATAGCACGGGCCGCCAGGGCGCGACGCTCGGGGCTGGGGTCCTGCGCCGCAGCGGAAATCCATTCACGGGTGATGACTTCGGGAGCGAGTTCCCGCCGCTCAAGCACCGCATCCATGGCGCCGTCCCAGATATTCGTATTCGGAGTCTGCAACAATTCCCGCAGCAGCTGCTGGGCGTCGCCTGAAACCACGAGAACGTAGCGCGCCGCAGCCCGCACGCTCGGTGCCGCGCCGGATGAATCTCCAGCGCGAAGCTCCGCAAGCGCGCCATCTATCAGTTGCGGATCGCGTTCTACGCGCGCCAGCTCGAATACTTTGGTTCGCACCTCGACCGCCGGGTTCTCCGCGAGCTTTCCGAGCAGCGGCCGTAAGTTGTATCCTGGCGCTTCGGCAAGTAGGCCAAGGGCATACGCCGCCTGTCGCGGATTCTCACTGGCGGTCGTTTGTTCCAGCAATGCGAGCGTAGCGGGATCTGTTACGCTCACGCGCGCATTCTCCATATCGAGCCGCCGCGACGAAAGGCGACGGCGCACCGTAGCAGCGTATTCGCGGCTGGCTCTGGCCGCAAGCGCAATCCACACAAGGGAAAATCCTACCGTTATCAGCGGTATCTGTTTTGGAGTTAATGTCAGAACACTGGTGCAGAAAATGAGGATCACGCCGCCCAGCCCCCGGCCCATGCGGTCCACAAAGATGTCGACGAAGGCTTTCGTGCGGTTCTTTAGATCCGCGGGCAAGGGCACGTAAAGCAACTCCATCCCGGTGCGGTTCAACGTATAGCGAGTGGCCGCTTCCGTCAGCCTTAGGGCCGCGCTCGAACCGACACCCGGTAGGAAGAACGTGGCCAGCGCGGTCGCGCTGATCGTAACGGGCATGATCTGCAGGGTTCCGCCCACGCCAAACCACCGCACCACCGCCGCCGTCAGGAAGAACTGCAGAAAGAAATTAATTAGATTGAGATAAACGCCGTAGAAGTTCCCGAGGAACGCGGTGAGCTGATCCTTATCCCGATAGGCCAATTTCGCCATCGCGTTGAACTGGTAATCAATCGTTACGTCGACGATGAAGGTGACGGTTATGATCGCGACAATTACCTGTAAGTGCCGGTGATGACGAATCGCCGAAAGGATATCCGTGAATTGAAATTCCGCGTCTGCGGAGTCCGCCGCGGGAGCACTGGCGAGCGATACGCCGGGCTGCATCAGTAACCCGCGAAAACACAGATACGCGATGAAAACCATCACCGCGCTGGCCAGCACCAGTTTGGTTGGCCCGATCGCCCGGACCATTTCAGCCGTGAATTTCCCGCCGAACGACGCGCCGATCACCGCGCTCATTCCCAGCAGGCCGTAAAGTCTCTTGGCCTCCCGGGATGTGAAGACATTCGCTGCAATGAGCCAGCCTTGTGCCACCATGACGACGCTGAATAGCCCAACCCAAATGTTGAAAACGTATAAGACCCAGCCTTTTCCAAGTCCTAGCAGCCAGGAAATGACAACCAGGCAGCCGATCGTCAACCCCGTGGACCACGTTACCGCCGCCGGCAGGGAAGATCTGACGGCAAGCCGCGTGTATAGATATGCCAGAAATCCGCCGACAAATGCGATCAGGATCATTAGATACGGCAGTTTGTCAATATCGAACTGGTTGAGAAAGAGAGCGCGCGAAACCGGTTTAAGAATGTAATACGCAAAAAGAATGAAAAGCAGATAGAGCGATACAAAGCAGGTGCGCAGATACTCGCCCTTCCTCACATCGAAAAAGCTCTTCCAGAGGGTTCGGATCATGAAGCGGTTGGTCGCGCCTAGGTAGCTTACCACACCTGTTTTTCGTCCCCGGCCGCATCAGATCGCGATACAGTATGGCTATGGATCTGAGCCGCATCCGGCGCTTTCTGATGCCCGACGCGGCTGTCGAAAACGGCCGCTTTCGCGAAGAGTTGCGACAGCTCTGCCACGTCGGCCTGTTGGTGATCGGCGGTACGGAAATCATTGTCGCGGTCTTCGTGTTTGTGGCCCAGCTGATTACGGACGTGCTCACGCTCGACCAGCCAGCCGAAACCAAGATCTTGGTCTACCGCCGCGGCGTCCAAGCGTTGCTGGTGGTCGGCGTGGGTCTGCTCACCATGGTAATCGCACGGACGCGGCTGGGGCGGACGCGTCCGGCACTTCTGCTGTGCCTTTCGGCATGGCTTTCCTCGGCAGTGCTGATGATTTCATCGCTTGTGCTCACTCCTCATGCTTCGGACGAATACATTTCAGTCCACGTCGTTACTATGATGCTGGTAGCGATTACCGCGGCTCCTCTGCGGCCGCTGCATACATTCCTGCTGGGGCTGGCGATTTGGATCTCGTACCTGGGGGCTTTCATTGCTGGCAAGGTTTGGAATATTCTCGATCTAACCGCTTGGGATTCCCCGCACCTGGCGTTTGTTTTCATGCTTACGCTGTTAAGCACGGGACTTGCCGCCGTTCTTTACGGGCAGCGAATCATGAGCTACAGCGCCCAGCAGGAGAGCGTTCGGATTGCACAGGATCTTGCCGCCGCCCAGGTGCGCGCGCTGCTCTCGGAAAACGCCATTTCGGTAGGCAAGCTAGCCGCTGCTCTCACCCACGAGCTGAACACTCCGCTCGGTGCGCTGAAGAGTTCGGTCGATACCATGGTCGTTCTTGCGGCGAAGCAATGCATGGCGCCGCCTGAAGCGCAGCCGCGTCTGGTCACCATGCAGGACGAGCTCCGGCGATCTGTAAACGACTGCATGGAACGCCTGAAAAAGGTGATCGCGCGTTTGCAGCGTTTCATAGACCTTGACCACACGGAACGGCAGCCGACCGACTTGAACGAGTTGCTGGGCGACGTCGCCATCCTGTTGAAGCCCTCACTCAAGGAGAGCGTCAGCCTGAATTTCGATCTGCATCCGCTTCCACAGCTCACATGCCGTCCGCAACAGCTGACCACCGTTTTCTCGAGCCTCCTCAGCAACGCCATCGAAGCCGTCGATGGAAATGGCCGCGTTCTAGTCTCGACGGAAAAAATCGATTCTATGGTGCGCGTGAAGATCCAGGACAATGGCCACGGCATGGAGCCGACTGAACTGGAAACTATTTTCGATCCGGGGTTCAAAGTTACGGCGGGCCGTGTGTCCACGGGGAATTGGAGCCTCTTCGGCTCACGGCAAATTATTTTCGAGCACGGCGGAGAAATTCAGATTTCGAGCGTTCCCGGTAAAGGCACTACTGTGGACGTTCTGCTGCCGCTTTGAGTGTTATTCCCGCGCCGGCAAGTCGTAGAGAACTGCGCCTTCACCTTTTGCCTTCACCGCGTCGTCAAAAAACTTCACGATGAGATCCCGGCGCCCCAGCATCGCTTTGACCTCGGTTTTGTTCAGGTAAGGGCGAAGCTGTTCGTTAAGAGTGTCCTCATCGAGTTTCCGCAAGCTAGCCAGCAGCTTTCGATCGCACATCACCAGATCTTTGTCGCTTTTCAGGTTTGTCTCGATGCGAAATGCGCGCGTGTGGTCGATCATCCACATGCGCCATTGCTTATCGATCACCAGGTTCCCGAGATTTCGGTCGGTGTTATAGATCAACTGGTCGAATACCCGCACCGCGTACATTTGCCGGTTCCATTCGTCTTTATTCGGCGGTTCGATTCCCTGCTTTTTCCGATCGACTTCGTCGAACATTTTGTCGTCAACCCACCACGTGATCGCGCTGGTTTTTCCGCCAACCTTGCGCTCCACCGAAACCGGGATCATATTCAGGCCCAAAATCTTGTCGAGGCGGTACGCGGCAATGTTGAACTTATAACTATCTTTGAAATTCAGCTCCGTACCGCGTTTTGATGTGAAGGAGCTCTTCTGCAAATCAATGCTCTGGATGTGCGCATCATGTTGCACCTGGCCGTCGGAAAGAGTGGCGCGCTCCGAATTTGTCACCCCTTGTCCCAGCGTTTTCCGCTGCACGACGTTCGCGTTCAACAGAAACTGCTCCATCTGATCGCGACTTCGGCGACTGGTCTGCTCCTGCGGGAGAACCAGTTGTGAGCCGGCGCACACTAATAACAGACCGAACGACAGGGATCGGGAGTTGAAGGGCATTTCACACCTCGTGGAGGGTACTATCTTACGCGGATAAGGTGTCGAATTCAAGGACAGATAGGCCAAGGTAATAGGTTTATTTGTGGGTACGATTACTCTGTTTTGACCGGGGTGGCACGCGGGTTGCTCCACCTATAGCCTGGAGGTAATCATATGAATTGGGATCAAGTTGAGGGTAAGTGGAAGCAGGTGAAGGGCTCGTTTAAGGAGCGATGGGGCAAATTTACCGACGATGACCTCGACCGGCTCGCCGGCAAACGTGATCAGATCGTCGGCAAAATACAGGAGAAGTATGGCATCTCCAAGGAGCAGGCAAGTAAGGATTTGGACGCGTGGCGCCAGAACTTGAAAGAAGAAGAGCAAGTCAAAACATCCCGAAGTTTGTAGTGACGGCCAATCTCTCGACGTCGCGGCTCCGCATTGTCATGCGCCCGCGACGCGGCCTTTAATGGGCCCGTTTGTTAATCCTGCGAAGCAAAGCTAGCGCCGTTGACAACCCGAAATGTCTCGGCTATATTTTGTTAACATACTGATTATTATTGGTTTGTCAGTGACCATACACAATGGTTTCGACGAGCTCCCTCCCGGAGTCTCGGGTTCGTTTCCCTGTTTCCGTGACTCGCCACGGCAGCAGTGCTTCCACGAGCCAGTAAAGAATCATTGACTCCGGAGATTGGGCAATGTCCGTCGATCAGAACAACGGGAAGTTGGAACACCCCGTTGAGGGCAATGTGGAGGAGTATGAACACCTCCTCGACGACTACAGCCACTTCGTTCCCCCAGCCGAAGGTGAAATTCTAGAAGGCCGGGTCCTGAAAGTCACCGCAACCGAGGTCATCGTCGACGTCGGATACAAGTCCGAAGGCCTCGTCCCCATTGCACAGTTCCGCGGTTCCGACGGCGAGGTGCAAGTGCGTCCCGGAGATATCGTGGACGTCATGATCGACCACGGCGAACAGGTAGAAGGCTACATATTGCTGTCGCACGAAAAAGCCGCCCGCCTGCGCGTTTGGGAGAATCTGGAAAAAGCATTTCAGGAGCAGTTGATCATTTCCGGACGTGTGCTGGGCCGTGTGAAGGGCGGCCTGTCCGTGGATGTCGGGATCAAGAGCTTCATGCCGGGATCTCAACTGGATGCCAGACCCGTTCGCAATCTGGAAGCTTTCATCGGTCAGGACATTCCGGTCAAAGTGATCAAGCTCAATCGCCGCCGCGGAAATGTCGTTGTTTCGCGCAAACTGGCGGTCGAACAGGAAGCTTCAGAGCGCAAGAACGTTACGCTGGACCATTTGGGAGAAGGCGTTGTCGTCACCGGGACGGTCAAGAATCTGACGGAGTATGGCGCCTTCATCGATCTGGGCGGCATCGACGGCCTGTTGCACGTTACGGATATGTCCCACGGGCGCGTCACACACCCCTCCGAAGTCGTGCACCCGGGCGATGAGGTCACCGTAAAGGTTCTGAAATTCGATCGCGGGCGCGAGCGCGTATCGCTCGGCATGAAGCAATTGGCGCCGGATCCCTGGGACGGCGTTGCTGAACGGTATCCCGTGAACAGCCGTGTAGTGGGCCGCGTGGTCAATGTTACGGATTATGGCGCCTTCGTGGAGCTTGAACCGGGCGTTGAGGGTCTCATCCATGTCACTGAGATGACTTGGTCGCGCCGCATGAAGCACCCAGGTAAAGTAGTTAGCCCAGGGGATCAAGTCGAGGCTGTAGTGCTGGATGTGCATCCAAAAGAACGGCGGATCTCGCTCGGACTGAAGCAACTCGAACCGAATCCCTGGACTACCATTGAAGACCGCTATAGCGTGGGATCTGTTGTCGAAGGCCGGGTGCGCAACATGACGGATTTTGGCGCTTTTGTCGAAATTGAAGAGGGAATCGATGGACTGGTTCACGTGTCGGACGTTTCATGGACCAAGCGCATCAAGCATCCCTCCGAAGTGCTGAAGAAAGGTCAGATGGTGCAGGCCGTAATCCTGGCCATCGACGCCAAATCGCACCGTCTTTCCTTAGGAATCAAGCAGTTGCAGCCGGATGCGTGGGAACGGTATTTTCAAACCCATCATGTGGGGAACATGGTCCATGGACGCGTGTGCCGCCTCGCCGGTTTTGGCGCTTTCGTGGAACTGGCCGAGGGCGTCGAAGGTCTGTGTCATTATTCGGAAGTGCCGGGGTATACGGGACGGAAGTCGGAAGAGTTGCCCATCGCCGTCGGCCAGGAGTTTGACTTCAAAATCATTAAGTTAAATGAGTCTGAAAAGAAGATCGGCCTCAGTCTCAAAGCTGTTACAGAAGACGAGGAACGTGCCCGCCTGGAAGATTACCAACGCCAGGCAATTGCCGCCACATCGACTATCGAAGAGGTTGTAAGCGTAAAAGAAAAAAAGAGTTAAGCTGTTTTTGGGTAGCGCCGTGTAGCGCTGGCCGCCGCGCATTTTCTTATGTCGACCGTTGCAAATAACGCCTCGACACGCGATACTGTTGCGGACTGTAATCTATTGAGCGAACATAACTTTTGGAGCTTACAAGGAGGCGTCAATATGACCAAGGCGGATCTGATTGAAGAAGTCTCCCGCGTGGTAGAGATGACCCGTAAGGAATCCGAGGTAATTGTCGAGTCCATCTTCGACAGCATCGTGAAGGCACTGCGCGGCGGCGATAAGATCGAGATCCGCGGCTTCGGCAGCTTCCGGACGCGGCAGCGCCAGCCCCGCATCGGGCGCAATCCCAAGACCGGAACGCGTGTTGAGGTCCCTGCCAAGAAAATTCCGTATTTCAAGCCCAGCAAAGAACTTAAAGACGTCGTGAACAACTCTGCTGGATCTGTGAAAGAGCCCGCTCCCGCCGAGCAGCCCCAGACACACTAGCGGACAGCCCATGGACCGCCTGTGGACTCCATGGCGCTACACGTACCTCACCGAGAGTAAACCTGCCGAGCCATGCATTTTCTGCGCTAAAGCGGCAGAAAAGGATGACGCGGAAAATTTCATCGTCCATCGCGGCACGCTGAATTTCGTCATATTGAATCGCTACCCCTATAACAATGGCCATCTGATGGTCGTGCCGTATGCACATGTCCCCACGCTCGAAGCTGCGGCGGAAGGCGCGCTTGCGGAAATGATGATCTTGGTTCGCCAAGCGGAGATCAATCTGCGTGCCGCGTACCACCCGGACGGTTTCAACATCGGCATGAATATCGGAGCGAGCGCCGGCGCGGGCGTAGCAGGCCATATCCATATGCACGTTGTTCCGCGCTGGAGCGGTGATGCGAATTTCATGAGCACCATCGGCGAGACACGCATATTGCCGGAGGAGCTGAGTACGACGTACGAAAAGGTCTCCAGGTATGCCTGGACGGGCGCGGAGAAATAGTGCCTAACCGGCGCGGCGGCCTAAAGCCCTACGCACTCGTGATAAAATTCGCGCTGCTATGAAAAGCATGATGCCGGAGTTGATCGCCGAGTTTTTCGGCACGCTGGTTCTGATTCTGTTCGGCGACGGAGTGGTTGCCATGGTTGTGTTGTTCGGCAGCGGAGCGCCGGGCGAAGTGGTACATGGCGGATTCACGAATATCACTTTGGGGTGGGGCCTCGGTGTGACTATGGGGTGTTACATCGCGGGACGGATTTCCGGTGCTCACCTGAATCCGGCGGTCACGATCGCACTAGCCATCTTTCGTGATTTTCCGTGGAGGAAAGTCGGGCCGTACGTTGTGGCGCAAGTTCTCGGCGCCTTCCTCGCCGCCGCACTGGTGTTCTGGAACTATTCACCGGCTTTTTACCGCATCGACGCGCAGCTCGAGCGCACAGCGGGCGTGTTTACGACTTTTCCGGCGTTCCCGGATTCACCATCCGCCGGGCTGCTGGACCAAACGCTAGGGACCGCACTGCTCGTCCTTCTCGTCCTGGCAATCATCGACGAGCGCAACCAACCACCAGGCGCCAACCTTACACCGGTTTTGATCGGAGCAGTAGTGGTGGCGGTCGGGATGTCGTTCGGGGGAATGCACGGCTATGCGATTAATCCCGCCCGCGATTTCGGACCGCGTCTTTTCACGGCGGTGGCCGGCTTCAAGAACAATGGTTTGACGGATGGAGCCAAAGTCTTCTGGGTCCCCATCATCGGACCAATACTCGGCGGAATTCTGGGAGCGGCCGCGTACGACCATGGCATACGGCGGTTCCTAGCGCCGGTGAAGCACGTGCCAGAATCGTAGATATCCGGCTGGCGCGCGGCTCAAATGACCCGTTTACGTTTTGCTGTTTTGGGGGCGGCCGGTCGCCAGGCCTCGCGAATATGCGATGCGAGGTCTTCATCGCTGATACGATCCAATTCGATACCAATCCAGCCACGCACGCCCACGTAAGGTGGTTTGAAGAATGTCTGCGGCATAGTTTCGATCAGCATCGCCTGGACACCAGGAGGCGCCGGTATCCACACCGCGATGTGGCCGTCATTGTGATGGTTGTTTGCAAACATGGCGAAGACTTTCTTCCGAACGAAAAAAGTCGGCTCCCCATGCGAAAGTTTCTCTGTACTCTCTGGCATGACGGCACAGATTCGGCGGACGCCGCAGATGTTCTCCGTCATCGGACCTTCGAACGTCAGGCATTCGCTTAACTAGTATGCCTCTCACGCGATATCGTTTTTTGGGCTGTGCGATCACGGACGGTTTCGGCGGCACCGCGAAAATGGCATGCTGCATGCACAAAGCTCTGGACAGAATAGGAGAGCATATGCCGGAAAAGAGAACGATTCAGCGGGCGCGCAAGGATGCACAGGAGGGAAAGGCGCCCAGTACGCAGGCGGGCGAATTCGTGCGCGAGGAAATTGACCACATTCGCGAGGGAAAACACGGCGCCCGCAGCACGAAGCAGGCGATTGCCATTGGTCTTTCCAAGGCGCGGCGTGCCGGCGTGAAGCTGCCCCCGCCCAAGGAGGGCAAATCATCGGAAGCTACGCGCACCAAGGCCCGGAGCGACTATAGCAAGGGGCAGAGCGGCGCCAGGAAGAAGACCTCGCCCAAGAGATCGCGAGCCACGCTGCAGGCGCTGAAGCGCGAGGGCCACAGCGCCGCATCCCGAACGGCGCTCTCACGTCAGGGTAAACAGGCTGCACGCGCGCGCCGCAAGAGCGGCAAGGCGAGCGCGTAACAGATTACTCCAAATCGTTGGGCAGATTCCTGAATAAACCTGCAGAGCCGGGAATGCGTGCGCCGACTCGCGCTATAATGGTTTTCCCGGCAAAGCAGGTATCTATGTTCCTTAGCATCAAGGAGATGGAAGTACGGAAGGTTCGTTTTGATGAAACCTTCCAGCCGGACGAAATCGATTTTTCAGGTGCCGAAGTCAGACAAACGGGTCCGCTGCACGGTACGGGCATCGCAGAATTGCTGGCGAATACCGAGGGCGAAGTCCGTATCAAGGGGCACCTGAGCGTAAAGATGGAATCGGAATGCGACCGCTGTCTGGCGCGGGCGCAATTTCCGTTGGATGCCGCGTTTGATTTGTTTTATCGTTCGACTGAGTCGCTCAGCGCCGAAGAAGAAGTGGCGATCGATGAGGGAGAGGCGGAAATGGGTTTCTACCAGGGCGCGGGGATTGAGTTGGAAGATGTGCTCAGAGAGCAGGTCCTGCTGATGCTGCCCATGCAGCGCGTGTGCGCTGACGATTGCAAAGGCATTTGCCCGGTTTGCGGTAAGAATCGAAACGAAACCTCGTGCGATTGCCGCGAAAAGCCGGCGGATGACCGCTGGAGCGCGCTCCGGAATATCTGAAGGTAACGAAGCCGCGTTTACGCGCGGTAAGAAACAAAACGATTTTCGCGGGCTAGTACAAGATCGCGGAAACGGATAAGATTCTGAGGTAAAGCTATGCCGAACCCTAAACGACGCCACTCAGCCGCACGCACGGGCAAGCGCCGCGCACATGACCGGCTGAAACAGCCCGGCTTATCGGAGTGTCCCAACTGCCACGAGCAGAAGCTGCCGCACCGGGCCTGTCCCCATTGCGGCCAATATAAAGGCCGCGAAGTCATCGAAGTCGAGCAGGAATAGAATGCCTGCTGTCGCGCAGACTGCAGCTCGGATGCCATGGTAACCATCGCTGTTGATGCCATGGGCGGGGACCATGCCCCGAAACCGGAAGTCGAAGGCGCGATTCGAGCGGCAAAAAGCCTAGGTGTAAAGGTGATTCTGGTGGGCCAGGAAGACGTGGTCCGGGCGGAACTCGAGAATCACCCGGAATCCGGCTCGCTCGCCATAGAAATCCACCACGCGAGTGAACGGATCACAATGGACGACAGCGCGGCCCGAGCCGTCCGTACCAAGCGTGACAGCTCGCTTCGCGTAGCCTCCAGGCTGGTTCGCGATGGACTTGCCCAAGGCTTCGTTTCCGCGGGCAACACGGGTGCAGTCATGGCCACCGCCAAAATGGTGCAGGGCGTCGTTCCCGGTGTGGACCGGCCGGCGCTGGCCGGTGTGTTTCCGACAGTCACAGGATCACCCGTCGTGATGGTGGACGTGGGCGCCAATGTGGACTGCTCGCCGCGCATGCTGGCGCAGTTTGCGGTGATGGGCGAAATGTACTCGCGCGTGATTCTCCGGCGGGATGATCCGCGCGTCGGTTTGCTTTCAATCGGAGAAGAAGAACACAAAGGCAACGAGATGACTCGAGCCGCCATGCCGCTTCTCAAGTCCCTGCCGATTAATTTCATCGGCAACGTCGAGGGTCGTGACATTTACACCGGCAAAGCGGATGTTGTGGTTTGTGATGGTTTCATCGGGAATGTGGCGCTCAAGGTGAGCGAAGGTCTGGTGGACATGATCAAGAAGATGCTGCAGGAGTCCCTGCAGGCCACAATCACCAGCAAAATCGGCTACGTTCTGTCTCGAAGCGCATTCACAAATTTCAAGCGCCGCGTAGATTATGCCGAATATGGTGGCGCGCCACTGCTCGGCGCTAAGGGCGTGTGCATCATCTGCCATGGCCGCTCGAATGCTAACGCCATAAAGAATGCCATTCGTGTAGCGGCGGAGTTCTCGAGCGGCAAGATCAACCAGCGTATCGAGGGCGAGTTTAAGCGATGGAATGGCAAAGTAGTGACAGAAGCCTGATCTTTTCGTCCAGGAATTAGATGAACGCCAGGCGCCTGTTGCTGACGATACTGTTTGTGGCTGTTAGCGGCTTCTCTCAGAAGCTGGATCCAGCCAAATGGTCTCTCGAGGTCGATCCTGCAGCGATCCGCCCGGGCGCCAAATGTCTGGCGCGCCTTAGAGCTACCATCGAGCCAGGATGGCACCTTTATTCCCTGACAACGCCCGCAGCAAAACCGACCACCATCCGTTTAACTGACAACACCCTCATCGAAAGGTTTCGCGTCTTCCAACCCAAGCCGAAGCGGGCATTCGATCCGAATTTCAACCTGGATAGTGAAACGTTCGAAGGCGAGGCAAGTTTTTTAATTGAAGCGGAAATCAAAAAAGACGCCGCCGCTGGACCCTCGCAGATCACGGCGGAAGTGCGCTACCAGATGTGCAATGACCGCATGTGCCTGCCTCCCAGAACGCGCACTGCCTCGACAACGCTTTCAATCGACGGCAGCGCCAAGCGTGCAGAGCTGCGGAT
>Ga0070681_10003427_pt1 | contig 14859 bp, 14 predicted proteins | sample KBSC83BmetaG_FD_65650 | JGI IMG/M metagenome (GOLD analysis project Ga0070681, IMG submission 65650) | Corn rhizosphere microbial communities from Kellogg Biological Station, Michigan, USA - KBS C8-3B metaG | ecosystem: Host-associated > Plants > Roots > Rhizosphere | place: USA: Michigan...
CATGTGCGTCTCGCCGTCCTCACCGACGAGGCCAGCGCGATCCATGCAGAACACCACCGGCAGCGATTGAATCGCGACGTCGTGGATGATGTTGTCGTACGCGCGCTGCATGAACGTGGAATAGATCGCGACGAACGGTTGCACGCCGCGCGTGGCAAGGCCTGCCGCGAACGTGACCGCGTGACCTTCGGCAATGCCGACGTCGAAGAAGCGCTTCGGATGCGCCTTCGCGAACGCGTCGGTGCTCGTGCCACTCGGCATCGCGGCGGTGATCGCAACCACGTCCTTGTTCTCGCTCCCCAATTCGACGAGCGCCGCGCCGAAGACTTTCTGATAGCTCGGATTCGCGGTGGACTGCTTGAGCTGCGCGCCTGTCGCGGGGTCATGTCCCGGCGGAAGGGCGTGCCACTTCTCGCCGCTCTTCTCGCCGGCGGGAAATCCCTTTCCCTTCTTCGTGATCACGTGAACGAGCCGCGGCCCTTTCATCCCGCGCACCGCCTCGAACGTGTCGAGCATTCCGTTGATGTCGTGGCCGTCGATCGGGCCGAAGTAACGGAAGCCGAGCTCTTCGAACAGCACGCCGGGCGTGAGGAACGTCTTGACGCTCTCTTCCCATTTGCGAACCAGGCTGCCCATCGACGACAACGGGCCGGGTGCGTGGTCCACCAGCTCGCCGATCGCGGAGCGCACGCGATTGTAGAGTGAGTTGCGCTGAATCGACGTGAGATACTTCGACATCGCGCCCACGTTCGGCGCGATCGACATCTCGTTGTCGTTCAGCACCACGACGATGTTGCGGTCCGAGTGGCCGGCGTTGTTCAGGCCTTCGTACGCGAGCCCTGATGTCAGCGCGCCGTCGCCAAGGATGGCGACGACCCTGAAGTCCTCACCTCGAACATCGCGACCGGCGGCAATTCCGAGCGCCGCTGAGATCGCTGTCGCCGCGTGGCCGGCGCCGAATGCGTCGTACTCGCTCTCGGTGCGTTTGAGAAAGCCGGAGATGCCGCCTTCCTGCCGCAGCGTTTCGATCTCCTGGTTGCGACCGGTGAGCAGCTTGTGCGGATACCCTTGATGCCCGACGTCCCAGACGAGCTGGTCGCGCGGCGTGTCGAACACGTAATGCAGCGCGATCGTCAGCTCGACGACGCCGAGTCCGGCGCCGATGTGTCCGCCAGTCCGGGAACAGACGTCGATCAGACGCGCCCGAAGCTCTGTGGCGAGCACGGCGAGGTCCTCGCGAGTGAGCCCACGAAGATCAGCCGGAGACGCGATGCGATCGAGAAGCGTCATGCGTGTTTAGGTGTCATCCCGTCCCCCAACGGGTGTCATCCCGAGCGCAGCGAGGGATCTGCACTATGTCGTTCGACTTTAAAGTTAGCGACCCTCTACGACTCACGCTCTATCACAAACCGAGCTAGCGCATCGAGTTCCGTGGACAAAAGGCCCGCGGCGCGAAGCGCCCCGCACCCCTCGGAAACGAGGGCCGCGGCCCGTTCCGTCGCTCCCGAAATACCGAGCAAGGCCGGATACGTGCTCTTCTTCAGGTCCAGGTCCCGCCCGGCGGGCTTACCGAGGCGGTCGCTCGTGGCGGTGACGTCGAGGACGTCATCGGCGATCTGGAACGCCAGACCGATGGCGTCGCCGAACGTGCCGAGGGCATCGACCTGCGATTCGTCAGCCCGGGCTGCAATGCCGCCGATGACGACTGCGGCGCGAATCAGCGCTCCCGTCTTCGCTCGATGAATTCGCTCGAGATCCGCCAGACCGAGTGGCCTGTCTTCACCCTCGAGGTCGAGCAACTGCCCGCCGATCATTCCGCCGGCGCCAGACGCGCGCATCAACTCCGCGACGATCGTCCCGCACGCCTTTGGTGGAAGCCCTAATCTTTCGGCCGCCGTGAGCGCCGAGCGAGCGGCCAACGGCACCATCGCTACGCCCGCGGCCGTTGCGACGCGAACGCCGTAGACGCGATGCACGGTTGGTCGTCCGCGGCGAAGGTCGTCGTCGTCCATGCACGGCAGGTCGTCGTGCACGAGCGAATAGGCATGCACCACTTCCACGGCCGCAGCCAACGGGCTCGCGTCCTGAGTGCCGCCGGCCGTTCGATAGGCCGCGAGCACGAGCAGCCCGCGCAGTCGTTTGCCGCCGCCGAGCAAACCGTAACGCACCGCGTCGGCGACGGGGCCGGTGAGCGAGCCGCCGATGTCGCCCGAGAGCAATTCGAGCGCACGGTCAATGGCGGCACGATCGGCCGACCAGTTGACCATCGCCGCGGTGCTCACGCGTCACTCACGGGGTTCGATGACCTCGAAGGTACCGTTCGCCCGTTCCGCGAGCTGCTGGACGCGAGTCTCGGCGTTGTTCAGTTCTTCCGCCGCGGCGCGAAGCTGCTCCACGCCCTCCTCGAAGAGCTCGAGCGCGCGCGACAACTCGAGCTCGCCGCTCTCGAGCTGTTGTGCGATCGCCTCGAGTCGTGACAATCGCGCTTCGAACTTCATGCGGCGCCCTCCTCCGAATCGCGGCGAACACGCGCATGCACGACGCCGTCGCGGATGATCAGCTCGAACGGCATGTCCTCGCGAAACGCCGCGGCATCGCTCAACGTCGCACCATTCTCGTCACGCGCAACCGCGTAGCCGCGCGCCAGCGTGGCGAGTGGACTGAGTGCGTTCAGCCTGCCGGCGACATCCTGCATCTCGCCGCGACGCCGCTGGACGAGCTCGGCGGTGGCCGCCGTCACGTCACGCTGGATGTGGCGCAGCTCGTCGGCTTCCCCACGCACGAGCGCCCGTGCCGCCGCCGACATTCGCAATGAGGCTTTTCTCAACTCGTTCTGAAGCTCGGCGCGGGACCGCGTGGCCGCTTCCGCGGCGGCGGATGGCGTCGGTGCGCGCATGTCGGCGACGAGATCGCAGATCGAGATGTCGACTTCGTGGCCGACCGCGGAGATCGTCGGCACGTTGCACGCGGCGACCGCGCGCGCGACGCGCTCGTCGTTGAAGGCCCAGAGGTCCTCGCGACCGCCGCCGCCGCGGCCGACGATGCAGAGATCGGCCTTGCCCCATCGGTTCACCCGATCCAGCGCCGCACAGAGCTCGAGCACGGCTCCGTCGCCCTGCACTTTCGCCGGAACGATGATGAGCCGCACGTTCGCCGCTCGGCGTCGCAGCACCGCGACAATGTCGTGCAGCGCGGCGCCATCGAGACTCGTGACGACCGCGATGACGCGCGGAAAACGCGGCAGCGGACGTTTGCGCTCCGGTCGCAGCAGACCATCGGCCTCGAGACGGGCCTTCGTGCGCTCGAGCGCCTTGCGACGCAGTCCGTCGCCTTCGGCGTCGATGCGAAGCACGGTGAACTGCATCTCGCCGCGCGCCGCATATACCGTCAGTCGGCCGAACGCGACGACTTGCATGCCGTCGTCGGGCGACGCCGGCACCCCACGCTGATCGCGACTCCACACGACGCATTTGATCTGCGCCATGCGGTCGCGAAGCGTGAAATACCAGTGCCCGTTGCGATGCGCCTTGAAGTCGCTGACTTCGCCGCGAACCCAGATCGGAATGAACGCGCCTTCGATGACGTCGCGCGCGGCCTGCGAGAGCATCGACACCGTGACGGCGGATTGCGCCGTTTCTCCAGGATACGCGTCGACTTTCTCCGGCTCCGCCGGCGGCGCGGGTCGACGCGCCTTGGGCGCACGCGAAGCGGGCGGAGGCGGTGGCGGCGGGTCGGGCGCGAAAAGATCGAGGTCCGACTCGCCGCGCGGTGCGCGACGCGGCGTCATCGGATCGACTGCTCCGCGGCGCGCACGGTGTTCGCCATCAACATGGCGATGGTTATCTTCCCCACTCCGCCCGGCACGGGCGTGATGCGCGACGCGATTTCCTTCACCGGCTCGAAGTCGACATCGCCGACGAGTCTCGTGCCGCTCTTCTTCGTCGCGTCAGGAATTCGGTTCATGCCGACGTCGACGACGACCGCGCCCGGCTTGACCATATCGGCGGTGATCATCTGCGCGCGACCGACCGCGACAATGAGAATGTCAGCGCGCCGAGCGTGCGCCGCGAGATCTCTCGACCGGCTGTGGCAGATCGTGACCGTGGAATCGATGCCGGGCTGCACCATGAGCGCCGCCATCGGCTTGCCGACGATGTTGCTGCGGCCGACGATCACGCAGTCGGCGCCGGCGGTCGGCACGCCATACGCCTGCAGCATGTAGAGCACACCTGCCGGCGTGCACGGTGCGAAGCCGTCCTTCTCGCCGATCAACAGCTTGCCGACATTCACTGGATGGAAGCCGTCGACGTCCTTGTCGGGACGGATGCGTCGCAGCACGGTTTCCGGATCCATGTGCTTGGGCAGCGGCATCTGCACGAGGATGCCGTGCACCGCGGGATCCGCATTCAGCCGGTCGATAATTTCGATCAGCTCGGCCTGCGTGGTTGACGCAGGCTTCCGGATCGTCTCGCCGTGCATGCCGAGCTCGTTCGACGTTCGCTCTTTGCTGCCGACGTAGACTGCGCTCGCCGGATCTTCCCCGATGAGCACGACTGACAATCCCGGAGTGATGCCGCGCGCCTTGAGCGCGGCGACCCGCGTCGCGACCTCCGTCTGAACTCGCGCGGCGACCTTCGCGCCGTCGAGCAACTTGTCGGAGGACGCGGAGAGGTTCGTATCGACGCTCACGCTGGTGCTAGCGGGCAAAGTCCACCGCCCGCGTTTCGCGAATCAACACGACTTTGATCTGTCCCGGATACTGGAGCTCCGCCTCGATGCGGCGCGCGATCTCTTCAGCCATCGATGTCATCCGTACGTCATCAACATCGTCCGGCGTCACGATGACGCGGACTTCGCGGCCCGCCTGAATGGCGAACACCTTTTCCACGCCCTTGTAGCTCGACGCGATGCGCTCGATGCCCTCGAGGCGTTTGACGTACGTCTCGAACGCCTCGCGGCGAGCGCCTGGCCGCGATCCCGAGATCGCGTCGGCCGCCTGAACCAGCACCGACACTTCAGTCTCGTGCGGGACGTCGTCGTGGTGCGCGGCGATGCAGTTCACCACGAGCGGATTCTCGACGTACTTCGTCGCAACCTCCACGCCGAGCTGGACGTGCGTGCCCTCGTGCTCGTGCGTCAGGACTTTGCCGACGTCGTGGAGCAGCGCGCCGCGTCGAGCCATGTTGACGTCCAACCCGAGCTCGGTCGCCATGATGCCGGCGAGCCAAGCGACTTCCTTCGAGTGCTGCAGGATGTTCTGGCCGTAGCTCGTACGCCACCGCATGCGTCCGACGAGCTTGATCAGCTCGGGATGCAGGCCGTGCACGCCGGCGTCATACGCCGCCTGCTCGCCCGTCTCGACGATCTGCGTATCGACTTCTTTACGCGACTTGTTGACGACTTCCTCGATGCGCCCCGGGTGGATTCGGCCGTCGGACACGAGCTTCTCGAGCGCGAGTCGCGCGATTTCGCGCCGCACCGGATCGAAGCACGACACGACGACCGTATCCGGCGTGTCGTCGATGATGACGTCGACGCCGGTCGCGAGCTCGAATGCGCGAATGTTTCGCCCTTCGCGGCCGATGATGCGGCCTTTCATTTCGTCATTTGGCAGTGACACCGCCGATACAGTGCTTTCCGCCGTATGCTCGGCGGCGATGCGCTGCACGGCGAGCGCCACGATCTTCTTGGCCTCGCGCTCGGCGTTGCGTTTGGCCGACTCGCGGATCTCGCGCACGCGGTTGGCCGCGTCGGCCTGCGCTTCGTCTTCCATCCGGCGCATCAGCTCATTCTTGGCGTCCTGGGCGGACATGCCGGCCATCTGTTCCAGGCGGCGACGCTCGTCGGCGACGAGCTTCTCGAGCTCCTGTTCTCGGTCAGCGACCGATTTTTCTCGCCGGCCGAAGTCGCTGGCGCGACGCCCGAGCTCTTTGTCGCGCTGATCCAGCACCTCGAACTTGCGGTCGAGCACGTTTTCCCGGTCGACGATGCGTCGTTCCTCACGCTCGACCTCTTCACGCCGCCCACGCACTTCGCTCTCGAAGTTCTCGCGAAGCTTGATCAGCTCTTCCTTTCCTGAAACTACTGCGCTTTTCCGAAGGGTCTCCGCTTCTCGCTCTGCCTCGCCAACGATTCGCTTGGACGTTTCTTCCGCGGTGGCCTTTGCGATGGCCTGTCGGTCCCGCTCGATCTGAGTGCCAGTCTTCCGACCGAAAACAAAAAGTGCCGGCAAGGCGAGAATGAGAATGCCAAGCACGGCATAAAGAACGGTCACGGTCATATGTATCTATGCTCCACCGCGGCTTGGTACCGCAGGACAGGGAGGACTGCGGCTCCCCCGGGCGCCACTCCCAAGTCTTCGCTCCGGCTCCACGCCGGCGAAGGGCGTGAGGCGGGCAGCGCTAACTACAGAGCGCGCAGCGACCTACGGGTGAGCTTGGCAACGCCGCTAAGGTATTCTTCGAGCGGCCAAAAGGCAATGAAGGTGGTGACTCCGCACTGATATCGAGGCGCTTGGCGTACGGGCACTCGAGTCGTCAGTCGCCGGGATCAGGCTTCAGGCGCCGCAGTTTCCCTGACGACTGACCCTGGCGACTGACGACTCTAGAATCCGTCTCGCGAATCTCTCGGTATCAACGAGGTTACTGCTGAGCCGGGTACGAACCAGAGATTCTTTTCGACGGCGGGAGGAGGGGGCGAACGTAGTCGCTGAGGTTGCCGATCGACTCGTTCATCTCGGCGATGCTGGTCTTCGCCTCGAAGAGCTCACCAGTGATTTGCAGCGCCGCGAGAACCACTGCCCGGTTGGTCTCCACCACCCCGGCGTTCATGACCGCCCGAATGGCTTGATCGAGGTACTGGGCGACGGCGCGCGCCTGCTCCGGCGGCGAGTCGCTCCGGATCGCGTACTCCTCGTTGAGGATCGTGACCCGAAGCGTGTGCTTCTTGGCGCTCGTGCTCACCGCTCGCCTCCTTGAGCCTGTTGCCGCAGAAACCGAACGCGATCGAGGATCTGCTTCGTGCGCACGGTCGCGGCCTCGAGCTTCCCCTGCAGTCGCTCGTTGTCCTGTTCCAGCTGGTTCACGCGCGCGGCAAGCTCCAGGTTAGCGGCCCCGCCCTCCTGCGCCTCGACCTCCTTGAGCCGTGCCTCGGCAATCAAGGCGCGGCGGCGGAACGACGCCAGATCGTCGGCCAGATGACGGACCAACGTGTGGAGCTCGTTCAGCGGGCGCAGATCAGCTTGTGCGTTGTCGGACATTGAGCTCGTCAGCCAGGGCTCTCAGGATGTCGGATCGTCGCGCTTCGATCTCTCGATCCCGTAGAGTGCGCTCAGCGTGGCGGAAGGTCAACCTCCACGCGAGGCTTTGATGGCCAGGTTCAACTCCCTGGCCAACATAGCGGTCGAATAGTTCCACGCGTTCGAGGAGCCGTCCAGACACACGCTTCATGACGTTCTCGACCTGCTCAGCACGGACATTGTCCGGTACCAGCAGCGCGAGATCGAACTCCGAAGCCGGCGTCGTGGGAAGCGGCTTGTACGGAACGGCACGCACTTCCGGCCGCGGAGACGGTCGATGGGCAGCCGTTCCGGGCGCGGCAACAGGAGCCGATTCCATCGCCCCGAGCGACAGTTCGACGCCGAATGCCGGCGCTGCCCACACCGGCGCGTCGAGGCCGACGCGACGCACCGAACCGAGCACGCGGTCGTTCACGACGATGTCCCACAGCGTACCGGCCGTCCCGTCTCGAAGCGCGATCCTGCTACCCGGATATGCCGCACCTGCGATCCGCTCGGCGAGCGCCTTTGCGTCCCATTGATCGTACGACGTCCAGGCATCGAACTCCGGCGACTTGGGATCCGTGAAGTGCGGCGGCGCTCGGCGACCCATCACGAGGGCACCGACGCGCAGCTCTTCGTAGGGCAGCTCCGCTTTCGATCGGGGCTCGAAAACCGAACCGATCTCGAACAGACGGATGTTGCCCTGCATCCGGGCGAGGTTGTACTCCGCCCGGCGCGCGAGGGTGTCCAGAATCTCTCGCCGAAGGTACGCCTCCGCCTCCGACAGCGGGTTCGAAACTCGCACAAAGCCCTCGCCGCCAACCACGAACGGAAGCGGGCGTGCCTCGAGCAATCCGGCTCCGACGAGCGACTCGCGAACGCGGCCCATGACGAACCATTGTGGATCGTCGCCGACGGTCGTCGGTCGAAACGCGCGAAGCTCGATCGGAAAGCTGTCGTAGCCACGCAGGCGCGCGACCTCTTCGATCAAATCGACTTCCGCTGTGACATCGCCTCGCCACGTGGGAATGGTGACACGAACGTCGTCGTCCACACGAACCGGATCGAACCCGACACTTCCGAGAAGCGACTCGATTTCATCGGTGCCGAGCGTCTCGCCCAGCAGCGTCGCAACCCGGTGGGTGCGGACCGTGATCGTTTTCGTCTCCTCGGGCTCGTACGCGAGGTCGACCGCCGGACCTTCGATGCGGCCCCCGGCAAGCAGCGTGATGAGATTCGCGACGCGCTGGAGCGCCCGCGGCGCGATCGCCAGATCGACGCCTCGCTCGAACCGGTAGCTTGCGTCCGTCGACAGCCCGAGCGCGCGCCGCGCGTCGCGAATACGGCGCGGGTTGAAGTTCGCGACCTCGAGAAACAGGTCGGTGGTTTCGTCGGTGACCTCGCTATCACGACCGCCCATCACGCCGGCGACAGCCTGCGGCCGCATCGCATCGGCGATGACGATCATGTCATCGCGAAGCGTTCGCTCCGTGCCATCCAGCGTCGTGATCTTTTCGCCTGACGCCGCGCGGCGAACGATGATGCTCGATCCCGCGAGCTTGGCGAGATCGAACGCATGCGTCGGCTGGCCGAGCTCATGGAGCACGTAGTTGCTCGCGTCCACGACGTTGTTGATCGAGCGCGATCCGACAGCCTCGAGGCGGCGCACCAGCCACTCCGGACTCGGTCCGATCTTCACGCCTCGGATGGCCACACCCATGAATCGCCGAACCAAATCCCGCTCGGCAACGCGAACGTGCACGGGGCCGGCGTCCGCGGATTCGGAAGCGGTGACGACCGCCGGCATGTCCGACGACAGGCCGTCGATCACCGGCAGCGCGAATGGCTTGCGCGTGACGGCGGCGACGTCTCGCGCGACTCCAAGGTGCGACAGGAGATCGGGCCGGTTCGCGCCGACATCGACGACCAGACGCAAATCGCCGAACGAGAGCGCGCTCAGAAGCGGCGTTCCGGGAGGAACATCGACGTCGAGCTCCATGATGCCGTTCTGCTCCTGTCCCAGCGCGAGCTCGCGAGCCGAGCAGAGCATGCCGTCCGAAATTGCGCCGCGAATCTTTCGCTTTTGCAGCTTGAGACCACCGGGCAGCGTCACGCCCGATTTGGCGAACGGATACATCTTGCCCGCGGTGACATTCGGCGCGCCGCAAACGACATCGAGCAGCGTACCGGTGCCGGCGTCCACCTTCGTCACGTGCAGGTGGTCGGAGTCCGGATGCGGCGCTTCCTCGACGACTCGCGCGATGACGATGTCGGCGAGGTCCTCGCGCAACGCGACGAGCTCGTCGACCGTGGCGATGTGCGCCGTGATCAGCTCACGCAGCTCCCTGGCTGTCTGATCGATCGGGACGAAGGCGCGCAGCCACTCGTACGAGACGTTCATTCGGCGGCTCCCGCCGCCGGACCGGCAATCTGCTCGAGAAAACGCACGTCGGAATCGTAGAGAATTCTGATATCAGGAATCTTGTAACGGCTGATGGCCATGCGCGCCGGTCCCATGCCGAACGCCCAGCCGGTGTACCGCTCGCTGTCGATGCCGGCGGCCTCGAGCACGCGGGGATGCACCATCCCCGAGCCGAGGATCTCGATCCAGCCCGTGCCTTTGCAGACGGCGCAGCCGGTGCCGCCGCACACGCCGCACTGGACGTCCATCTCCGCCGACGGCTCGGTGAACGGGAAGAACGACGGCCGGAAGCGCGTCCGCGCAGCCCCAAAGAAGCGCGCCGCGAACGCGTTGAGCGTGGACTTGAGGTCGACGAAGCTGATGCCTTCGTCGACCGACAGCCCTTCCATCTGCATGAACACGGGCGCGTGCGATGCGTCGAAAAAGTCGCGACGATACGCATAGCCGGGGATGAGCACGCGAATCGGCGGCGGGTACTTCTGCAGGGTGCGGATCTGTACCGGCGACGTGTGCGTTCGAAGCAGACCTTCGCCCTCGAGATACAACGTGTCGTGGGCGTCGAGCGCGGGGTGATTCGGCGGAAAGTTCAGTGCGCCGAAGTTGTACCACTCGCTTTCGGCATCGGGCCCCAGGGCGATGGTGAAGCCCAGGTCGCGGAAGATGTCGACGATCTCTTCGATCACGAGAGTGACGGGGTGCTTGGCACCCTGCCACCAGCGGCGAGCGGGTAGCGAGCCGTCCTCCGTTTGGCCGACGACCGCACGGCTGATGGCCGACTTTTTCTCGTCGTGCAACGCCTCGAGCCGCGTGCGCACTTCGTTGAAGCGCTTGCCGGCGGCTGGCTTGTCGTCCTTCGCGATGCCGCGGAGGGCTTCCTGGAGCGCTTTCACGCGCCCCTGGCGATCGCCGAGATACGAGATGCGTGCAGCCTCGAGCGCGTCCGCGTCGCCCGCGGTCTGCAGGGCGGCGGCGCCATCACGCTCGATGGCTTCTGCCTCTGTGAGAAAATCCTGAAGCGTCATGCTCTGGTGTCAGTTGTTCCGTAGTAAAAGCAACGGCGGCAGTACGACCGAGGTCGCGCTGCCGCCGCCGAGACTTTCCGGGTCGATCCCGCTTCCCGCTTCCCTCTTCCCGTTACGCAGCGTTCAGCGCCGACCGCGCTTTCTCGGCGAGCGCCGTAAACGCAGCGGGATCGTGGACCGCGAGATCCGCGAGGATTTTCCGATTCACTTCGATGCCCGCGAGCTTCAGCCCGTTCATGAATGTGTTGTAGTTCATGTCGTGCTGGTGCGCGCCCGCGTTGATGCGCGTGATCCACAGGCGGCGGAAATCGCGCTTCTTGTTCTTGCGATCGCGGTACGCGTACTTCCATCCGCGCTCGACGGTCTCCTTGGCCGGCCTCCAGAGCTTGGAGCGGGCGCCGAACGCGCCACGCGCGGCCTTCATGATCTGCTTTTTCCGCTTTAACCGCGGAACGTTCGATACGGCACGAGGCATAGTCGGTCTCCTTAGGCCAGCAGCAGGCGCTTGACCCGCTTGGTATCACCGGTGGTCGCGACGATGCCGGCCTGGCGGAGGCGGCGCTTTCGCTTGGAGGTCTTCTTGGTCAGGATGTGGCTCTTGAAGGCCTTGTAACGGCGCACTTTCCCGGAGCCAGTCACCTTGAAGCGCTTGGTGGCGCCTTTGTGAGTTTTGACTTTCATGATGTCACTTCCTTCAGGAGGGATAGGCCCGCAGTCAGGTCTCTGGTCTCAGGATGATAGGTCTGAGTAACTGCCGCGTCGTTCCTATCATCCGGTGACCTGCTATCCTGAGACCTCACGGGACGGGACCTCAGGTCATTTTGGCGCGAGAATCATGGTCATGGACTTGCCTTCCAGGCGTCCCGCGCTTTCGATCTTGCCGATGTCCGCGAGGGCCGTCGCGACGCGCTCGAGCACCGCTTGTCCGAGCTCGGGGTGCGCCACTTGGCGGCCGCGGAACATCATCGTCACCTTCACTTTGTTCTTCTCTTCGAGGAACCGGCGCGCGTGCCGAGTCTTCGTGTCGAAGTCGTGATCGTCGATGCCGGGGCGATACTTCACCTCCTTCAGCTCGATCACATGCTGCTTCTTCTTCGCGATACGCGCCTGCTTCGCCATCTCGAACTTGTACTTCCCGTAGTCCATGATGCGAACGACGGGCGGACGAGCAGTCGCGGCGACTTCAACGAGATCCAGGCCCTGGTCTTCCGCCATTCGAAGGGCGGCGTCGACTTCGAGGATGCCTAGCTGGGAACCGTCGGCCCCGATGACACGAACTGGACTGATGCGAATCTGACGGTTGACGCGAACGCGCTTCGTGGTGTCCTGGATACGTAAATCCTCATTAAAGAGAACAAAAAAAGCGGACCTCTGGAGAGAGCCCGCTTCGGCCGCGCCATGCCCACGAGTGGGGACGGCCGGCTCGAGAATTGGACTCCTGTAGCACGCCTCGCTGTCGAGCGAGGGCCAGAGGGTGGGACCGCGCTTCCGGTCCACTTGACGAATTGTGCGCTAAAGTTAGGTGGACTGGCGAGTTAGGTCAAGGCGAATTCCGGTGGGGCGCGGATGACTTCAGTCGTCAGTCGTCAGGGTCAGTCGTCAGGCTGACCTCGCAGATCGGATTGGCGCCGTTCCGACTGGCGCCTGACCCTGACGACTGACGACCACACCACCGTCCCGCGAGCCCAACTGTCGGTCGAGTAGGCCAGCCCTACTGCCGCGCTCGAAAGGCTTTTCCGTCGTGTTCGATTCGAGACCAGGCGGTGCTGGCGTCGTGCTCGAACACGACGAGCCACTCCTCGTCGACCGCCCGGCGCAGGATCCGCCGCTTCGTTTCCAGCGTCACGAGAGGCTCGACGTCGTACCCCATGATCCAGGCGAGCGGCAAGTGCGCCGTCGTCGGAGCAAGGTCCGCGATGAAGAACGCCTGCTCGCCGTCCGACTCGATCAGCAGTCCCTGGTGATGCGGCGTGTGGCCCGGCGTCGGAATACCGCGAATGCCTGGCACGATCTCCTGCTCACCGTCGATGAAGTCGACGAGCCCCTTCTCCACGAGCGGCACGAAGTTGTGGCGGAAATAGCTCGCCGCCGTGCGCTCGTTGGTGTGCGTCGCGTACTCGTACTCGCCGCGCTGCATCACGTAGCGGGCCTTCGGAAGCGCCGGGCGCGTGCCGTTCGCGTCCTTGATCGTGTTGCCGCCAGCGTGATCGAAGTGCAGGTGGCTGTTGATGACGAGACTCACATCGCTCGGCTCGAAACCCGCGGCGCGGATTCCGTCCTCGAGCCGCGTAGGGCTGCCCGTGTTCTCGATGCCGTAGATGTCGTAGAACTTCGGGTCTTCCTTGTTCCCTGCCCCCGTGTCGATGAGCACGAGTCCGACGTCGTGCTCGATCAGCAGACACCGCATCCCGAGCTGAATCCGGTTGCGCTCATCGGCGGGAATTCGCTTCTCCCACAGCGTTTTCGGGACCACGCCGAACATGGCGCCGCCGTCGAGCTTCTGGCCGCCGGCCTGAATCGCGTGCACGCGGAGCCGTCCGATCGTGCGCGACTCCACGAGAGGTTGAGGAATCATGCCCAGCTGTCGTCCGATGCGGAGTGTGGAAGGGCGGGCGGGCGCCGGCGTTTTCGGCGCCCAGTACGCTGCGCCATGAGACGTTGTACGTCATCCAGCGTCGTACAGCCCCGCGCGCGCGCGGCCTTGAGCAGTCGCAAGAAAACCTGTGCGGTTGCGACCGCGTCGCCGCCTGCCCGGTGCCGGGCGGTGATCTCGATCCCGTAGTGCGCGGCGACGGCGTCGAGATTGCGGCGGCGGAGGTTCGGCACCAGCCGCTTCAGCATGCGCACCGTGCAAAGCGATACGCCTTCGAGCCGGCGCCCGGTCGCTCGCTCAACCTCGACCGACAAGAAGCGCCAGTCGAATCCGGCGTTGTGCGCCACGAACACACGACCTTCGAGAACGCCCAGCAGTTGGCCGCAGACCTCCGCGAACGTTGGAGCGTTCCTGACCATCGACGACGTGATGTTCGTCAGCGACGTGATCTGCGGCGGGATTGGACGCTCGGGATTGATCAGCGTGTCGAAGACAGTCGTCGCGGTGCCGTTCTGCACGAGCACAGCGGCGACTTCCGTGATTCGATCGCCACGCGCCGCGCTCGAACCGGTCGCCTCCACGTCGACCACGATGAACGACTGGTTGCGCAGCTCCGTCGCGACGATCGGCGTGAACGTCTCGGTGATCGCGCCGCGGAGTCGCCAACGACCGTCGATATCGCGCGCGAACTTCTGATGTCCGGCGAACAGCGCGGCCGCCATGTGCTCGGCCACGTGCAACGGTGCGCCGGGCAATTGGCAGACATATGAGATCAGTGATTGCGCGTCGGCCGGACCGGCAGCGAGGAAATCGGCGGCGCGAGTGGTGAGCGGCGTTTCGCTGGCGCCGAGCGTGATCGAGTGGGCGCCGGTCATCGGGCCGACATCAGGACCACGGATCGTCTCGAAGCACCGGCATCGTCATGCAACGCGGACCGCCGCCGGCGCGCACGAGCTCCGCGCCCTCGAACGTGATCACCGCGCGGCCGTCGTCATTGAGCCGCTCCTCGCCAGTGAGGAAGGAGGTGCCGGTGATGACGCGGAATCCCATCCGCTGCAGTTCGTGCAGCGTCGCTTCGTTGCGCTGATACGAGAGAATGACGCCCGGGCGCATCGCGACGAAGTTGCAGCCCGACGCCCACTGCTCGCGATCCTGCAACGTGCGCCGATCGCCGCCGCAGAACACCGGCTCGAGCGGCATGTCGCACGCGGCGAGCGCGGCGAAAATGTTCGGACGCTCGTGGATCGTCGCTTCGCCCTTCCGCCAATGCAGCACCGGCAGCCGCTCCGGGCCGATGAAATGCGGCGGATATACAGCGCATAGCTCGCGATCTATTTGAGTAAAGATCATATCGAGGTGAATGGCTGTGTGCTCCTTCGGCATCACGACGACGATGACGTCCTTGACCGGCGTCTGATCGAAGAAGATCGACGCGATCTGATCGATGGCGGCGGGGCTCGACCGCTCGCTGAAGCCGATGACGACGAGATCTCGGCGCAGCGGATGGATGTCGCCGCCTTCGACCGTGTAGTTCACGCGCCGC
>Ga0070681_10003429_pt1 | contig 14853 bp, 17 predicted proteins | sample KBSC83BmetaG_FD_65650 | JGI IMG/M metagenome (GOLD analysis project Ga0070681, IMG submission 65650) | Corn rhizosphere microbial communities from Kellogg Biological Station, Michigan, USA - KBS C8-3B metaG | ecosystem: Host-associated > Plants > Roots > Rhizosphere | place: USA: Michigan...
ATATGTCCAGCTAAATCCGATCAGATACCCGTTCGGCGTTTGGAAAGTCGCTGGCAGGACGATCCTGCGTCCTTCGAGACGCGCCTTTCGGCGCTCCTCAGGATGAGGCAGCTTGTTGATGGCACGTCCAGATTTACCTCATCCTGAGGAGGCCGCGTAAGCGGCCGCCTCGAAGGACGCTCGTCGTCGATCCCATAGCGCCGCGAGATGGCAAGAAGGGCTTTCGCGCGACCGGTGAGCGGTTGCATCGCCGGAGCCTTTGCCGCCTGATAGGGGACGAGATCACCGGAGGCAGCATGATTTTCGTCACCGTCAGGGGGACCAAGGTTCCCGCGCTCGGCTTCGGCACCTGGCAGCTCGCCGGCCCGACTTGCGAGCGCGCCGTCCGCGAGGCGCTGGCGATCGGCTATCGCCACATCGACACGGCGCAGGCCTATGGCAACGAGCGCGAGGTCGGGCGGGCGCTCGCGGAGTCGGGGCTGGCGCGCGACGCCATCTTCCTGACGACGAAGATCGCGCCGGACAATCTCGCGGCGAAGGATGTGGCGCGCACGCTTGCCGATAGCCTCGCTTCGCTCGGCACCGATCATGTCGACCTCCTGCTCATCCACTGGCCGAGCGCGGCGGTGAAGATGGGCGAGACGCTGGCGGCGATGAATGAGGCGAAGACGCAGGGCAAGGTCAGGCATATCGGCGTCAGCAACTTCACCGTCGCCCATATGCGCGAGGCGATCGACACGCACAAGGCCGAGATCGTCTGCAACCAGATCGAATACCATGCCCTCCTCGCGCAGAGCCGCGTCATCGACTTCGCGCGCGCGCACGGCATCATGGTGACGGCCTATTGCCCGCTGGCGCGCGGCCGCATCGCCGATCAGAAGGTGCTGGCCGCAGTCGCCGGGCGTCACGGCAAGAGCGTGGCGCAGGTGGCGCTGCGCTGGCTGATCCAGCAGGACGGCGTCGCCGCCATCCCGAAATCGTCGCGGCGCGAGCACATCGCGGCCAATTTCGCCATCTTCGATTTCGCCCTGTCGGCGGCCGAGATGGCGGAGATCGGCACGCTGCGCGGCGGCACGCGGGTGGTCGACCCCGCCTTCGCGCCCCGGTGGGACCCGCCGGGATGAGGTTCAGCGATTCCGCGAATATCCCTCTCCCCTCGGGGAGAGGTCAGGTGAGGGGGTGCCTCCGCAGGCGCGTCGAAATGGGGTAAGCTTCGCGCTGGATCATCCCCCTCACCCTCCCCATGCTACGCATGGGTTCCTCCTGAGCGATTGTCGAAGGGCCTCTCCCCGGCGGGGCGAGGGCGCATCCCTATCGTCGGTCGCGCGCGGCGTCGAGGCTCCAGGCGCCGCCGCCGGCGACGGCGAGGGTGAGGAAGATGAAGCAGTAGAGGATGGCGCCTTCGCCGCGGTTCAGGATCGGGAAGAAGCCGTGCGGGAAATGCGAGAGGAAATAGGCGAAGGCCATGTCGCCGCTGAGGATGAAGGCGACCGGCCGGGTATAGAGGCCGAGGACGAGGAGGATGCCGCCGACGATCTCGATGCAGCCCTGGATGCCCATCAGCGAGAAGAGCGCCGGACCCGGGTTGGGCGACGGCGGAAAGCCGAGCAGCTTCTGCGTGCCGTGCTCGAGAAAGAGCAGCGCCACGACGATCCGCAGCACCGAGATGACACGCGGCAGCCACACCGCACGATCGAAATTCTCTGCCATTCGACGTTTCCTCCGCCCGGCGCCGTGACCTTGACGCTCCGGCCCACCATCTGGCACGGCGGCGCATGGCGGGCAAGCGCGCCGCCGATCACGTTACGGTGCGTTGGCGCGGCGTGAGGGTTACCGGCGCGAAGCAGCGGGAACGGGCGGGCGCGCCGCGGCGTTCAGGGCATGAGGTATAGAGGGCATGAGGGTCATAGGGAGCCGACGATGCGTAAGCTCATGCTCGCCCTGATGATCGCCGCCGCGGTGGCGGGCTGCGCCGGCGGCGTGAGCGGGCCGGTCGATCATTCCTGCCCCACCAACCCGCAAGACAGCCAGGGCTCGGGCTGCGAGCACCATCAGCTCGGTTAGGCGTTCGCGGAGAATCCGGCAGGATTGGCGTAAGTGGTGGGCGCGACAGGGATTGAACCTGTGACCCCTACCATGTCAAGGTAGTGCTCTCCCGCTGAGCTACGCGCCCTCGCGACATATCACGCCGCAAAAGGAGCGCCGGGTTTAACCGAATTTCCCCGCGCTGGCAAGCCGCCGTCGCGCCGTTTTCGCGGTCGCCGCGCTCACGCCGTCAACACCTTGTCGACCTCGTCGACGAGCTGGCGCAGATGGAAGGGCTTGGCGAGGACGCGGGGCTGGCGGCGGGCGAAACCGGGCTGGTTGAGGGCGACGGCGGCGAAGCCGGTGATGAACATGATGCGCAGCTCGGGGAGGAGCGCGCTGACCCGGCGCGCCAGCTCGATGCCGTCGATCCCCGGCATCACCACATCGGCGAGAAGGAGGTCGAAATCGCTGTCGCTGGCGAGCGCCAGGGCGGCGTCGCCGTCGCCGACGGCGCTCACCTGGTGGCCGGCGCGCTCGAGCGCGCGGGCCAGGAAGGCGCGCATGTTGTCGTCATCCTCGGCGAGGAGTATCCGCGCCATCGCGCATCCGATCGCAAAGTGCCCGGGCCCGACAGTCCGGCCCGGCGGCAGGTCTAGCACGCAGCATACACCAGGGAAAGTTACCGCCCGGCAAATTCGCCCTCCGGACAACGGTATCCAGACGGCGGCGAATGCGGATCGTGACAGGGATTCGCGTTGCTCCTAAGCTTGCGATCATGGAGAACCGCCCCCACCACCCGGACGCACCGATCGACGCGGAAGCGTCCAGCGACCCAGCTCCCATCGAGTCGGTTCCCATCGACCCGGTTCCCATCGAGTCCGGGGCGCCCATCGATATCGTCGCACCGACGGCGCAGCACCTGCCGCTCATCCTCGCCTCGCCGCATAGCGGCACGCGCTATCCGCCCGAGTTCATCGCCGGCTCGCGTCTCGACGCGCACGCGCTGCGGCGCTCGGAGGACAGCTTCGTCGACGAGATCTTCGCCGCCGGCCCGGCGCTCGGCGCGCCGCTCTTGCGCGCCCGCTTCGCGCGCGCCTATCTCGACGCCAACCGCGAGCCCTACGAGCTCGACCCCGCGATGTTCGAGGATGCGCTGCCGGATTTCGTCAACACCGCCTCGTCGCGCGTCCAGGTCGGGCTCGGCACGATCGCGCGCATCGTCGCCAGCGGCGAGGACATCTATGCCGGCAAATTGCGCTTCGCCGAGGCGGCGTCGCGCATCGCGCTTCTCTACCGGCCCTATCACGCGGCGCTGCGCGGCTTGCTGGCGGCGACGCAGGCGCGCTTCGGCTACTACCTGCTGATCGACTGCCACTCGATGCCGTCGGCGAGCGGCCCGCACGAGCGCGGCGGACGCCGGCGCGTCGATTTCGTGCTCGGCGACTGCCATGGCGCCTCATGCGATCCCGTCGTCATGGAAACGGCGCAGCGCGTGATCGCGGCGAAGGGCTACAGCATCGCGCGCAACACGCCCTATGCCGGCGGCTTCACCACCGGACATTACGGGCGGCCGCGCGACGGCGGCCATGCGCTGCAGATCGAGATCAACCGCAGCCTCTACATGGACGAGCGGGCGATCCGCCGCAAGCCGTTCCTCGCCCGGCTCGCCGCCGACATGCGCGACCTCGTCGCCGCGCTCGCCGCCATCGACCCGGCGCTCCTCATGCCGATGCGCGAGGCGGCGGAATGAGCGACGATCGGCGAATAGATCGGCGCCGCCAGACGTTTCCTTAACGGGAGGTGCCGCATGAGCGATGCAAGCACGGCCCGCCGCGCCGATTTCACCATCGCGCAGGATTGGCCCGCCTACAGCGCCGAGGAGCACGGCATCTGGCGCACCCTCTTCCACCGCCAGGAGGCGGTCCTGCGCCAGCGCGCCTGTCCGGAATTCCTCGCCGGCCTCGCCGGGCTCGAGGTCGCCGCCGACGACATCCCGGATTTCCGCCGGCTCAACGCGCTGCTCGGCGCGGCGACCGGCTGGACCATCGTTGCCGTGCCCGGCCTCGTGCCCGACGCCGTCTTCTTCGGCCATCTCGCCGAGCGGCGCTTTCCCGCCACCTGCTTCATCCGCCGCGCCGATCAGCTCGACTATCTGCAGGAGCCCGACATCTTCCACGATGTCTACGGCCATGTGCCGATGCTGATGAACCCGATCTTCGCCGATTACATGCAGGCCTACGGCAAGGGCGGGCTGAAGGCGCTCGGCCTCGGCAGCCTGCACAATCTGGCGCGGCTCTATTGGTACACCGTCGAATTCGGCCTGATCCGCTCGCCGTCGGGCATCCGCATCTATGGCTCGGGGATCGTCTCGTCCAGGGGCGAATCGATCTACAGCCTTGAATCGCCTGATCCCAACCGCATCGGCTTCGATCTTCTGCGCATCATGCGGACCGCGTATCGAATCGACGATTTCCAGGCGAGCTATTTCGTCATCGACAATTTCGCCCAGCTCTTCGCGGCGACGCAGCCCGATTTCAGCCCCTATTACGAAAAGCTGCGCGGCATGGCCGATCTGGCGCCCGAAACCGTACTCCCCGAGGACCTCGTGTTGCACCGCGGCAAGAAGGAAAGCTGACCGGGCGGACGGGCAAAAAAATTGGGCCGCGCTCACGCACGGCCCAAGTTTAGGGAGGAAACGCCTAGAAGACGTACGGTATAGCCATCGGGCGACAGCACATACCGCACTGCAAACCTAGCCCCGCAGCGGGTCACAATGCAAATATATTGCAGTGCGGGATAAAAAATCCCAACCCATCGTTGCAAAAATGTCACACCGGGATGGCGAGCCGCCCGTCAGGCGGCGAATTCGCGGCGCAGCGCCTCGCTTTGCGCGCCGAGTGCGGGAACCGTCCCGGCCCGCGCCTCGTCGAGCCCGCGCGCCGGCGGCGGCGGCATGCTGACGGTCCCGCCCGCCAGCGCCACCTCGATCCGCCGCAGATGCGGATGGGCGGCGAAATCGGCCACGCTGTTGAGGTTGCCGAAGGCGATGCCGGCTGCCTTGAGCCGCGCGCCGAGCGCCGCGCGGTCGAAGCGGGCGAACTCGTCCTGGACGATGCGGTCGACCTCGGCGCGGTTGGCGACGCGCTGCGCGATGGTGCAGAAGCGCGGATCGGCCGCGAGCTCCGGCCGGCCGAGGATGTCGCGGCACAGCCACGCCCATTCGCGCTCGTTCTGGATCGAGATGACGATGCCCTTGCCGTCGCCGGCGCGGAAAGCGCCATAGGGGGCGATCGACGGGTGGCTGATGCCGACGCGCGGCGGCGCCTTGCCGGTCATCTCCTGGAACATCAGCGGCACCGCCATCCACTCCGCCGTCGCGTCGAACAGCGAGACGGCGAGCGTCGCCCCTTCGCCGGTGCGCTCGCGGCGCAGCAGCGCCTCGAGGATGGCGGCATAGGAATTGAGCCCGGCGGCGATGTCGGAGACCGAGACGCCGACCCGGCCCGGCGCCTCCGGCGGCCCGGTGATGTCGGCGAGGCCGGTCTCGGCCTGGATCAGCATGTCGTAGGCCTTCATGTCGCGATAGGGCCCGCTCTCGCCATAGCCCGATATCGAGCAGGTGACGAGGCGCGGATGGCGGGCGCGCAGCTCGGCGGGATCGAAGCCGGCGCGCGCGGCGGCGCCCGGCGCGAGGTTCTGCACGAAGACGTCGGCGCGCGCCAGGATGCGCGTCAGCAGCGCCTTGTCCTCGGCGTTCTTGATGTCGAGGGCGAGCGATTCCTTGCCGCGGTTGAGCCAGGTGAAATAGACGCTCTCGCCATGCGCGACATGGTCGTAGCCGCGCGCGAAATCGCCCTCCGGCCGCTCGATCTTGATGATCCGCGCGCCGGCATCGGCGAGGCGCGAGGTGCAGAGCGGCGCCGCCACCGCCTGTTCGAGCGCGACCACCAGCATGCCGGCCAATGCTTGTGTCATGATTCTAGCTCACCCCCACAGATTCGGTTTCGGCGGATAGACCCGGCTGCCCTCATAGCGCAGCCCGGGCTGGCGGTCGCGCGCGAGCAGCAGCGGCGCGTCGAGATCGACGAACTCGGCGTCCTGCGCCAGCAGCATCGCCGGCGCCATCGCCAGCGAGGAGCCGACCATGCAGCCGACCATGACCTTGAAGCCCTGCGCGCGCGCCGCGCCGAGCAGGGCCAAGCCTTCGGTCAGCCCGCCGGTCTTGTCGAGCTTGATGTTGACGTAGTCGTAGCGCCCGACGAGGTCCGGCAGATCGGCGCTGGTGTGACAGGATTCGTCGGCGCAGAGCGGCACCGCGCGCGGCATGCCGGCGAGCGCGGCATCCTGCCCGGCCGGCAGCGGCTGCTCGATCAGGGCGACGCCGAGCGCGGCGAGAGCCGGCCCGTATTCCCGGAGATGATCGAGCGTCCACGCCTCGTTGGCGTCGACGATGAGCGTCGCCTGCGGCGCCCCGGCGCGCACCGCGCGGACGCGCTCGAGATCGCCGGCGCCGCTCAGCTTGAGCTTGAGGAGCGGACGATGCGCTTCCTCGACCGCCGCCGCGCCCATGCGCTCCGGCGTGTCGACGCTCAACGTATAGGCGGTGACGACGGGATGCGGCTCGGCGATGCCGGCAAGTTCCCAGACGCTGCTGCCGCTCCGCTTCGCCTCGAGATCCCACAGCGCGACGTCGAGCGCGTTGCGCGCCGCGCCCGGCTTCATGGCGCCCTGCAGGGCGGCGCGGTCGAGCCCGCCGGCGAGCGCCGCCCCCATCGCCTCGATCGCCGCGACGACGCCGTCGATCGTCTCGCCGTAGCGGCCATAAGGCACCCCTTCGCCGCGCCCGCGCAGCGCGCCGTCGGCGATCTCGGCGACGACGACCTCGGCGACCGTCCGGCTGCCGCGCGAGATGGCGAAGGGCTTCGCCAGCTTCCAGGTGTCGCGGCGGACGCTCAGCCGCGCGGCGACGGGCTCGCCCATCACAGCCGGTCGACGATGGCGGCGACGCCGCCGCGCACGGGGTCGACGCAGGGCAGGCCGAAGGCATCCGCCGTCTGCTTGAGCAGGCTGTCCGCCGTCGAGGCGTCGAGCGCCGCCGTGTTGATGCTGATGCCGACGCAGCCTATCCCGGGGTTGGTCAGCCTGCCGGCCGCGAGGTTGGCATCGATGCAGTCCTGCAAGCTGGGCAGCTTGTAGTGCGGCAGGCCGCGCATATGGGTGCGCGTCGGCTCATGGCACATGACGAGCACGTCAGGCTGCGCGCCGTGCAGGAGGCCGAGGCTGACGCCGGCGAAGGACGGGTGGAAGAGCGAGCCCTGCCCCTCGACGATGTCCCAATGGTCGTCGTCATTGGCCGGCGCCAGGAACTCGGTGGCGCCGGAGATGAAATCGGCGACCACCGCGTCGACCGAGACGCCCGTCCCGGCGATCAGGATGCCGGTCTGGCCGGTGGCGCGGAAATCGGCCTTGAGGCCGCGGCGCCGCATCTCGCGCTCGATGGCGAGCGCCGTATACATCTTGCCGAGCGAGCAATCGGTGCCGACGGTGAGCAGGCGCTTGCCGCCGCGCTTCTTGCCGCTGGCGACGTCGAATTCGCGGCTCGGATGGCGCACGTCGCTGAGCTGGCGCCCGAGTCGCCCGGCGCGTTCGGCAAGCGCCGGCACGTCGGTCAATCGGCGATGCAGGCCGCTCGCCACGTCCATGCCGAGGTCGAGCGCCTCGAGGAGGGCGGGCAGCCAGTTCTCGGCGATGACGCCGCCGCGATTGGCAATGCCGACGATGACCGTCTTGGCGCCGCGCGACGCAGCCTCGGCGATCGCCAGGTCGGCGAGGCCGAGATCGGCGCGGCAGCCCGGCAGGCGGAACTGTCCGACGCACCATTCCGGCCGCCAATGCGCGACGCCGGCCGCCGTCTTCGCCGCCAATTGGTCGTGCGCGTCGCCGAGGAAAAGCAGGTAGGGTGTTCTAAGGTCCACGAGCAAATCCTTTCACACGCCGGTTGCGCCACGATACTAGCGCAATCGACGCGTCGGGAAAGCCGTGTGTTGCAGCAGCGGGACGGGCGGGAGAATGACAGGGAAACGATGCGCGCGCGCAGCCTGATCGCGGTCTTCGCCATCATCGGCGGGCTGGCGGTCTACGCGCTGGCGGCGATGCTGCTGGCCGAGACGCTGCCGTCCTCCTGGCCGCTCCAGGCGGCGTTCTTCGCCGTCGCCGGCCTCGTCTGGATTCCGCCCGCCGCCCGCATCATCCGCTGGGGCGTCGGCAAGCGGCCGCCGGCCGGGAGCTAGCGCCGGAAGCTAGCGCCGCCAGCTCTGCTGCTGCGGGAAGTGGTAGGCGGCGAAGCGGTAGCTCTCCTTGATCAGCGCCTCGGCCTCGGGCGAGCGCGCGGCGGCCAGCCCCTCCCATTTGGCGAGCAGCTCATCCCATTTCAGCAGCCGCTGATGCAGATCGTTGCGCATCTCGCGCACGAAATCGACCTGCGCGGTGAATTTCTGCAGGACGTTGAGGATCTGCCCGGTCTGCCCGTCGATCAGCTCGAAGGTCGAGTCGAACTCGGTGGCGGGCGCGCGCAGCAGCTGCAGGACGCGCACGATGTCCTCGGTGACCGACTTGTCGGAGCGGTAGATCTTCATCAGCCGGTTGAGCATGACGATGACCTGCTTGACCGCGCCGCTGCGCTCGCGCAACGCCTCGATATAGGCGAGCTCGCGGGCGAACTGGTCGATCTTGTCCATCACCTGCTGCTTGCGGTCGCGGCCGATGCCGAGCCGTTCGGCGATCTCGCCGATGGCGTTCTGCACGCGCTGCTTGGTCGCCGGATCGTCGGCGAGCTGCTGGAGCTGTTCGGCGTCGCTGATCACCGTCTCCTCGCCGCTCAGCCAGGTGCTGACCTGGAGGGCGAGGCGCGACTGGGCGACGAGGCGATGACGGTCCTCGACCGCCCACGAGGCGCTGCCGTCGAGCAGCTCGCGCGGGATCTCGTCGTTCGGGCAGATCTCCTTGACGAAGCGCAGGCTCTTTTCGACGATATCGAGCAGCCTGCCGTCGGGCGAGTCGGCAGCGATCTTGAATTCGGCGCGCAGGGTCTGCAGCGGCAGCGCCGCCTGGAGCTCGCCGAGGAGCACGTGGAAGACCGGCTCGCGGCTGTCGCGGGTCATCGAAAAATACCCGCCCTCCAAGCTGAAGAGCTTGTTCTGAAAGGCAAAATGCGTGGTGCGTTCGAGCCCGCCGCGGGCCCCGCCCGGGCTGCCGGTCGCCGTCGAGGTCTGGGGTTTCAAGGCGGTCATTCCATCCAACGAAACGTCACGGGCACGGCAATTCGAACGACGGCCCCATCTAAGCCGGGAATTGGTAAAGATTTCCCTCCCATCGCCCCCGGCGCCCTTCCGCCCGACCGGCGCCTTCCCTTACAGTGACGAGGCACAAGCAGAGGAGCGCGCCATGACCGCCGAGATGAAGTTTTCCGCCTCCCATGCCAAGGACGCGCATTTCGAGGATGGCGGGTTGCGCTCGTTCTTCGTCTATCGCGACCTCGGCATCAAGGCGGCGACCGGCGGCCGCGCCATGGCGCATGTCATTCGCGCCAAGACGGCGCATGACGGCAGCGCCGGCTGGCATCGCCACACGCTCGACTTTCAGATGTACTACGTCATCAAGGGCTGGATCGAGTTCGACTACGAGGGGGTCGGGATCGTCCGCGCCGAGGTCGGCTCCTGCGTCCATCAGCCGCCCGACATCCGGCACCGGGAGATCGCGCATTCGGCGGATCTCGAGCTCATCGAGATCACCCTGCCGGGCGAATTCGAGACCGCCGAGGTGGCGGCCCCGGCCGGATCGGCGGCGTAGCGTCGCGCCGCATGACGGCATAGGATGTCGGCCATGCCAGGATCGCCCGCGCCCGTGCCGAAGGGACCGTCGCGACGGCTAAGGCCGTGGATCGCGCTGTCCGTCGCCGTCGCGCTGACGGCGATGGCGGTCAACGGCCCGCGGATCTACGCCGCCTTCAGCCGCCTGATCAATCCGCCGCCGCCCAACATCATCATCATCGCGCCGGTCGACTCCGACGTCGTCTGACAGCGCGCCACTGACACAGAATCGCTACAGCGGCGGCCGCTTCCGCATGCTGTCTTGTGCGCGCTCGCGCGCGGCCGCTCCCCTTCCCTCTCGTCGTCCCGGCGCCGCGCGCAGCCTTCCGCCCACTTTTCGCGCGCGAGTGTCATGATCTTCGATCAGCTCAAGAAAAGGACGGCGCAATTCGTCTTCGATCGCTACTTCGCGCCCCGGCTGAGCGACCTGGTGGCGCCGCAGGTCCCGATCGCGCTCGACTACGCCGTCGACGCCAAGCCGCGCTACGGCTACGGCCGGCGTCCGCATCCGCTGCTCTACGACATGCTCGACGCCAACACGGCGGCCTATCGCGCGATCCTGCAGGATGTCGCCGGCGAGGTCGGCATGTTTCACGCCATCGCCGCCGAGGCGCGCGACGCCGCCTCGGCCGCCGCCCCCGATTTCGACAACCTGTATTTTTCCGGCCTCGACGCGCTGGCGCTGTGCGAGATGCTGCGGCGGCGCAATCCGCGCCTCTATGTCGAGCTCGGCTCCGGCAATTCGACGAAATTCGCCCGGCGGACGATCCGCGACTACGATCTGAGGACCCTCATCGTCTCGCTCGATCCGGCGCCGCGCGCCGACATCAACGAGCTGTGCGACGAGGTCATCCGCCAGCCGACCGAGGCGGTCGACATGGCGCTCTTCGACGAGATCGCGGCCGACGACATCCTGTTCATCGACAGCTCGCACCGCTCGTACATGAATTCCGACGTCACCAACATCTTCCTCGAGATCCTGCCGCGGCTGAAGCCGGGGACGCTGGTGCATTTCCACGACATCCTGCTGCCCTACGACTATCCGCCGCAATGGGCGAACCGCTGGTATTCCGAGCAATATCTGCTGGCCTGTCACCTGCTCGGCGGCGGCTCGCGGCTGCGCGTCGTGCTGCCGAACGCGTTCATCAGCCAGGAGGCCGAGCTGACGCAGATATTGGACGGGCTGTGGCTGCACCCCGAGATGCGCGCCATCCACGCGCACAGCCTCGCGCTCTATCACGGCTATCTCGGCAATTCGTTCTGGGCGGAGGTGGTGTGAGCCGGGGCGGGGCCGAGCTGTGTCTTCGCTTCGACCATCCTACTCGCGGCCGGGCATCCCGATCTCCGGCCCCGGTTATCCCGGCACCAGCTCCAACCGCCGCTCGATGCGCTCCAGTCGGTCGGTCAGCCGGTCATGACTTGCCTGCAAGCGCACGATCGCACCCTCGCAGGCACCCACACGCTGATTCAATTCGGCGAGATCGTCGATGACGCGATCCATCTTTCTCGTAAGGCGACGCAAATAAACCAGCGTGAGGCCGTCGGGTTCGCCGGCCATCTCTCATTCCCCAATAGTCTCCGCCGAACACTATCACGGTGCCCGGATTCGGCCAAATCGGGTAACCCCTGTGCAGTGCGCTACCGGGCGCTACCGGCATTTGGCTGGGGCGGGAGGGATCGAACCTCCGAATCGCGGAATCAAAATCCGCTGCCTTACCACTTGGCTACGCCCCACCAGCGCGAAGGCGGGCGACCTTAGCGATAAAGCGATGCTGCCGCAACAATCCGGCCGGCGGCGTTCCTATGCCGCCGGGAGGGGCTCGGCGATGTGCTCGCAATACCAGCGATAGGTGCGCGTCAACCCGTCGCGCAGCGGTGTCGGCGCCGTCCAGCCGAGCGCGGCGATGCGGCCGACATCGAGCAGCTTCTGCGGCGCGCCGTCGGGCCGGTCGGCGTCGTGGGTGAAGCCGCCGCGGAAGCCGACGATTTCGGCGATGAGGGCGGCGAATTCGTTGATCGTGATGTCGCTGCCGCAGCCGATATTGACATGCGGCTCGGCCGAGTAGCGCTGCATCAGGAAGACCACCGCGTCGGCGAGGTCGTCGACGAAGAGAAATTCCCGGCGTGGCATGCCGCTCCCCCAGATCGCCACCGTCTTGTCGCCGTCGCGCTTGGCGCGGTCGATCTTGGCGATCAGCGCGGCGACGACATGGCTTTGCGTCGGATGGAAATTATCGCCCGGCCCGTAGATGTTGGTCGGCATCGCCGAGATGTAGTCGCAGCCGTATTGCCGGCGGTAGGCGGCGCAGGTCATCAGCCCGGCGATCTTGGCGATCGCATACCACTGGTTGGTCGGCTCGAGCGGCCCCGTGAGCAGCGCCTCCTCGCGCATCGGCTGCGGCGCCAGGCGCGGATAGATGCAGGACGAGCCGAGGAACATCAGCTTGTCGACGCCGATGCGCCGCGCGCCCTCGATCACGTTGTTTTGAATGGCCAGGTTGTCATAGATGAACTCCGCTGGCCGCGTGTCGTTGGCGACGATGCCGCCGACGGTGGCGGCGGCAAGGAAGATCGCCGACGGGCGCTGCGCCGCGAGCCAATCCTCGACCTCGTCCTGGCGCCTGAGATCGACCGCGTCGCGCCCGACCGTCAGAATCTCGCAATTCTCGCCCGCCAGCCGGCGGACCAGCGCCGAGCCGACCATGCCGCGATGGCCGGCGACGAAAACCCGGCGCCCGGCAAGACTGAAGATCGGCTCTCCCGGCTTGCTCAACGTTCAATACTCCCGCTCCGCGCCGGCTACCGATAGCAAGCCGGCTTCCGGCAGGTCAATACCACCACTGCGGGAGCGCATGTGGTGACAAAGTAGGCTCACCGCTCGCGCTGACAAGCCGGTGGCGATCTTCTATTATCGCCTCATGGCTGAAAGACCGTCGCCCCGCCGAGCGCAGGGATTGAGCAGCAGCCAGAGCGGGGGCGGCGGCAAGCCCGGAAGCATGCCCAAAATCGCTCGGGCCATTGCTCCGAACATCGCTCCCACCGTCGCCGGGCCGCCGCCGGGCTTCGCCATGACGGCGGCGACCGGCTTCGTCAGCCGCCGCGCCGGAGGGAGGCCGCCCTGGGCGGTTCGCGGCGCGCTCGCGATCGTCGTCGCGCTGATCGCCGCCACGCTCGCCCTCGTCTTCGATCTCGGCCGCGCGCCGCGCACCGGCACGCCAGCGGTCGGAGTCTCGCTGCCTCTGCCGGCCGAGCTGGCGTCGCCGGCGAAGCCACCGGAGCCGGCCGGCCCGGCATCCGCCACGGCGCCGCCCGACGACCAGCACGCCGCCGCCGAATGGTATCTCGCGCGCGCCACCGGCGGCGATCCCGCCGCGCAATACGAGACAGCGGCCCGCTATGCGCGGGGTCGCGGCGTGGCGAAAGACTACGCGCGCGCCGCCTCATGGTTCCGCGAGGCGGCGATCAACGGCATCGCCGCCGCCCAGTACGATCTCGGCATCCTCTACGACAAAGGGCTCGGCGTCGCGCGCGACCCGATCGAGGCGATGATCTGGTACCAGAGCGCGGCCGATCAGAACGAGCCGATCGCGCAGTGGCGGCTCGGCACGATCTATCTCGCGGGCGGCCCGCCCGAAAAAGGCGGCGTGCCGCGCAACCCGGCGGAGGCGGTGCGCTGGCTGCTGCGCGCCGCCGAGCAGGGTGTCGCCGAGGCGCAGGCGCTGCTCGCCGCCCGCTATGAGACCGGCGACGGCACGGCGCCATCGAAGAGCCGCGCCTATGGCTGGTACAGCCTCGCCGCCGAGGCCGGGCTGGACGACGCGCAAGGCGCCAAGAAGCGGCTGGCCGAAGCGTTCACGCCCGGGGAACGCGAGGACGCGGAACGCGCCGCCGCCGCTCTCGCCGCGCAGGTGCCGCAGCATATGACAGTAGCGGCGCGCCAGGGCGCCGCCGGCCTGCTCCTCGCCGCGCTGCCGGCCGCGTCGTCCGTGAACAAGGCCGCCGGCGACTCATCCGGGAGCGGGTCGCCGGCGGGGCTCTCGCGCGGCGCCATCAGCGAGATCCAACGCCTGCTCGGCGCCGCCGGCTACGACACCGGCCCGGCGGACGGTTTCCCGGGCGACCAGACGGTGGCGGCGATCACACGCTATCAGCAGGATGTCGGGCTACCGCCCGACGGCACGCCCAGCCTCGCCCTTCTCAATCGGCTGCGCGCCGCCGCGGCGGGACCGCCCCCGGCGGCGCGGCCCCCAGCCACGGCAAAGCCCCTCGCCACGGCGCAGCCTTGACCCTGACGCAGTCTTGGATCACGGCGGGCCGCGATCCCCGGTAGCGAGCCGTCCCGCCGCCACCCACCAGGCCGGCCGCTCGCCGGCAAGGCGCGACGCCGCGGCCCGCGCCGCCGCGTCGTCGGGGAAAAGACCGAAGCAGGTGGCGCCGCTGCCGCTCATGCGGGCGAGCAACGCGCCGTCGCAGGCGCCCAGCCGCGCCAGCACATCGCCGATCGCCGGAACGAGACCGATCGCCGGCGCGGCAAGATCGTTACGCCGGCGTCGTAGCGCGGCGGCCAGCGCCGCGGCATCGGGAATTTCCTCGGCGAAGCGACCCGGCGCGGAGAATGCGCCGCTTCGTGCGTTGAACACCGACGGCGTCGCCAGCGCGATGCCGGGATTGACGAGGACAATCGCCACCGGCGGCAGATCGGGCGCCGCGGCGAGCACCTCGCCGATGCCGCCGAGCCAGGCGGTGCGGGCGAGCAGGCAGACCGGCACGTCGGCGCCGAGCCGCGCGGCGAGCGCGGCGAGCTCGTCCGGCGACGTCGCGATATTCCATAAGGATTGCAGCGCGCGCAACGCCGCCGCGGCGTCGGACGAGCCGCCGCCGATGCCGCTGGCGACCGGCAGGTTCTTGGTCAGGCTCAGCGCGGCGCCCGCGGTCACGCCGAAGCGCGCCGCGAGCA
>Ga0070681_10003430_pt1 | contig 14849 bp, 17 predicted proteins | sample KBSC83BmetaG_FD_65650 | JGI IMG/M metagenome (GOLD analysis project Ga0070681, IMG submission 65650) | Corn rhizosphere microbial communities from Kellogg Biological Station, Michigan, USA - KBS C8-3B metaG | ecosystem: Host-associated > Plants > Roots > Rhizosphere | place: USA: Michigan...
AGCCACCGCGGCGCCCGCGTGGACAAACTATACAAGGATGGGCGACGCCACGGTGTTGCCGGCTCGCGCCGGCTCGGCCGCCTACACGAGCCGCTCGATCCGGCGCTTCTTCCAGAACAGCCGGTAGTACAGCGTCTGCCCGACGAGCATGGCGACGAACGCGATCGGGTAGGCCATCCACACGCCCTCGAGGCCGAAGCGCGCGGACAGCGTGTACGCCGAGGGCACCTCGATGAACGCGATGCAGGCGATGGTGATCGCCACCGGCACGAGCACCGCGCCCGACGCGCGCATGACACCGGAGAGCACCGCCGACGCGCCGTAGACGACGGTGCTCCACAGCATGATGTGCAAGAGCGACTGCGCGAGCTCGACCACCGGCGCGCTGGTGATGAAAAGGCCGATCAGCGCACGCGACAGCGCGTAGCCCAGCAGCACGAGCGCGCCCGTGCCGATGAGATTCAGCACGAGCCCGGTGCGCGTGATCGCAGCGAGGTCGCCGACGCGGCCGGCGCCGATCGCCTGCGCGCCCAGGATCGACGCGGTGATCGCGATCGAGATCGCCGGGAACTGCACGTAGTTGACGACCTGGTTGACGGCGCCGTACGCCGCCGTCGCGTCGGCGCCGAAGCCGTTGACGAGCGCGAGGATCGCGATCTCGGCGATCGACATGCCGATCACCTGCAAGCCGGTCGGCAGCCCGATCTTCACGACGAGCTTGAGGAGCGCCGGATCGATCCACAGGTCACGCAGGAGCTCGCGGTCCGGCGCGAGCGGATGGTCGCGCCGCCGCATCAGCCACGCCATGAACAGCAGCGCAGCGACGTACGAGACGATCGCCGCAGCGGCCGCCGAGGTCACGCCGAGCTTCGGCAGCCCGCCGAAGCCCTCGATGAACGCGGGCGTCAGCAGCGCGGTCACGACGGTCGACAGGATCAGCCCATAGAGCGGCGTCAGCGTGTCGCCGACGCCGCGCATGATCTGCGTGGCGAGGATGAACACCAGGAGCACCGGCATCGCCAGCATCATCACGCGCGCATAGCCGACGGCCTCCGGCATCACCGACGGCGGCGTGCGCAGCAGCGTCAGCAAGCCGTGCGTGAACGTGCCGCCGAACAGCGCGATCGCGACGCCGATCGCGAGGCCGAGCCCAAGCGCGGTGCCGGCGATCGCCTTGACCTTGTGCGTCTCGCGCGCGCCCCACGCCTGGCCGATCAGCACCGACGCCCCCGCGCCGACGCCGATGACGAGCGAGATCAGCAGGAACACGATCGGGAACACCGCGGCCACCGCGGCGAGCGCGTGCGTGCCGAGCATCTGCCCGACGAACACGTTGTTGAACGTGCCGGCCAGTGACTGCAGCACGTTGCTGACGAGCATCGGCGCGAGGAACACAAGGAACGCGCGCCACAGCGGTCCGGAGGCGCGCGCGGAACGTGGCCGCGCCTTCGTCGGTGAGGAGGACATCGTCATGGGGGACGCGAAGCATAGCCGAAGCGCGCGGCGCGACGAACATCGCGGCGACAACGCGCGGACGCACACCGTGGCCGCGCCTTGCGCCGCGCCACGTAACGACGTTGGGCGCCGCGCGCCGACCTCGTCACGCGCGCAAGTCGAGCCGCATGTACCGCGTGCCCACGATCGGGTTGAACGTGTACGCCGCGATGTCGCGAAAGCCCAGCGCGACGTACATCGCCTGCGCGCTCGCCATGTCGGGCAGCGTGTCGAGGACGATCGCCGCGTAGCCGATGGCGCGTGCGTCGGCGATGACCGCTTCGGCGAGCCGCTGGCCGAATCCGCGGCCGCGGAACGCAGGACGCACGAACAGCCGCTTCATCTCGGCGGTGGTCGTATCGTGCGCGCGCAGCGCGATGCAGCACGCAGCCTCGCCGGCGACGCGACCGACGTAGAGCCGGCCGCGCGGCGGCGCGTACGCGCCGGGCAGCGTTGCGAGCTCGGCGTCGAAGCCCTGGAAGCACAGGTCGACGCCCAGCGCGCGCTGGTATTCGCGGAACAGGGAACGCGCCTCGGCGAGCGTCGCGTCGTCGCCCGCCGCAACGAGATCGAGGGAACGAGGGTCCATGCGCAGCGACGTCATTATGCTCGACGCGGATCCGCATGGCTGTCATCATCGCCGTTCCTTCGCGTTCAACGTTCCCGCCCCCGACCGGGCCTTCGCCATGACCACCTCCCGCCCCTCGGTTGCCGACAAGCGGCGCGCGTTTCGCGCGCTGCACACATCCGGCTGCTTCGTCATTCCCAATCCCTGGGACATCGGCAGCGCGCTGTACCTGCAGAGCCTCGGCTTCAAGGCGCTCGCGACGACGAGCTCGGGATTCGCGTGGTCGCAGGGCCATGCCGACAATCACATCACCCGCGACGTGGCGCTCGCGCACCTTAGAGCGATGGTCGCCGCCACGGACCTTCCCATCAACGCCGACTTCGAGAGCGGCTTCGCGCGCGATGCCAAGGGTGTCGGCGAAAGCGTCGCGATGGCCGTCGCCACCGGCGTCGCGGGATTGTCGATCGAGGATTCCACCGGCGATCCTGCGCACCCGCTGTTCGACCTCGACGTCGCGGTCGCGCGGATGCGCGCCGCGCGCCAGGCGATCGACGGTGCGGGCGGCGACACGCTGCTCGTCGGCCGCTCCGAGGGATTCTTCGTCGGCCGCCCCGACATCGACGAGACGATCCGGCGATTGAAGGCGTACGCCGACGCCGGCGCCGAGTGCCTCTACGCGCCCGGGATCCGCACGGAGGAGCACATTCGCGCGGTCGTCGCAGCGGTGGCGCCGAAGCCGGTGAACCTGCTGGTCGGCGGTACCACCCCGCTCGACATGAAGTCAATCGCGGCGATGGGCGTGCGGCGCGTCAGCGTCGGCGGCGCGCTGGCACGCTCGGCGTGGGGCGGATTCATGCGCGCGGCGAAATCGATCGCGGAGACCGGGCGGTTCGATGCATTCGCCGACGCCGCGCCAGGAGCGGAGCTCAATCGCCTGTTCGGCTGAGCACCCCGTCGTTCCCGCGCGTGAACGCCACGTAAGCACCCCGTCATCCCCGCGAAAACGGGGATGACGTCCGGGTCACCGCAACTACGCGCGCTTGTCGGCGATCGTCTCGCCATCGACGACGCGGTCGTCGTCGTCGCGCAGCAGCGTGTCGGTCGGCAGCGTCGAGTCGCGGCCTGCCGCCCCACGCTCGCCGGTGCCGTTGCGGTCGGTGTCGCTGTCGAGATCGGCATCGCCGATGTCCGGCCCCGCCGTCGCATCGCGACCGTCGACATCCGGATCCGACGTCGTGCCCTGCGGTGCGAGCAACCCGTCCTCGCGATTGAGGCCTGGCCCGCCACGGATGTCGCTTCCCGTGTCGGACGAGTCGCTCGGGCCGAGCGCGGCGGTGCCATGGCCTTTCGGCGTCACGGGCAGGTTGTCGGGGGGAAGCGCGTCAAGGGATGTGGCCATCGTGATCTCCGCGGGGCCGGCATGCCGGCGTCGCCTCCAATGTCGCTGCCCGGGTGCGCCGGTGGTAGCGGCGCAGCGCCGGCCTGCGTGTCCGCAGGCGTCCGACGGCGCTCGCGCGAACTTTTCGGCGCGGCAACGATCCAGCGCGTCGATTGCCTAACATCGACCGTGGCAACCTCCCTTTAACGCCGTCGAAGGAGCTTCGCGTGACGAACCGCAGAACCGCCGCCGATTTTCCGCAGGAAGTCCTCAACATCTTCGACGGCTACATCCACGGCGACATCGATCGCCGCACGTTCCTCGACCGCGCCGCGCGGCATGCCGCAGGCGGGTTCACCGCCATCGCGATGCTCGAAGCGCTGATGCCCAACTACGCGCTGGCGCAGCAGGTCGCGAAGGACGACCCGCGCATCCGGGCCGAGTACCTGACGTACCCGTCGGTGAGCGACCAAGGCTCGGTGCGCGGTTATTTCGCGATGCCGGCGCATCCGGAAGGCAAGCTCCCCGGCGTGCTCGTCTACGGCGAGAACCGCGGCCTCAATCCGTACATCGAGGACGTCGCGCGCCGGCTCGCCGCCGCCGGCTTCGTTGCCTTCGCGCCCGATGCGCTGTCGCCGATGGGCGGCTATCCCGGCGACGAGGAGAAGGCGGCGCAGCTTTTCGCGATGCTCGATCCGAAGAAGCGCAGCGACGATCTCATCGCGGCGTACGCATTCCTGGCGTCACGGCCGGAATGCAACGGCACGATCGGCGCGGTGGGCTTCTGCTTCGGCGGCGGCATCGTCAACATGCTGGCGGTGCGCGAGCCGAAGCTCGCGGCGGCGGTGCCGTTCTACGGCGTGCAGCCCAGTGCGGCCGACACGGCGAACATCAAGGCGCCGCTCCTCATCCACTACGCCGGCCTGGATACGCGCATCGACGCCGGCTGGCCGGCGTGGAAGGCCGCGCTCGACGCCAACCACGTCCGCTACCAGGAATTCACGTACCCGAACGTCAACCACGGCTTCCACAACGACACGACGCCCCGTTATGACGAGCCGGCGGCCAAGCTCGCGTGGTCGCGGACGATCGCCTTCTTCGACCAGCACCTGCGCGGCGGCAAGACGGCCGCGCGGGCGCCTGCCGCCGCGACCTCGAAGGTGTGAGCAGAACAAGGCGCGCAGCCGTCGAGGCGCGCGCCCGTCGCTTCAGAAGTGCGAGAACAGCGCGATCAGGATGATGATCGGGATCGGGATGCCGAGGACCCACAACAGGATCGAGCGCATGGCGTGTCTCCGTCAGTTACCGCAGCGCGACAGCGAGGCGATCGCGCTGGCGTCCGCCGATCGTCGCAGCGACGCTGGCCGAGAATGCGCCGACAATCAGCGCGAGGAATGACCACAGGGCGGTCTGCGCGGCGACGCTGCGCGCCCGCTCCATGTCCTGCGGCGAAATCGATGGCACCCTCGACGCATCGGGTGCGGGCGGCGGTGACGGCGGCGCGCCTGCCGTGGTCGCGCTCGGCGCGGGTGCCGGCACCGTGGTCACGCTTGGCGCGGGTGCAGCCGCCGTCGCGGGCGCCTCGCCCGCGGCGACCGGCCGCGCGTTGCCGGTGGCCATCGCGACCAGGCCCGGCGTGCCGGCGCCGATCGCGGTCGAGGCTGCCGAGGTCAGGAAGCCCGCGGTGACGATCGTCGCGAGTGCCCATACGACGAAACCGTGCGCGGTGTCCCGGAAGTACACCTCGTCGTCGTGCACCTGCACCCACTTCGTGCGCAGGCGACCGGCGACATAGCCCCCGACCGCAGACGCGATCAGCTGCACCAGCACCGCCGCGACGATCGTCGTCGCGCCGAGCATCGTCGTCGACGTGCTCGCGACCCATGGCGATACGCTCGTCAGCTTGAGGCCGACGCAGAGCACGAGCAGGACGAGCGCGAGCGCCGCCGACACGACCGCGCCGGCGACCACCGCGCTCCAGCTCATGCTCGATTGGGATGATTCGTTCGGCAACGACGCTGCCGCGACCGCTGGTCCCGGGGTGACCGCGGCTGCCGGCGATTGACGCATATCGGTACGTATATCCATCTCGACGCCTCCGTACACACGGGGTGGATGGCGCAACGGTACGGACCCGCACCCACCCGCGCATTCGGGCGCATACCGAAAGCGCTGTCGGAGCCGGCCGACGCGGCGTCCGCCCACTTGCCTGTGCGTGTCGGCGTTCCACCCCTTGCCGCGGCGCAGGTGCAAGCGGTCGGCTATCATCGCGATCGCCTGCCTTGCAAAATGCGTGACCGCCATGCCGCTCTTTCGCCATTGCCTGATCCTGGCCAGCCTCGCGTGGGTCGCCGGCTGCGGCGGCGGGGGTGGCGACTCGGGCGGCACGCCGACGCCGCCGCCGAGCGCGTTCAGCGACCCCGTCACCTATTCCACCGCGGCAACGAGCAGCCTGCCGTCGGCCGAGGAGCTCGCGTTCACGAGCAAGCACACGCTGGCGATCGACGGCACCACCTACGCGTACACGGCTACCGTCGGCCACCTCACGGCGAAGGACCCGGGCTCGGGCGCGGCGGAAGCGTCGTTCTTTTACGTTGCGTACACGCTCGATGGCGCGAGCGCCAACTCGCGGCCCATCACGTTCTTCTACAACGGCGGACCGGGCTCGGCCACCGCGTGGCTGCACCTCGGCTCGTTCGGGCCGAAGCGGCTCGTCACCGGCAACCCGTCGACGGCGACGCCGGCGCCGTTTCCGCTCGTCGATAACGGGCACAGCCTCCTCGACGTCTCCGACCTCGTGTTCGTGGACGCGGTCGGCGCCGGCTGGTCCGAGGCGATCTCGCCGAACGTCAACAGCTCGTTCTGGGGCGTCGACGTCGACGCCGCGGTGTTCCGCGACTTCGTGATGCGCTACGTCGCCGTCAACGCCCGGCAGGATTCGCCCAAGTACCTGTTCGGCGAGTCGTACGGGACGACGCGTAGCGCGGTGCTCGCGAAGGCGCTCGAGCTCGCCGGCGTCGAGTTGCGCGGCGTCGTGCTGCAGTCGTCGATCCTCAACTACAACAGCAACTGCAGCGTCGTGCTCAACGCCAATTGCGAGGGGAACCTGCCCTCCTACGCGGCGACGGGCGCTTGGTACGGGCTCGACTCGCCGAATCCCGCGCCGGCCGACGTGCCTGCGTACCTCGTCAACGCGCGCGCATTCGCCGCCGGCGTCTACGGTCCCGCAGTGGCGCAATTCCTGTCGAACCACACGCCGCCGTCGGCGCAGCTGACGGCGAGCCTCGCCAACCTGACCGGCTACGCGGCCGCGAACTGGGCCGCCCCCAACATCAACGTCCATGCCGGCGACTTCGTGCGCAAGCTCATCCCCGGCACGCTGCTGGGCTCGTACGACACGCGCGTGTCGGCGGCGAACGGCACGCCGCTCGCGGCCGGCGGCGACCCGTCGAGCACGTTCTACGAAGGCGGCTTCGCGAGCGCGATCACGTCGTACGTGGCGTCGCTCGGCTACACCACGCCGTCGAAGTACATCCTGCTCGGCAACGCGATCAACGGCTGGAATTTCCGTCACGGGGCGAATCCCGTGCCCGACGTGGTTCCCGACCTCGCGGCGGCGCTGACGCTGAACCCCGACTTGCGCGTGCTGTCGCTCAACGGCTATCACGACGTCGTCACGCCGTTCTACCAGACGGAGATCGATCTCGCGCGCCTTCCCGCCAACCCCAATGTCACGACGCGCTTCTATTTCGGCGGCCACATGACCTACCTCGACGACGCGTCGCAGGCGCAGGAGAAGGCGGACCTCGAGGCGTTCTACGCGCAGTCCGGGAACGCTCCATGAGCCGCATTCGCGTGACCGGCGCCACGCTCGCCCTGGCCATCGCCGCCGCGATGCCGACCGCGCGAGCCGCCGATCCACCGGCGCCCGCGGTGATCGAGACGCCCTATCGCGACCCGTACGTGCCACCGCAATCGCGCCCTCCGCAACCCGCCGAGGCGAAGCGCGGCGCGGCCCTGCAAGCGCAGGCGCAAGGCGAGCTCGCGGCCGCGTTCGCCGCAGCGGACACCGCCCACAAGGGCACGCTGACCCGCGACGAGGCCCGCGCCGGTGGCCTGGGCTACATCGCGAATCACTTCGACGACATCGACACCGCGAAGCGCGGCGCGGTGAGCTTCGACGACGTCGTCCGCTACCTCGACGCTCGTCGCGCAGCGGCCGCCACCCGCCCTCGCTGACCGCCAAGGCGAGGGGTCGAGGCGGGCGTGTCGGACGACACCGCCCCCGCTTACGGCGTTCCTCCTACATTCCGTCTGTCGGGTGCCCGCCATACTGGTCGGGAGATTCGCACGTCGCGCCCGGAGCGGCGGCAGCGGACTCGGGGTATGCTGTCGAGACCCCCCAAGTCGCAGAACTCGAACAATGGGTGATGCATGCATCTCGTCGACGTGACGATGCTGCACGGACCGGCCGTCGGCGGCGTATCGCGGTACCTGTCGACGAAGTATCGCTGGCTGCAGGACAACACGCGCGTCCGCCATTCGCAGCTGATGGCGAACGCCACGCCGGGTCGCGGCGAGGACGGCGAGATCCTCCTTGCCGGGCGGCGCCTGCCGGGCTGCGGCGAGCTCCTGTGGCCGATGGAAGCCCGGCGCTGGATCGACACGATCGCCGGCCTCGAGCCCGACGTCATCGAGGCCAACGACATCGGCACGAGCGCGTGGTTCGCGCTGGCGGCGGCGCGCAAGCTCGACGTGCCGCTCGTCGCGTTCGCGCACGTCGACCTCGTCCGGTTCGCCCGTGAGCGCCGCGGCGCGCTCGCCGAGCGCGTGCTGGTCGCGTATTCGCGCGCGTTCTACGAGCGGGCGGACGTCGTCGTCGCGCCGAGCGAGTACATGCGCCAGCGCCTTGCCGGCTGGGGCATCGAGCGTGCGCTGGTGCGGCACCTGGGTGTCGACGCGACGCGCTTCCATCCCCGCCATCGCACCGCGACGCTGCGCGGCCGGCTCGGCCTCGCGCCCGGCACACGGCTCCTCATCTACGTGGGCCGCTTTTCGGCGGAAAAGCGGATCGACGTGCTGCTCGACGCGATGCGGCAGTTGCGCGGCCGCTATCACCTGCTGCTGGTCGGGGGTGGCGAGACGCCGCCGTTGCCGGCGAATGTCACCCGGCTGCCGTTCGTCGCCAACACCACCGTGCTGGCGGAGCTCATCGCCAGCGCCGACGCGCTCGTGCACGCCGGCGACGTCGAGACCTTCGGCCTCGTCTACCTCGAAGCGATGGCCTGCGCGCGGCCCGTGGTCGCCGTCGATGCGGGCGCCGCGTCCGAGGTCGTCGCCGCCAACTGCGGCGTGCTGGCGCGGCCCGGCAACGCGGCATCGCTCGCCGCGGCGGTGGACGCGTTGTACGACCGCGACCTCGACGCGCTGGGCGCCAACGCGCGCCGCCGCGTCGAGGACCATTTCACCCTCGACCTGTCGATGCACCGGCTGTTGACGCTCTACCGCACGGCGATGGCCGCGCCGCTGTCCGGGGTGCCGGCGCTCGTGGCGACGTGAGCGGGAGCGGCGCGCAAGGTCCGAACGACAACGACGGCACGGAGCGCATCGCCGCGATCGTCATCCACGACGTCGCGCCGGCGACGTGGCCGCAGTGCGAGGCGCTGCTCGGCATGGTCGACGCGCTCGGCGCCCCGCCCGTCACGCTGCTCGTCGTCCCGCATTTCCATCGCGGCGTCCACGCCCGTGAATCGCGGGCGTTCGTCGATGCGCTCGGCGCGCGCGTGGCGCGCGGCGACGAGCTCGCGCTGCACGGTTATTACCACGCCGACGATGCGCCGCCTCCACGTTCGCTGCGCGAGTTCGTTGCACGCCGCGTGCTGACGCGCTCGGAAGGCGAGTTCGCCGCGATCGCCGACGCGGAGGCGCGTGAACGGCTTGCAAGCGGCATCGCACTCTTTGCAGAGCAACGCTGGCCGCTCGCGGGTTTCGTGCCCCCGGCGTGGCAGCTCAACGACGCGACGCGCCGGGCGCTCGACGGCGCAGCGCATCGGTTCGCCTACGTGCCGGTGCGCGCCGGCATCCATCGGCTGCCGGGATGGCAGCTCGAGCCGACCGCCAACCTCTGCTACAGCCCCGACCGCGGGTGGCGGCGCGCGATGTCGCGCGCATTGATCGGCCGCGAATGGCGCCGCGCGGGAACGCGACGGCTGATGCGGCTGTCGCTGCATCCGCTCGACGCGCGCTTCGCGGAAGTCGTCGCGCACTGGCGCGCGCTGATAGAGCGCGCGCTGACCGAGCGCCGCCCGGTGACGAAGCGCGAGGCGATGGCTTGAATCTCCACGCCCCGCGGCGCCACGCCGGGCGCCGCGGGGGTCAGCCTGCGGTCAGGGGCAATTCGACGCGACCACGGTGCTCGCGCTTTGCGTACGCCGCGGGAAGTTGAACGGCACGTGGTTCATCGACAGCCGGCGCAGCCCCGCGCCCAGGAAGGCGATCGCGCAGTCGACATCCTCGGCGCGATAGCCGAGCGGAATCGGCTTGAACCCCGTCTTGCCGCAGCGATGCAGGAGCGCCTGGTCGAACACCTGCCGCGCATATCGGAAGCCGGCGTCGAGATGCGGATCGGAGATCCCGGGCAGCGACGCGTGCAGCGCGCGCTTGAACTCGCCCATCACGGGGCCGAAGTAGCGCTCGTGCCATGACGAGCCTTCCTGCGCCTCGGCGAGCCGCGCGACCACGCACAGGTAGTTGCGCCACGCCGCTTCCTCGGCGCACTCGATGCCCTCGAACGGCAGCCAATAGGAGCGGAGCACTTCCTCGGCGGTGAACGCCGGTTGCGCGCGCACGTGCAGCAGCGCCTCGCGCCAGGCTTCGGCGAGGCGCGCGGCACGCCGCGACAGCGCCTCCTCGAAGAGCAGCTCCTTGCTGCCGAAATGATAGTTGACGAGCGCGACATGCACGCCCGCCTCGCCCGCCAGCGCGCGGTGCGACGGGTCGCGGAATCCGCGCTCGGATACCAGCGTCTCGGCGGCGTCCAGCAGCCGCTCCCTCGTCGCATCGCCGCGCCGCGGCAACGCCGTCACTCGTGCACCTTCAGGCATTTTTGTCTTCCTCGATGTCGTCACCTCGTCCGCGCGCGCGGCCGGTTTCCTCCGCGCGCTCCATGTCCTCCGCCTCGCGCCGCGAGCGCGGCGCGGCGTCGTGCGCCTCGCGCTCGACGTCGTGGGTGGCGATATGCCGCTTCACGCCCTCGTCGTATTCGCGAGTCGCCTTGTAGTTACCTTCGCCATACTCGCCTTGCGTCGGCTGCCGGGACCCGGCCCCGGACGGCGTGCCGGCCTGTTGCTGTTGCGAGGCCTGCTTCGGTACCGGCTTGCCCGGCTCGCGCACCGGCGCCTTGGGCGTGTGCGGCTTGGCCTCGGCATGGCTCGAGTGCTTTCGGGTGCTCATGCGATCTCCTTGGACTTGTTGACGCAGCCGGCGACAAATCCTTCGGTGCCGGATATACGGCAGAATCGTGGACGACGTTGTCCGCGCGACCAATCGGAAGGCCGCGCATCGCGTTGTAGGAAATCGTGCGACACGCGTGCAAAAACGCCATCGCACGACATAACGAAGCGTCGCCGGGCGGCGACGGCCGGGATCCCGATTGGACCGGAATCGGCCCGCTGGCCCCGCCCGGCAGGCGTCATGGCCGCATGCCCGCCTGCGCGGGAATGACGTGTCGACGCTAGCGCGTGCCGAAGATGCGATCGCCGGCGTCGCCCAGGCCCGGCACGATGTAGCCGTGCGAGTCGAGCTCGCGGTCGATGGCGGCCGTGTACACCGCGACATCCGGATGCACGCTGCCGAAATGCCGGACGCCCTCGGGCGCGGCGACGAGGCAGACAAAGCGGATCGACCTCGGCTCAAGCGCCTTGAGCCGCGCGACTGCCGCGACTGCGGAATTGGCGGTGGCGAGCATCGGGTCTAGCACGACGACATCACGCTCCGCCATCTCGCGCGGCATCTTGAAGTAGTACTCGACCGCCTCGAGCGATTCGGGATCGCGGTAGAGGCCGATGTGACCGACCCGCGCAGCCGGGATCACCGACAGGAAACCGTCGAGGAGGCCGAGGCCGGCGCGCAGGATCGGCACGAACACGAGCTTCTTGCCGTCGATCAGCGGCGCGCGCATGCGCTCGAGCGGCGTGTCGATGTCGACGTAGTGCACCGGCACGTCGCGCGTGACCTCGTAGGCCATCAGCGCGCCGATCTCGCCCAGCATCCGGCGGAAATTGTTGGTCGACGTCTCGCGACGCCGCAGCAGCGTGAGCTTGTGCTGGACGAGCGGGTGATCGACGACGACGGGCGACGCAGGCATCGTGTGGATGAAGGATCCGGGCGGACGGGCAAGGATGCCGGCGCGGCCCCGGACGCGCAAGCCCGGGAGGCCGGCTCGTCGCCGGGCTCCCGTTCTCGCGTCCTTCTCCATCGCGGTACGCCCGCCGCTGGCGCTCGCATGGCGGGGCCTTACGCGCTGTCCGCGAAAAGCCGCAGCCACAGCGCCATCGCGAGCCCGGCGGCACCGACCGGCGCGCGCTCGCCGCGCCACGGCTCCGGTTCACGCACCTCGCGTGGCCGCGCCAACGCGCGCCGGGGCGCGTGCACGACGCCGCCTTCGGGCGCGCACGCCTCGAAAAGGCGCGGCTCGAGCCGCGTCGCGCGGCGCCGGTCCTCGCGCGCCGCGATATGCACGATCATGCCGTCGCGCGCCTGCCAATACAGCCCGTGGTCGCGCTGCAGCGTTGCGTCCGCGCAGCGGCGCGGCGGTTGCAGGAAATCTCGTCTCATTTCGGGTGCCTCGTTGTCGTCTCTTGTTGCGATCGATGCACCGGGAGAAACAAAAAAGCCCGGTGCCTTGTCGGGCGATCCGGGCTTGTCGTTATGGAAAGGCGCGTCGTCAGGCGCGCACCTCCCTGGCACAAGTCCGGTCGCGATCGTCGGGGGTGCCGCCGGGCGCGATGCCCGGAACGGCGGCGCGGGTCACGCGCATGCCCTTCGGTGATCGGCGTTGCAATCGAATGTCGGTCATCGTCGCGCTCCTTTCTCGTCGTGAGGTTGCAATGTCCCGCGCGCGCAAGACGCGGCCGGGCTCGCTCGTTCCTCGCCGGAGGAACTGCAGGAAAAGGCCGGGGGTGACCGCGACCGTCCGACAGTTCCGCCGATCCCGGCGGACGTCGTCCGGCCGGGAAGCTACGGGTTCGCGATGACGCCCGTGCGCATGGCGCGCGCGGGCAGCAGCACGACGAAGGGGCAGGCGACGCCCGCGATCGCGCAATGGCCGATGCGCATGCCGCCGCGCTGGGCGGGGAGTGCGTACGGCGATTTGCGGAGATCGAGCGTCATCGAGCGCCTGGCCTTTCGTTGCAAGAACCCGCGATGGACTCGCAGGAACGAGTGAGTGATGTTACCGTTGCGGGCTCGCGCGCGGCAAGCGAAAAGCCGCGGTTCGCGCGCATGGGTGGCGCGAATGCAACATGTTCGCGCGCGATGACAATCGAATCGCCGACCCGATGGCCGCTGCCGATCGCCTCTCCGACGCCGAGCTCGACACGCTTGCGGCGGCGCTCGCGTCCGATCGGATGCCGAATGCAATGCCGATCGACGCGGCGCAGGGCGCGCTCTATGCGCTCGCGAGCGGTCCCGGCGAGTTCCCGGCGGCGCCGGCGCTCGCGAGCCTCGTCCTCGGCGATGACGCGGGGCACGCCGATGCGCCGGACGCCGAGCCGTCACGTGCGACGCTCGACGCGCTCGTCGAGCGCTTCGCCGCGCAATGCCGGCGCGAAGTGCGCGAGGCCGAGGATTCGCTGCCGCTGCTGCTCTTCGACGGCGACGACGGCAAGCCCGACTACGAGACGTGGTGCCTCGGCTACCTCGACGGCATCGAGGCATCGGATTCGCCGTGGTTCGAGGGCGACGACGCCGAGTCGGTCTACGACCTTACGCAGCCGATCGAGGCGCTGGCCGCCGATGCGCGCGCCGATCCTTCGCTCTTCGACGGGATCGAGGATCTCGCCGCGTATCGCCGCGAAGCGGCCCGCAACCTCGTCGACACGCTGATCGACATCCGCGACTATTGGTTCGACCTGCGCACGTCGCGCGTGCCGGCGCGCCGCGATGCGCCGAAGGTCGGCCGCAACGATCCCTGCCCCTGCGGCAGCGGCCGCAAGTTCAAGCAATGTCACGGACGCGCGTCCTGAACGTCGCGCGCACACGCCCATGAGCGCATTCACCCGTCGCGAATTCCTGCAGGCCGCCGGCGCGATGTCGGCGGCATCAGCGCTGCCGTCGTGCGCCGGCCTCGCGCCCCCGGCGCCGCCGTCGAAGCTCGCCGACGTCGACCACATCATCATCCTGATGAAGGAAAACCGCTCGTTCGACCACTACTTCGGCACACTCGCCGGCGTGCGCGGCTACGACGACGCGCGCGCGCTGCTGTTGCCGAGCGGCCGCACCGTGTTCCACCAGCCGGACGACGCCAATCCCGACGGCTACGTGCTGCCGTTCCGCCTCGACACGCGGCGTACGAGCGCGCAGCGCCTCCCCGACTTGAACCACAGCTGGGGACCGTTGCACGCCTGCTACAACCACGGCAAGATGGACAACTTCGTGTCGATGATGCGCAGGGCCGACGGCGACGCCGGCCCGCTGACCATGGGCTACATGGCGCGCGAGGACCTCCCGCTCATGTACGCGCTCGCCGATGCGTTCACCGTCTGCGACGGCTACCACGCATCGCTGATGGGACCGACGTTCCCCAACCGCTTCTTCCTGATGACGGGCTCGATCGACGCCGACGGCAAGTACGGCAGGCCCGCCACCGACAACAACAGCCGGTTCCAGTTGTGGGAGACGTATCCCGAGCGGCTCACGCGCGCCGGTGTCAGCTGGAAGATCTATCACGAGCAGGACGACTACGGCTGCAACGTCGTCAAGTATTTCGGCGCCTACAAGGACGCGCCGAAGCTTTCGGAGCTGCGCCAGAACGCGCTGGTGAACCGGCCGTTCTACGAGCTGCTGCACGATCTCGCCACCGGCAACCTGCCGCAGGTAGTGTGGATCGTGCCGCCGTCGACGGCGAGCGAGCATCCCGATTACCTGCCCGCCGCGGGCGAGGACCATACGCGCCGCGTGCTCGAGGCGCTCTGGTCGAATCCGAAGGTGTGGGCGCGCTCGGTCGTCGTGCTCAACTACGACGAGAACGACGGGCAGTTCGACCACGTGGCGCCACCCACGCCACCGCCGGGCACCCCGGGCGAATTCATCAACGGCCTGCCGGCGGGATTGGGCTTTCGCGTGCCGTGCATCGTGCTGTCGCCATGGAGCCGCGGCGGCTACGTCGTCAGCGACACGTTCGACCACACA
>Ga0070681_10003431_pt1 | contig 14846 bp, 12 predicted proteins | sample KBSC83BmetaG_FD_65650 | JGI IMG/M metagenome (GOLD analysis project Ga0070681, IMG submission 65650) | Corn rhizosphere microbial communities from Kellogg Biological Station, Michigan, USA - KBS C8-3B metaG | ecosystem: Host-associated > Plants > Roots > Rhizosphere | place: USA: Michigan...
AATTATTTTTCAGTATCATACGCGGCCATTTTTGCTTGGCGCCGCCGACCGACCCGATTTCCCGCATCATGCAGGCTCTGCTCGAGTTCGCTCCTCTCGTGGCCTTTTTCGTGGCCTATTACATGGCCGGGCTGTACGTGGCGACCGCCGTCCTCATGGGGGCGATGGCGGTGCTTCTCATTGTCGACTACGCGCTCCAGCGGCGCATTCCGCCCATGCACGGCCTGAGCGCTGTGCTGGTGTGGCTGTTCGGAACGGCGACGCTCGCTTTGCACAACCAACGCTTCATCCAGTGGAAGGTCACGGTATTCTATTGGCTGGCCGGAGCGGCCTTCCTGGTCAGTTTCTGGGTCGGGAAAGAGACGCTCGCGCAGCGCTCCCTCGGTTCGCTGATTCCGGGGACGCAATTTCCGCAGTCCACGTGGCGTCGCCTGAACGGACTGTGGGTGGCGGTTGCTGTGCTGATGGGCGCCCTGAACTTACTCATAGCTTTCAACGCCAGCGAGAAAGCCTGGGTGTATTTCAAGGCCATCGGGCTGCCCGTCCTCACGTTTGTGTTCATGGCGACTCAAGTGTTCTGGCTCGCCCGTCAGGCGGAGCGCGCGAACGCGTCGGACAGCTCGGGGGAAGCCTCCACATGAGCGCGATGAGTGACCAACTGCGTGTGGCGTTGGAGCGCGAGCTGGCGCCCCTATCGCTCGATATCATCGACGACAGCGCCAAACATGCGGGTCACGCCGGCGCACGCGAGGGTGGCCACTTCAGGGTCGCCGTCGTCTCGAAAGTGTTCTCAGGGCGTCCGCAACTCGAACGCCATAGATTGGTCTATGCAGCGGTCGCACCGCTCATGGGTCACGGGGTCCACGCCTTGAGCATCGATGCGCATTCTCCTGATGAACTACCTTAATTACCATACATAACCTACTGAGTATTCAGCATGAAATATCTTCGCACCCTCGCGCTTGCCGGACTGATCACCGGGCTCGCCGCCTGCCAGCCGCAAGGAGCTGGATCGACAGCAAGCAGTGGAACAGCCGTGGGCGATGGCGACGGTGCCAAGCCCGTAGCCACCGTGAACGGCACGGTCATCAGCCGTGACTTCTTCGACTTCTACTCGCGCGGCAGCGTTGGCAAGCCCGCGAGCGATCTCACGGACGACCAGCGCACGCAGTTGCTGGACAACCTGATCCGCGCCGAAGTGGTCGCTCAGCAGGCCGACAAGGACGGCACCGTAAAGAACAAGGACACCGCGGCCCTGGTCGAGCTGACCCGCCTCAATGTTCTGCAGCAGGCCGTGTCGTCGAACTATCTGAAGGACCGCAAGCCCACCGAGCAGGAACTCCGCCAGGAATACGAGACGGAAGTTCAGCAGCTCCCGAAGACCGAATACCACGCCAAGCACATCCTCGTGGCGACCGAGCCGTTCGCAACGAAGGTGGTCGAGCGCCTCGAGAAAGGTGAGAAGTTCGACGCGCTCGCCAAGGCGGAGTCGATGGACCCGTCCAAGGACAACGGCGGCGACCTGGGCTGGTTCACGCCCGATCGGATGGATAAGTCGTTCGCGGATGCCATGCTGGCATTGAAGCCCGGCGAGTTTACGAAGAAGCCCGTGCACACGCAGTACGGCTGGCACGTCATCCAACTCGTCGAGACGCGCGATGTGGCGGCTCCCCCGTTCGATAACGTCCGTCAGCGTCTGGACCAGGTCGTCCAGTCCCGGAAGTTCCGGGCCTACTCCGACGATCTCGTCAGCAAGGCGAAGGTCGAGAAGGTCGGAGCCGAGCCCAAGGCGGCGACCTCGGACGCCAAGGCGGCCGACAAGAAGAGTTGAGCTGACGCGGGGCGCCGGGCCGGAGCTACCGTTCCGGCGCCCGCTTCTCCCTGAGCACCGCGAGCAGCGCGGGCTCGTCCAACACCTTGATGCCCAGGCTTTCGGCCTTCTGCAGCTTCGAGCCCGCCTCGGCGCCGGCAACGAGGAAGCTCGTCTTCTTCGAGACGCTTCCGGAAACCTTCGCGCCGAGCGCCTGTAAGGCTTCCTGAGCGGCTTCCCGGCTCAGGCTGTCCATTGTTCCGGTAATGACGAAAGTCAGGCCCGCGAGCGGCTGATTCTCGCTCCGGGGACGCTGGACGTCGTCCCAGCGGACGCCCTGCTGCATCAGATCGGCGATGACCTGCCGGTGATCTTCCGAGGCGAAGAACTCGTAGACTTCCTGCGCCACCACCGGCCCCACGTCCTGCACCTGCTGGACCTCGTCGGCGGAGGCTTTCATGAGCTTTTCCAGCGTTCCGAAATGGTGGGCGAGCGCCAGCGCGGTGGCTTCGCCGACGTCGGGAATCCCGAGGGCGAACAGAAAGCGCGGCAGCGTCGTTTCGCGGCTCTTATCAATAGCTGCCAGCAGGTTCTGGGCGGACTTCTCGCCCATGCGCTCCAGCCCGGTCAATTGCTCGAGCGTCAACCGGTACAGATCCGCCGGGGTCCGCACGAGCTTTTGCTCGATCAGTTGCTCGATCAGTTTGTCGCCCAAGCCCTCGATGTCCATGGCGCGACGGCTGGCAAAGTGCCTCAGCGCCTCCTGGCGTTGCGCGCGGCAAGTGAACCCACCGGTGCACCGGGCCACAGCCTCGCCTTCCGCTTGCACCACGGGCGACTGACAAACGGGACAACGGTCGGGGAGCTGCACCGGCGGCGCAAGCGGTTCTGTGCCGCCGTCCTTCATCGGCCTCTGCGCCAACACGACGCTGACGACTTCCGGAATCACATCGCCAGCGCGCCTGACGATGACCGTGTCGCCGACCCGCACATCTTTGCGATGCACCTCGCCTATGTTGTGAAGCGTCACGTTGCTGACCGTGACGCCTCCGACGAAGACAGGCTCCAACCGAGCTACAGGAGTCAGCGCACCCGTCCGACCCACCTGAAACTCGACACCCCTGACAACAGAGGTTGCCTCTTCGGCTGGGAATTTGTGTGCAATGGCCCACCGGGGAGCGCGCGAGACGAACCCCAGACGCTCCTGGTCCGCGCGACGATCAAGCTTATAAACGACGCCGTCGATCTGGTAAGCCAGGGTGCTGCGGCGTGCGCCGATGCTCCGGTAGTAATCGAGACATCCCTCGACACCGTGCACGACCTTCGCTTCCTCGTTGACCGGCAGGCCCCAGGCTTTGAACGCCTCCAGTAGCCCGCTCTGCGTGTCGGGAAGCTCGCCCCCCTCAACCTGCCCTAGTGCGTAGAAGTACATCTTCAGGCGGCGTTTGCGGGTGATCTGCGGGTCCAGAACCCGCAGGCTGCCCGCGGCGGCGTTGCGCGGATTGACGAACACCTTCTCGCCGGTCTCGCGAGCCAACCGGTTGGTTCGCTCGAACTCGGCGAAAGGCATGAAGACCTCGCCGCGCACTTCCAGGACCTGAGGCGGGTTGCCCTTCAGAACGGGAGGCACCCAGCGAATCTGACGGACGTTCTCGGTGACGTCTTCACCGTTAACGCCGTCACCGCGCGTCGCCGCACGCTCATACTTGCCGCCGCGGTAGATAACCGTGATGGCGAGCCCATCCAGTTTGGGTTCCGCGACGAAATCCAGTTCTCCCGTGACTCCCAGGCGCTCGTGGATTCGGCGGTCGAAACCGCGGACGTCCTCCTCGGCGAAGGCGTTGTCCAAGGACAGCATCGGGACTTTGTGAACGACCGTCCCGAATTCGGCGACCGGCGCGCCGGCGACGCGTTGTGTAGGTGAATCCGCGGTGACGAGATCCGGGTACTCGGCCTCGAGTGCCCGCAACTCGATCATCAACTTATCGTACTCGGCGTCCGGAATCTCCGGCTCGTCGTGTTCGTAGTAGAGCTTGTCGTGATGCGCGATCTGCGCGCGCAAATCGAGGACCCGCTTTTCAGCGTCGCGCTTCACTGATCACTGCATTGTGGCGGAGGGGGCTGTGCCAGAGGCCGCGATGGATCCAAGGCCATCGCGCAAGGCAGCGATACGCGTGGGGGTCAACGGGCTGCCCCGCTCGTCCTGGAGACCGCCCTGCAGGCGCTCGTTCAGATTGCGAGCAGTGGTCAACAGCTCTTCGAAGGCCTCGCGGGGAGGCCGAGGGCCGGGCAACACAGCGAACAGACTCAACCCGCCGAAGCGCTGAGAGTCGATCGTATCGGGATCGAACACGCCCGGCTTGCTCAGACTCGCGGCGCTCAGGACGGACCGCCGCTCGTCATCGGGCTTATGGAAGATGGAGTATTTGCCGAGCATGAACCCTTCCGCGACCAGAGCCGTACGGACCGCGCGGCCGGGAAAGCGCTCGGGCCCCATGCAGACGATGCGCAGCGCCAGGATGCGGCGCTCCTGCTCGGGCGGCCAGTCGACGATGGGCTCCTCGGCCTGAGGGAGTTTCGGGAGCTCAAAGCCCCCGACGGCGGATGCCGAAGCATTGGGGGAAGCCGCGGTGGCGGCGGGCTCGACAACCGGCGGGTCGACGGCAGGAGCCGCAGCAGGGTGCGAGACCGGCGCAGCATCCTGCGAAGCGCGCTCGGGCTCCCGCTCCTCGTCCGCTTCGGACACGCCAGGGGCTTCGGAGATGACCGGCAGCTCGTCGGCAACCCCCGCCTCCGCCGGCTCACCGTCGATCCGCAATCCCATGAGGGATTCATCGTCGGCAGCGATCTGGACAACCGGAAGCTCTTCGGGACCGGCGGGCTCACGTACGCGGATGTCCGGAAGAGTCAGCACCGGCTCGCGCACAACCCTCGACAAAGGCTCAGACCGAGTCTGCTCGCTGCTGGCGCGCGCAGCCTGGCCGCGCTTGCGCCGTTCCCACCACGCCAGCACGGCGATGAAAATCGCTCCGAGAATCAGGAGCGTCCAGCGCAGCTCAGGCATCAGGCACCCTCGGTCAAACCCCTAGACTGCCGCCAGCCGCAGGGCTTCGTCGACGTCCACGGCCACGAGGCGGGACACGCCAGGCTCGTTCATGGTGACGCCGATGAGCTGCGAAGCAAGCTCCATCGTCGTCTTGTTGTGCGTAATGAATATGAACTGCACCCGCTGCGACATCTCCCGAACGATATCGCAGAACCGGCCCACGTTGTGCTCATCCAGCGGCGCGTCCACCTCGTCCAGCAGGCAGAACGGCGCGGGATTCAGATCGAAGATCGAGAACACGAGCGCCACGGCGGTGAGCGCTTTCTCGCCGCCCGACAGCAGGTGGATCGTGCTGTTCTTCTTTCCAGGCGGACGAGCCATCACCGCCACGCCCGCCTGCAGCACGTCCTCTCCAACCAGCTCCAGGTAGGCGTGTCCGCCGCCGAACAGGCGCGGGAATTTCTCCTTCATCCCGGTGTTGATGCGCTCGAAGGTCTCCTCGAAACGGCTGCGCGTCTCCTTGTCGATGCGCCGCATGGCCTGCTCGAGGGTGTCCAGAGCCGAGGTGAGGTCGGCGAACTGGCGATCGAGGTACTCCTTGCGCTCGGTCTGCTCCTTGAGCTCGTCGATCGCGGCGAGATTCACCTGACCGAGCTTCTCCAGGTCCGCGCGGACCTGGGCGAGCAACTGTTCCCAGTCGAGCACGTTCGCTTCGGGTTTCAGCGCCCCGAGGATCTCCGTGAGTTCGAAGCGCGTCTCGGCGAACTGCTCGGCGAGCCCCTCGCGGCGGACGCGAGTTTCTTGAGCCGCGAGCTTCGCGGCTTCCATCGCCTCGCGAGCCTGGTTGACGAGCTGTTCGGCCGTCTGCCGCTTCTCATCGAGTACGCGCAGCTCGGCATCCGCGTCCTCCAGTTGGCGCCGGGCGACGGCCAGCTCCGACTCGATGTCCAGGCGGCGCGCCAGGGCGTCATGCAATCGGGCTTCGAGCTGAATGATGGGCTCATCGCCCCCCGCCAGTTCCTGCTCGAGCTCATCGCGCCGGCGCACCAACTGAGTCCGCTGTTCGATCATGCGGCCGAGGCCGACGCTCATGGAGCTCTCGGTCGAGCGGCGCGATTCGATCCGAATCAGCAGATCCCTTCCGGCAAGCTGCGTGCTCTGGGCACGGGCGCGAGCCGAAGTGACCCCTTCCCGCTTGTCCTCGCGCTCGCCTTCCAACTCATGCCGGCGCGAGTCCAGCTCATTGAGCAGCAGGAGACCGCGATCCAACTCAGCGCGTGCCCGGGCCAACGCCTCCTGAGTGACGCCACGTTCCTGTGCCACATCCGTCGCCTCGTCATCCAGGCGCTCACGGCGCAGCGTCGACTCCTGAACGCGCGCGCGGGCGCCTTCGAGCTGACTCAACAGATCCGCATGGCGGCGATGGGCGCTCTGGATACCGGACTGCGCACGATCGCGTTCGCCTTCCGCGGCAGCCAGCGATTCGCGAACCGCCCTGAGACGGGTCTCGACCTCCGCAACCCGCTCCTCGGCCATCGTCACCGTCGCGCGAAGCCCCTTGAGGCGGTGCTCGCGCTCAATGACGCCTGCGTGATGGTCCGCTCCACGGCTGACCCGCAACCAGTCACGACCGACCCATTCGCCGCCGCGGGTAATGATGGACTGACCCGGTATGAGGGAGCTGCGACTGGCCAGCGCTTCGGCAAGCGATTCGGCCGTCAGCACATGAGCCAGCGGACCGACAACCGATGCGGGGCCCTTCGCTTTGGACGCAAGCGTCGCGGCAGAGAAAGAGGCGCTCTGGGCGTGCGAGCCGTGAGTCTCGGATGTGTTGGCTGCGGCGCTGTCATTCGCCAGCCCCGCCTGCACTGTCTCGATCAGCGTCACGCGTCCCTTGGAGAATCCCTCCAGCGTTCCGGCGTGCTCATCGAGCCGATCGACACAGACCGCTTCAAGGTAATCACCGAGAGCCGTTTCGACCGCCCGCTCCCAACCCGATTCGACCTCCAGCGTCTCGGCGACACGCTGGCGGCTGCCAAGGCCGACGCCGTCGAGCCACTCGGATGCGCGGCCCGCGTCATGACTCAACGCCGCTTTCTGGAGAGCCTCGAGTGATGTCTGCTCGCCTCGGGTGCGTTCCCGTTCCGCACGGGCCGACTCCAGGCGCTTTTCGACTTCCAGTTGCTCGGAACGGAAGGAGTGGACGCGCTCCAGGGCTTCGGCCAGCGCCTTCGACAGCTCGTCGCTGGCCGCGCGGGCCATCGACTCCTGCTCGCCGAGCGACTGCAGTTGCTCGTTGAATTCCTGCGCGGTCAGGGAGTCGCGCTCGAGGGCGAGGCGGTCCGATTGCGCCGTGAGCCGGCGCAACTGGTTCTCCAGCTGTTCGATGCGGGCTCGCTCGACCTGGGTCGTCTGGTCGGCGGCCCCCAGGGCGGATTTGAACTCCTCCCAGCGGCGCTGCCAGTCCTGCAATTCCTCTTCCGCGGTCGCCAGCGCCTCGGCGGCGGAAATTTCGGCAAACTGCGCCCGCTCGAGCTCCGGCTCGAGCCGCGTGATCTCGGACCTCAGATTCGCCAGCTGCAGCTCATCGCGATCGATGTGAGAGGCAAGATCATTGAGGGTGGCGACGGCCTGCGCCAGATCCGTCCGCTGCCGCTCGCGCAACTCGCGGGTGTGCTGGATGGTCTGCTCCATCCTCGAGATATCGGCGCCGACCTCGTAGTACCGGCCCTGCACTGCCGAAACACGATCGCTCTGCTCGCCCTGGAAGGCGCGCTGTTTCTCGATGGCGGCTTCGGCGGCCCGCTGATCCGCAAGCGCGGACTGCATCGCCATCTCACGATCGCGCATCGCAGTGTCGTGAACTTCGACCCCGCTATCGAGGTCGCGCATGCGCAGGGCCAACAGCTCCGCCGTCAGCCGGCGCTCGTTCTCCTTCAGAGCCTGATAGCGGCGGGCCGTCGAGGCCTGACGCTGCAGGTGTCTTATCTGCTTGTCGATCTCGTCGCGGACGTCCTGCAGTCTCTCGAGATTCTCACGCGTCTCCGCGATGCGGCTCTCGGTTTCCTTGCGCCGCTCCTTGTATCGCGAGATGCCCGCTGCTTCCTCGACGAAGGCACGCATGTCATCGCTCTTCGCCTCGATGACACGCGAGATCATCCCTTGCTCGATGATCGCGTAGCTGCGTGAGCCCAGGCCGGTGCCCAAAAACAGATTCGTGATGTCCTTGCGCCGGCAGCGCGCGGAATTGATGAAGTACGCGGAGGATCCGTCGCGGGAGACCTGGCGCTTCAGCGAGATCTCGTTGTAGTTGGCGTACGGACCGCCGATCTTGCCGTCGGCGTTGTCGAAGATCAGCTCGACGGAGGCAGTGCCGACCGGCTTGCGGGCCGCGGAACCATTGAACACCACATCCGCCATATTGTCCCCGCGGAGGTGCTTGGCCGACAGCTCGCCCATGACCCAGCGCACGGCATCGATGACGTTCGATTTGCCGCAACCATTCGGGCCTACGACGCCTGTGAGATTGCTGGGGAAACTGACCTGGGTGGGATCGACAAAGGATTTGAAGCCGGCGAGCTTGATCTTGGTCAGCCGCATTTCGGTGGACACCCCCAAAAAGACCCGAGGCAGAAAAATTCTTTGGCGGCACGGGCCGCCTAAAAATCTGGCGGCGCGCGTCACCTATGCGTAGTGTATCTGTAATGACGACCACACCACAGACTGTGTTGGAGACTTTTCCCAACCCGGGCGGCGAGCGCGACTACACCATCCGCATCACCATCCCCGAATTCACCTGCCTGTGCCCGAAGACGGGTCAGCCGGACTTCGCCACCCTGGAGCTGGAGTACGTGCCCGATCGGCAGTGCGTGGAGCTGAAGGCGCTGAAGCTCTATATCTGGTCGTTCCGGGACCGGGGCGCTTTTCACGAGGCCGTGACGAACGAGATCGCGGACCATATCGCTGCCGCCATCGAGCCGCGGTTCCTGCGCCTGACCGCCCGTTTCAACGTCCGGGGCGGTATCTACACCACCGTCGTCGTCGAGCGGCGACGCCCGGGGTGGCAGGCGCCCTCTCCCGTAACCCTACCTTAGACCCTGTCAAGGCCGTCAAGAGGCCGAAAAAGCCGGAAAGAGGCGCCTGAGGGAGCCGGAACCGCTGCCCGGGCCGGTGACCGCCTGGTCAGCGGCACTGTCTCGTTGTCTGCGCTGTACACGCGAGGGTCGGCCGGTATAATCCCGCGTCCTTCACCGCGAGGCACCTGCTTTGACGAGGAGTGACTGATGCCGGCCAAGAAGCCCGCGCCCAGAGCTGCGAAGGGTAAGAAGGCGGCAAGCCGGCCAGCGGCGGCACGTAAACCCACTGCCGCAGTGGCCCGCAAGCCCGCCGAGCGAGTCAAAGCGGCAGCACCCGCTCACGTACGCAAGAGCGTCGTGGCGGCGCCCCGGAAGACAACGCCCTCGCGGCCCAATCCCACGACTACGGAAGAAACGATCGAGATGCGCAAGGCTTCTCCACAGCCGGCGCCGGAAGCCTCCACCAAGGAAGCTCCCAGCGCACCCAATCAGATTCTGGTCCCGCCGCGCGCGAACTCCGCGCCAGCTGCCGCGCACAGCAGTGCGCAAGTCAGCCAAGCGGCGGATAACGACGATAGCGACAGTGTCGAGCCGGGAAGTCTTCTCGCTGGTCCACGCAACGTACAGCCGTATATCGCCAAGCGCGGCGAGCAGTACATGAGCAAGGAGCAGCTGGATCATTTTCGCAATATCCTCAATAGCTGGAAGCGCGACCTGATGGTCGAGGTAGACCGTACGGTCTCCCACATGAAGGATGAGGCGGCGAACTTCCCGGACCCGAACGATCGAGCGACGCAGGAAGAGGAATTCAGCCTCGAGCTGCGCACGCGCGACCGGGAGCGCAAGCTCATCCGCAAGATCGACGAAGCGATCAAACGGATCGAGGACGGCTCGTACGGCTACTGCCTCGAGACCGGAGAGGAGATCGGCATCAAGCGCCTCGAAGCGCGCCCGGTCGCCACTCTGAGCATCGAAGCGCAGGAGCGCCGTGAGCGCCGCGAGCGGCAATACGGCGATCGCGACGACCGCTATCGTTGATACCGGCTATGTAGGCCGGTTCGCTCCGTCTCCCACGGGATCCCTTCACTTCGGCTCGCTCGTAGCCGCGGTCGGAAGCTTTCTCGACGCGCGCCACCGCGCGGGCCGCTGGCTCGTGCGGATGGAAGACCTGGACACCGCGCGTGTCGTCCCCGGCAGCGACACTGAAATCCTGCGCACGCTGGAGTCGTTCGGCCTCCTCTGGGATGGCGAGGTTCAGTACCAGAGCCGGCACACCGAAAGGTATGTCAAATCGCTGCAAGCTCTCGAGGCGCGCGGCCTGACCTTTCAATGCAGTTGCTCGCGCCGTGAATTGAGCGTGACGGGTGACAGCGGTTACCAGGGAACATGCCGGCAGGGTCCAACACGCCCCGGCCCCACGGCCACACGCTTTCAGGTGCCTGATATCACGGTCAGTTTTGAGGATCGCGCCCAGGGCCCGCGCGAGTTTGATCTGCGCGCGCTCGGGGATGTTGTAATTCGACGACGGGACGGCGTGTTCGCATACCAACTCGCGGTCGTCGTCGACGATGCCTGCCAGGCAGTCACCGATGTCGTGCGCGGCTGCGATCTTCTGGAGAGCACGGCTTGGCAGATCGCTCTCCAACGCGCCTTGCGGATACCCGCAGTCAGCTATCTGCACCTCCCCCTCGTCGTCGACGGCACGAGCGAAAAACTCTCGAAAACAAGGCGATCGCTCGCATTGGATCCCGAATCGGCGAGCACCCAACTCGCCGCGGCGCTCAAGGCTCTACAACACGCGCCGCCCGCCGAGTTGGAGCGCGAGAGCCCGCGAGTGCTGCTCGAGTGGGCCGGCGCCGCGTGGGATCCCAAACGTTTGCGCAATGTGAGCGTTGTGACAGATGACACGCGTTAGCGTTTGAATTTTCCTTTCTGTCACTGTTTGTACTATTGTGTGTAGGCGACGCCGATCCTGACGCCCTGGGACTGGGAACGTCCTGACTGCATACAACTGAGGGCATAAGATGAGCGAACTGCGTACGATCAAAAAATATCCGAACCGGCGGCTGTACGACACGGTCGAGAGTCGTTACATCACGCTAGCCGATATACGGAAGTTGGTCATCGATCGCATCGATTTCGTGGTCATCGACAAGAAATCACAGGAGGACATCACGCGCTCGATTCTGTTACAGGTCATCGCCGACCAGGAACACGGTGGAGAACCGCTGCTCAGCCGCGACTTTCTTTCGCAGATCATCCGCTCATACGGCGGATCGGCGCAGGGAATGATCGGCAGTTATCTCGAGCAGAGTTTGAAACTCTTCGTCGGCCAGCAACGCGACGCCCGGCAGCCCAGGACACTGGAGCCGGCGGGCGAGACGACCAATGTGCTGGCGCAGAAGAATTTCCAACGTTGGCGTTCCGTCCAGGACGAGATCTATCGCACGCTGATGAATGCATCCGCGCGCGGCAGATCAGAGTTCAAGGACGATGAGAACGTGACCCACTCGTTGCGCGAATAACACGATAGGAATGTAGAGCGGGGAAAAAGAACAGTGCGGAGCGAAGCAGGTGTCACCCGCTTCGCTCCGTGTCTGTTTTGAGGAAAAGTCTGAGGCGATCGCCTCAGGCCGCGTCGACGTCGCGCATCGACAAACGGATGCGGCCTTGACGATCGACTTCCAGCACTTTCACGCGAATGACATCGCCCTCTTTGAGCTTGTCACTCACGCGCTCCACGCGTTCGTTGGAGATCTGTGAGATGTGAACGAGGCCGTCACGTCCGGGCAGGATCGTGACGAACGCGCCGAAGTCCATGAGGCGTGCGACCTTGCCCTCGTAGATACGGCCGACTTCGACGTCCGCCGTGATCAATTCGATACGACGCTGCGCCTCCCGGCCAGCCGCACCGCTCACTGAAGCGATCTTGACGGTTCCATCGCTTTCGATGTCGATGGTCGTCCCGGTTTCTTCCGTGATCTGGCGGATGACCGCACCACCCTTACCGATGACGTCCCGAATCTTCTCCGGGTCAATCTTCAGCGTGATGATCGAGGGCGCCCACTCGGACATCTGCGCACGCGGCTCGCGGATGACCTTGTTCATCTCGGCCAGGATGTGCAGCCGGCCCTCGCGCGCCTGCTCGAGAGCTACCTTCATGATCTCGGGCGTCACGCCCTCGACCTTGATGTCCATCTGCAGGGCGGTCACGCCGTCCTTCGTTCCGGCGACCTTGAAATCCATGTCGCCCAGGTGGTCCTCGTCGCCCAGGATGTCCGTGAGGACCTTGAAGCGGCTGCCTTCCAGAACCAGACCCATCGCCACACCGGCGACCGGCGCCTTGATCGGAACGCCCGCATCCATCAGCGACAACGAGGTGCCGCAGACGCTCGCCATGGAGCTGGAGCCGTTGGACTCCAGAATTTCCGAGACGACGCGGATGACGTAGGGGAATTTCGTCATGTCCGGCATCACGGCGTTGACACCGCGGCGTGCCAGATTGCCATGGCCGATTTCGCGGCGCTTCGGCGATCCCATCATTCCGGTCTCACCGACAGAGAATGGCGGGAAGTTGTAATGGAGCATGAAGGGCTCGCGACGCTCTCCCTCGAGACCGTCGATGATCTGCGCATCGCGCGTCGTACCCAGGGTCGTCATGACGAGCGCTTGCGTCTCGCCACGTGTGAACTGTGCGGAACCGTGCGTTCGCGGCAGCACACCGACCTTGACGGTGATGGGACGCACCGTCTTCGTGTCGCGCCCATCGATACGCGGCTCACCGTTCAGAATCCGCTGGCGGACGATGTTGCTTTCCAACTTGAAGAGCGCGGTATCGACCTGATCATCGGTCCACTTCGGATTCTCGCCGCCTGTCAGCGTCGCTTCCGTCTGAGCCTTGATCTCGGACACGCGCGCCTGGCGCTGCATCTTCTCGGTAATCGTGTAAGCCTGCGCCAGCGCGGCCTGCGCGTGCAGCGCAACGGCGCTCGTCAGATCCGCGTTTTCCGCCGCGGGCTCCCACTTCCAGCGCGGCTTGCCCGCCTCGGCGGCAATTTCCTTGATGACGCGAATGGCCGTCTGCATCTGCTGGTGGCCAAAGACCACTGAGCCGAGCATGACCTCTTCGGAAAGGCCCTTGGCCTCCGACTCAACCATCAACACCGCGTGTTCGGTGCCCGCAACGACCAGGTGCAGCTCCGACTCAGCGAGCTCCTTCGCCCCGGGGTTGAGCAGATATTGACCGTTCTTCCAGCCGACGCGGGCCGCGCCGATCGGGCCGTTAAAGGGAAGGCCCGAGATCGCCAGCGCCGCGGAGGCGCCGAGGAGCGAGGGAATATCCGGATCGATGTCGGGGTCCATCGAGAGTACGGTCGCGACGACCTGTACGTCGTTGTAGAAACCGTCAGGAAACAGCGGACGAATCGGCCGATCGATCAGACGCGACGTGAGCGTCTCTTTTTCGGTGGGCCGGCCTTCACGCTTGAAGAAGCCGCCCGGGATGCGCCCGGCTGCGTACGTCTTCTCGACGTAGTTGACGGTCAGGGGGAAGAAATCACGGCCCGCAACGGCGGACTTTGCGGCACACGCGGTGACCAACACCACGGTATCGCCCATCGACACACGCACAGAGCCTGCGGCTTGGCGCGCCAGCTCGCCCGTCTGGATGGTGACGGTATGCGGGCCGTAAGGAAATGACTTGATGACAGCGCTCACGCTTCAATCCTCGAGTAAAAAAAGGAAGGGGCCAAAGAAGCAAGGGCCGCGCGAATGACGGCGGCCCTTGGTGTTCTTCAGCGTCGAAGCCCCAGTCGCTCGACGAGCTCCTGGTACTTCTGAGGTTGGGTCGATTTGAGATAATCGAGGAGCTTGCGGCGCTGATTTACGAGCTTCACGAGCCCGCGCCGCGAGGAGTGATCGCGCTTGTGTGCGGCGAAGTGCTCGCCGAGGCCGTTGATACGCTCCGACAGAAGTGCGACCTGCACTTCGGGGGAGCCTGTATCGGCCGGATCGCGGCGGAACTGCGCGAGGATTCCGCCCTTTTTCTCACTGGTTAACGCCATTGCGCCGATGTCCTAGAATTGCCTGACCAAGATATTGAAGATAAACGTCTTTTAAGAAGCGCGCGATTGTACTGGGTGAGGGGCAGCGGAACAAGTTCGCTTGTGGGAAACGCCCGCCTGGTTGTGGGAAACGCCGCTCTGGCCTCGAAAAGGAACCCCTTCGACCCGCGGGGTTCTAATCTGCGGAGGGAGGGCCATAATCGCGACAGTATCCGCGTGCCCGGCCCCAAGGAGAGATCGTCATGCTGAAGCCCCTGCTCGCCGTCTCGTGCCTCGCCGCCGCGCTTGGGCTCGGCGCATGCGCAACGCACCCGGCGCCTGTCTCCGCGCAGACCGCCCAGAACACCCCCCAGACCCCGGATTGCGTGCGGGACACGGGGACGCGCATTCCGCAACCTGAGGGAACCTGCCGGAACGTTCCGGGCTCCTCGTACACCCAGGAAGACCTCCAGCGCACCGGCGAGATCGACACCGGCCGCGCGCTTCAGAAGATGGATCCGCGGTTCCACTGAGCGACTCGGCGTGGCTAGCGACTCGGCGTGGCTGCCGTGAGCGACTCGCCGCCCACCTTCAGCGCATCGTGAACAGCCGGCGCGGGCGGACTGCGCCTGCGCCGTCCCATTCCCCTAGCCCAAGGAACCGGCCACCCGGGCCGTAGATTCGCAGCCGGGCGCCCGCTTCAGCTGTGTTGGGCTCCGGACTCCCCTCCGGACTCCGCTTTACCGTCTGGCCGTGAAGGAGCCGGCGCGTGGCCTCCTCATCGAGCTTGACTGCCGCAAGATGCCCGAGCGGAACGTCCGCGGCGAGGATCCGCGGTCTTCTCTCCCCGGCCACGGCCCGCTCGATCGACT
>Ga0070681_10003432_pt1 | contig 14845 bp, 9 predicted proteins | sample KBSC83BmetaG_FD_65650 | JGI IMG/M metagenome (GOLD analysis project Ga0070681, IMG submission 65650) | Corn rhizosphere microbial communities from Kellogg Biological Station, Michigan, USA - KBS C8-3B metaG | ecosystem: Host-associated > Plants > Roots > Rhizosphere | place: USA: Michigan...
CTTCATGCAGTATCTGGATATCCAGGGAAGTGACGGCTCGATTTTTACTAGTGTGTTACCGGATATGCCCACGCGGATCTACTGTCGGGAGGCAAGGCATGGCATGCAGGCGGGGCTTAATCTCTTCACCTTCCCGTCGTCGGATTTCGTCGCCGCTGAACTCAACCATTTCGTCAGTCTTGTTCGTGGCGGTCCTGTTGGAGAGATTCACTCCGTGTCAGATTCGGCATCTATGCTGCGAGTATTGGCGGGGCTGTCCTGACAGTGCCGGTCACGTCGTTCCCGCGACGAAAGACTGGTGCCTCACCGTAAAGTCCCAACGGGGAATGCGACTAACTCCTGATTAGTCATGTCAGGAGAATTGGTTGCCAAGAGGCTATGGATGATATAATTGCTTTGCTATGAACAAAGATCGCAATTGGTACGAACGTAAGTGGCACAATCGGCGCGCACTCATAAGTAGGGAACGCCGACAAGAGAAGTACGGTGTCAAGCGTCGAGAGCCTGACTTGAACGATGATCGTACCGAGCCTCTGACGCGTGGGGGTGGTATCGAGGGGATCATTGCGGAAGTCCAAAGCTCATACGTTGTGGTCCTGCACGGCGATGAGTACTATCGGGTTTCCCTGTCAGATATTGAGACGCTGAACGCTGGAGTCCAGCTCGTAGTGGGGGACCGCGTGCTGTTTGACCGCATTGATGAGCACGCGGTCATCCGTGATGTCCTCCCTCGCTTCTCGAAACTCGCACGTGTGCGGGTCGAACGAGGGAGACGTTCTGAGTTCCTCAAACAGGAGCATATTCTCGTCGCCAACATCGATGTTGCGATCATCGTGGCGGCGGCGGCATCGCCACCGTTTCACCCAAGACTAATTGACCGATACCTTATCCTTTGTCAGTACGGTAACGTATCCCCAGTGATCTGCATCAATAAGCTTGATCTAGTGGACAAGCCACCAGACTTGTCTGTCTATACTAGCATGGGGGTCCCTGCCGTTTACGTGTCGGCAAGCTCGGGTCTGGGTATGGATGAACTGCTATCACATGTGACGAACAAGGTTTCTGTCCTAACCGGACATAGCGGCGTCGGCAAGTCCTCGATCGTCAATTGGCTGCTCGGAGCCGAGGTGTTGCGGGTGGGCGAGGTAGGCGGACACTCAGGGAGAGGTCGGCACACCACTGTGACGTCAACACTCCACAGGCGAGACGAGAATACGTACTTGATTGACACGCCTGGGATCCGAGCCTTGGCATTCTGGAAGGCAGATAAAGTGACTCTGAAATTCTATTTTCCGGAATTCGCCCCGTATGCTCCAGAGTGTCGATTCCGCAACTGCAGCCATACGCATGAGCCCGACTGCGCTGTGAAAGCGGCGGCGCGGGCCGGTTTGGTTTCTCCAGCACGCTACGACAGCTATTTGCGACTTATGAGTGAGTGAGCGGTGGCCGTTCCGTCTATTCCGAAGTGCCCTGGCTAGATGACCACCGAAATTTGAACGGCCACTCTGGCCGATAGTAAGGTGCCCCGGAATGGACGCTGGGATGCCTCGGCCCCACAATTGTCTTTGGTTCGTTAGGTGCTGAGGCCCATGATGAGACATGTAGCTTTCGTCTGTCGACCTGCTACTTGGTCTTGGAGAAGGCATACGTGCGGCTCCGCGAATACTCGATCCAGACGTTGGCTTCGCTACGGATTGACGTCTCGATCGCGAGGGCCAGGGCCGCTGTGTCCAGGGCGAGCTGGAAGCCTGGAGTATCAGGTTTGCCGGACATAACTCGTCTCAAGAACTCATCGAACGCCATCTCATCTGCCCCACCGAAACGGGACGGTGCCGTCTCTACGAACTCCTCAACGGGAGGGGTACCCGTCTCTTGCCACGAGAGAATATGCCCTTTCTCTTCGTCGCTCCAAATACTACCCTGGTCGCTGATGAACTCCATCTCTCGAGTACGCCGTTTTGAAAAAAGACATAAGGTATACGTCATCAACGACCCATTGTCGAATTCTATGGATGCGACACATTTGTCGGGAATATCTTTGGTGGAGTTAAAGACGCACAGATCTCGTGGAAAGCCTTCCTGCATCGACGGTGTCTCGTACAAGGGATGTAAGCGGTCGGCAAAGTAGTCGAAGTACTCTGGACATTCTGGCGCCAGGGAGCAATGTAGGCAGCGGTCTGCCGCACCGATTCTCGGAGTATAAACCTGCAATGTCCCCATCGCAGAGACGCGTCGAGGACGGCTCTTCATCACTTGCATCGCAATGTTGAGTGAGTGGATGCCTTCGTGAAGCACGATGCCACCGCATTTCACGTGAAGTCGATGCCAACGTCGAAAGTAGAATCCTCCCGAAACACTGTCATGTATGACGGCGAATTGCATGCTACCTGGACGAGGAACCAACTCCTTCACTCGACTATACAATCGATGCTGCCGGAGAACTAATGGTGTATCACAAACAACATCTCTATATTTATCTATAATTTGTTGTACTTCATTGAGCTCGGCTAATGTGCGAACAATCGGCTTTTCGCAGAGCGTCGCGATGCCTCGCTGAACTGCGGCACATAGGATTTCTGCTTGTGCATAGTCAGGAGTGGCGATAATCACAGCATCTAGTGCCGGGTGTCGTAAGAGATCGCGATAATCGTAATAGGCTGCGCATTGGACTTGAGCCAGCTGCCTGAACACATCGACACGCTGCCGGTCCGTGTCACATACGGCAGCGAGACGACAGTCCTGGCGCCGCGTAATGTAATCGGCAAATACGAAACCTCGGGCACCGCAGCCAATTAATCCGAGTGTAATCATCGCTACCTTCCTCGACTGAGAGTGACGGGCAGGGGCGACCGGCCACGAGAAGTGATACGAACACCAACCGAAGCCGGGTTGATCATAGCAGTCACCCAGCGTTTAGTTAGCCGCAACTCCAGGATCATCCTTCCGATGTCGCAGTGACGTGTGCGTTACTGCGGAGATCAAAAGTCTATAATACACTGAATACCGTAAACACGTGTTGCATCCCACCGCAGTTGGTTGTCTGATGTTACGGCATTTGCTTACGCTGCTCCCATCATCGACAAGTGCATTACAGGCTCTAGCCATGGATCGCGATCTTGGCGTAGAACTCGAGTTCAACTGTCTGCAACAGACCATCCTGGGCGGTCTGTGGAGGGCCGGCACGTCGCACGGTTTGAGATAGCGACCTCTATGCGCTATTATGACGTCCGTGCTGGCGAGCGGGAATATCTCCCTTTTGGAAAGGGGCAGGTGGTGAAGATCGCACTACTGCACAACAGCAACCGAGATGGCGACGTGGACATCCGGGAGTTTGCAACCGACCTAACGGTGACAGGCATTACCCGCGCGCTGAGTGTGTCCCATAAGGTGCAACCTATCGACTGCCGTCGGAACATCGAGATGTGGCTGGACGATCTGACACAGTTTGCACCAGACTTGATTTTCAGCCTTGCTGAAGGCTATCCCAGTGCTGCTCGCGAAGCGTTTTATCCCGCCCTCTACGAGCAACTTGGCATACCTTACTGCGGAAGTGATCCAACAACGCTATTGATCACGCATAACAAAGCGCTTACAGAGCGAATTGTAGAAGCAGCTGGCTTGACTGTTCCGTGGTCGGCCACCATGTCCTGCGAGGAGGATATCGTCTATTTTCGCGATAAACTGCCCTTTCCGGTGATTGTTAAGCCTAACAGCGAGGGGTCCAGTATTGGAATCGATGAACGGGCGGTAGCTCACACTATCGATGAGGTTCATGATCGAGTCAACGCCATCTGGAATCGCTTCTGCACGCTCGCTTTGGTCGAAGAATATATCTCCCCAGGGGTGGACTGCAGCATGTCATTCGTCGAAGGTCTCGGCGCCGACGGCGTTTTCGGCCCAGTGGTCTATGCTTATCCTGAAGGCGAGGTCTTCAGTTACGAATTGAAGAGTCGCTCCTACGCGCAGTCAATTCTCTCCTTTCCCGAGACGATCACAGCCGAAATTGCCATCCAGCTACACGACGATATGCTCCGGGCGGTCCATGCGCTCGACGTACGCGGGTACGGCCGTGCTGACTTCCGGGTCGTCCCTGGCGGTTCGTGCTACTTTATCGAGATGAACGGGCAACCTCAGGAAATGGGACCGAAGCGGTCGGATTTTATGGCTCCCGTACTTCGGGCTGGTTATGCCTACGAGAAGGTCGTTCTACACATCGCCGAGTACGCCGCGGCCAAGGCGCCGCGGCGGCCCAGTGCGGCTGGTCTCCAGCCACAGGAGTTGATTGTCCAACGGACTGGGATAGGGGTTGGTCATAAGGTCCAGAATGATCAGTGACCGGGCGTCTACTTGAACACGGCAGTTTTCAGCCGTGACAGCTGAAGGAGACCGCAGTGACAGTGTATGACAGCTTGTTCGACATCGTCGGCCAAACACCCATGCTTCGGATGTCGGTCGCAGCAGGCGACTGCATTCTTTATTTTAAACTTGAGAAATTCAACCCAGGCGAGAGCATCAAAGATCGAGCGGCGCAGAACATGATCCTCCAGGCGGAGCGGCGGGGGGACCTTCGAAAGGGGTCCATTATTATCGAGTCATCATCAGGTAATACTGGGATCAGTCTCGCGATGCTGGCGGCTGAGCGCGGCTATACGTTCATCTGTGTCGTTGACAATCACGTATCGCCCGAGAAAGTTGATATTCTCCGTGCGTACGGTGCCGTGATCGAACGCGTTGGTGAGGATCTGCCTCCTGACTATCACGCAGCAGCGGAGCGCATTGCGCGGGTGAAGCAGCTCTTGGACGAGATCCCTGGCGCGTTCTTCATCGATCAAGGGGACAACCCAGATAATAGCGCGGCACACTATTATGGCACCGCTGAGGAAATCCTCAGCGATGTCGGCGCCCCTGACTATCTGATTGCCTCCGTCGGCACTGGCGGGTCTATCTCGGGGACCGGGAAGCGTCTCAAAGAGGTGAAGCCGACCTGCACTACCATTGCCGTCGAGCCGGCGGGGTCGGTAATCTTCGGTGAGCCGTATGCACCGTTCTTCCAGTCGGGCTCCGGTAGTGCCCGGATGATCTTCAAGAACGTCGACTTCTCGATCATCGACGAACATTACCAGGTAGGCGACCAGCAAGCCTTCACCACCTGCCGCTACATGGCCCGACATCATGGGCTATTGCTGGGCGGCAGTGGCGGTTCTGTGGTGTATAAGGCGGTAGACTATATCGCAACACACAACTGTCATGGTGTTGTCGTCGCGCTCATCCCCGACGGGGGAGCTCGGTATCTCAGCACGATCTTCAACGACCATTGGATATCGGATCATAATCTGTTCGATTCCGACACCTGGGACTATCTTCAGAAGCACTTGGTAACCCGGTGATATCGGGCTCGGGAAGGAGAGTAGACATCATGACGCCGCTGCCACCAGTGATGAGCTCCCGGATTGCCAATTTACTCGAACAAAAAATACTGCTCTTCTCGTTGGTAGCTGCGTGTGGTTCTCCCGTCTTTCTGGTCATCCCCGAGGAGTTTGAGCACAATCTATCATTGTTTCAACAGGTATTCCAAGACGTTTCCGTCGATGGTCGAGTGCTGTTCGCCTACAAGGTTAATAAAACACAAGCATTCCTGGCGACCGCCGCGCGACGACAAATCGGCGTCGATGTGTCGAGCCTTGCCGAATTGCGACTCGCGTTAGCGCACGGAATCACCGGGAAGGATATTGGTGTCTCAGGACCACTGAAGGACCCTGGCTTGCTTCTGCTAGCAATGCAACATCGATGTACGGTCGTAATTGACGCGCTTGATGAGTTGACGATGCTCGCTTCTCTGCACCGAGGGCTGTCGTTGGAGCAGCCGGTCGATATCCTGATTCGTCTCTCAGGATTCGAGGTCACAACTCAAGGCCGCAATGAGCCCGCGCCACCCGGTGCCGAGAACGGCCGGTTTGGAATCGCTGTCTCTGCTCTCCCGAATCTCTACACGATGCTTGGAGATCTGGAAATTGGTCAGTCAGTCAGCCTCCGCGGGTTTGCTTTCCACATTGATAATCATTCGGTACGAGACCGGGGTGAGGCGATCGGCATCCTTGTTGACCAGGTTCTGTACGCTCGCAGCCTCGGCCATGCTTGCGACCAGATTAACATCGGCGGTGGGTTTTCGGTTCAATATGTTCGTCGAGATGATTGGTTGAGATTCCTTGATAGCTACGCTGCGGCGCTCTCCAAGCACGAAAAGACGGTGATGTTTCGCGACAAGTCATTCGGTTTAGTGGTTCGGGAAGGTCGGCGAATCAATCGCGGCAATTTCTATCCCTACGAGCTTGACGTCCACAAAGACATCTTTCTGCGCCAATTGTTTGACTACCGACCACAGGGAGCGCACGAGTCTGTCTCGGGGCTTCTTCGTCGCTACGAAATTGCGATGGTCATTGAACCGGGTAAGGCGTTGGTCGACCAATCTGGCATCACGTTGGGCATGGTCAAAGGCCTTAAGCAGAGTACGCATGGTGATCCGTTGTTGCTGTGCGAGATGAATATTTCACATCTATTTGAGCAGATGATTGGCAGTGAGTTTGCCGTCGATCCGATACTGCTGACGAATCCGTGCACTGGAACCGACGATCCGGTAGATTTCTCCTGCCATATTGCGGGGAACCTCTGCCTCGAGTCCGATATGGTGGCCTGGCGAAGAGTCCCCTTCTGTCACATACCACGGCGGGGGGACCTCCTAGCGTTTGTCAATACGGCCGGTTACCAAATGGACTTTGTGGAAACCCGGATGCATCAGATGCCGCTGCCCCATCGCATCATCATGTACCAACGCGATAATAACTGGCAGTGGAAGCTCGATGAACAGTTCTCGGCTTTAGACTTGCTCGACCGAGATGTCGCCGGCGTCGATGCGTAAGACGATAGAGGCTGAGAAAGTGTACATCGCCGGTCGGAAGGCCGGAAGGTAGACTTTTTGCGCCTGAACGTGAGCGGTACTGACGGTAAAGTGAGCCGCCACGCATGCTTTAGAGCGCCTATCAAAACTCTGGAATCGTCCTTGCCAGATGAACCGGCAAGGAGATGGGTGATGCCCACCCGCTGGTGAACGACGATTTCTGGGCACCCATCGAACCCTTATTGCCGCCCGAGCCGCCGAAGCCGAAAGGCGGTCGCCCGCGCATCCCGGACCGGTCGTGTCTGGTCAGTAGGGTCAGACGTCGCCTCCGTTGGGCTGTGCCGGGCAGACCGCCTGGTGTCGTGCGGTGATCGGCGCCAGCAGCATGCAGGCAAAAAGGGCCCGCCACCGGCCGCAACTCCGTCGATCGGGGCAAAGCAGGCACCAAATATCTCCTGATCACCGACCAAGCAGGTCTGTCATTGGCGGTCGACTCGACCGGCACCAATCGGCCGGCATCGATGCGATCCCCGCTACCGGGCGTTCTTGCGCCAACGCCAGATCGCCTGCATCGGTGTCGAGGCGAACGGCCGATTGGGGCGGCATTGCTGGGTCACTGAACGGACTTTCGCCCGGCTACATCAGTATCGACGGTTGCGGATCCGCTACGAACGGCGCGCCGACATCCATGATGCCTTCCTCTCCTTGCCTGCGCGCTCATCTTCGCCCGTGCGTTGGAGCGGGTTTGATAGGCGCTCTTAATCCTTTTCAGGTGCCGACTATCAAGCTGCGGCGTGGCGAATCACGTCGATGATGCGCTGTCGCTCTGCGTACGTTAGGGTTGAGCCAGAAGGCAGACAGAGTCCCCGGAGGAAGAGATCTTCCGCGACGCTGCCCCCGATTGTCTCGTATGCAGAGAACGCGGGCTGCAGGTGCATTGGCTTCCAGACCGGCCTTGCCTCGATGTTCTCACGCGCAAGCGCAACACGTACCCCCTCCCGGTCGGTGCCGAATCGGGCCGGGTCGACGGTGATACACGTCAGCCATCGGGTATGCCGTCCCCAAGGAGCCTCGGGCATGAACTCAATTCCCGGTACCCCGCTCAGTTCCTGTGCATAGTGCTCGAAGTTCTGGCGCCTAGCTTGGACCCGGTCTTCAAGTGAGGCCAGCTGACCACGGCCGATCGCTGCTAGTATGTTACTCAGACGATAGGTAAATCCGATTTCGGAATGTTGATAGTGGGGAGCGTCATCCCGCGCCTGGGCGGCGAGCTTCCTTACATGATTGATAAGCGCCTCATCACCTGAGACGAGCATACCGCCGCCGCCAGTGGTGATAATCTTGTTGCCATTAAAGGAGTAGGCCCCCAACCTACCGAGAGTGCCTACCGCCCGTTCCTTATAGTCGGCGCCAAGCGCCTCAGCCGCGTCCTCAATGACCTCAACGCCGAAACGATCACATGCCACCAATATCGGATTCATGTCTGCGCTTTGTCCGAACAAATGAACTACTATTAATGCTTTGGGCAACTTCCCAGTTTTCCTCGCTCTGGCCTCGAGGCTTTCCGCTAAAAGCTCTGGATCCAGGTTCCAAGACGAATGCTCGCTATCGATAAATACTGGTTGCGCCCCTACGTAGAAGATAGGGTTGACGCTGGCTACAAATGTTAAGGTCGATACCCAAACTTCATCACCATAGCCGATTCCGAGTGCAACAAGGGCAAGATGGAGCGCTGCAGTTCCGGATGCCAACGCAACGGCATTCCTAGCATTAACCACCCGAGAGAATTCGCGTTCGAATGCAGCAATATGGGGACCTGCAGGAGCAATCCAGTTGCTATCAAACGCTTCATGAACAAGAGTCAGTTCCCGCCCAGACATATGTGGTGGTGACAGGGAGATACGATCGTGTTCTGCTGACTGACTCACAGACTGATCCCTCCAAGTTATCTGCTTACCGCAACGGTTTGCCCCCAGGCCCTGCTGGGCCGACTGATATCGATCGAGGGCTACTAGACTGATGTGGCAGTATCAGCGAAGCCCCTCACATTGAAAGATCTTTCGCAATTCCCTAGATTCAGAGAATCTGAACCAACGAGAGACGATCATGATATTGAGGCTCTAGGACCATAGAATAGTATGGTGTCTGAAAGATGTCAATCAACACACCGTTCGGGTGTTACACGGTCCTCGATTCAATCGAAAGCGATTGAGTTGGTTCCAACCCAGGAACGGTCTGGTGTCAAATTATACATAGTTATTGCACGTGGCAATATGCGCTTAAACAGCAATACGCTCTTATTAGAGTGTACCCGTTCTATGGCGCATTGCGAGGTGTATTGAGATTCTTAAGCCGCTCGCCCAGGCGTCGGAGAGTCCGAGCCGCGATCAACCCTCTAGTACTACAGCGACAGCTCGACAACTCGATAAACGGGTCAGGAGTAAGCACGGTCGGGATATGGGGCCAGATGCCTGCGGGTGGACGTGCCTGGTAGCCTAGGTAAACCATGGGCCGGGGGCCGAGCCACTTCTCTCTCGAACATTTTCAGCCGGATCAGTTCCAGTGCCAGATGGCGTGAACCCAGCGGCAGGGTAAAGGCGGGAGTCAGTCGTGGGCTAACTGATCGGCCACCGAGCGTCGTCCCAAGCGTACTAGGCTAAGATCCCGACGATCCGCGGTCATACCGTACGCGGATCCTGCACCGGATGGCGCGTAAGCCGCGCAACGCGGCCTACCAGAAGGCAAGGAAGAGTGCCAAGAACGGACGGGAGAGCCGACCATGCTGCCAACATCACAGGTCAGTATCGTTGCCATAGAGTTCGTCATCTATCACCCAGGCCCGGGGACCCCCGCCACGAAGGCCCCCGCCAGCTTCTGTCGAGCAAGTTGTGGTTTGGTGGCGAACGCAGCGGTGTCGGACACGCCAGCTTCCGTCCTCCGGTTGCGATCTAGGAAGGATCCCGTGGCACTGGCATCGCCTAGAAAGATTCTGATCTGGCAAGGCTCGCAGTGGCCGAGGTGCTCCACTAGGTAACTGCGTAAATCATTCCCGGCCGTGTTCTCGGCCCACACGAGCGAGAGTATCAAACTCGGTGTGCCAGCCTTCCAATTCCTTACAGGTCGTCCGCATGGATCCCTCTGGCTCCGTGGTCGTCATTGGAACCTGGTTTATCCCCTTATCTGTCGCTGTAGTACTAGGTTGTTTCCGCAAAGTCAGAGTCATTCCAGGGTGCGCGCGATGGTGACCATGGCCAGGCAGATAGAGGCGTTTCCCCCTTAGCACCGCTCATGGTGTCCGTGAAGATGCGCTCGCAACGGGCGGCCGTCAACGTGTCGCGTTGTGCTGTAATGAGAGGTCCTGATCATTCGCAGGTGCCAGCGGAAGCGTGCGTACCAATTGTAGTCAGACAGCGCGACATGATAAATTTCCTACCATGAACGACATGAAAGGTAGCGAACGAGACAGGTCTCAATCCGCAAACCTTCATCCCCGTTGTCGTGATTAGGTCGGTTATTAAGCACTGCGAGGGTACAGCTGGGGATCAAGATATTGAAGCAGATCAGCGCACAGCTCAGATGGAGGAAGGCTTGGTGAATACCGAGTCGAAGCTCGGGGTGGATGGTTAGGTGGCGGAAGCGGTTGAGGCAGGCGAGTGTGCGCTCGATCACTTAGCGATGCGGTCCTAGTCGCTCGCGCAACTCAATCCCACGCCGGGCGGTACGGCAGCGGATGCCACGGCGATGCAGATGGCGCGGGAAGTCGTAGGCCTTGTCCGCATGCAGCTTGACTGACGGAATCGCATCCACCCACTCGGCAAAGACGACTGAGTAGCGGGCCTTGGCGGCCGTCGGTTTGGCGGCGCGCCCTCGGTCGAGCTGGTTGCCTTTGTCCAGCCGATTGAATAGTACCCGGTGGAGTCCCTTCTCAACACCCGCCTGCTACTGGTCTCACAGCCGTCGTCCGCCGGTCACCTCGCTGCCACAGCCCGGCGCTTGAGGAGGCAGGTCGAGGGAATGCCGCAACGCCAAGAGGGCGCCACTGAACGTCCGACCCTTATTTGAGGGGTGGCCCATGCCTGGCTACCACTGGGGAGTATGTCTCCAGGAAACGACGATCGGCCGCATGCTCGGCTATCTGGCCCCCTACCGGCGGCAGGCAGCACTCTCCTACGCCGGGATGGTCGTGATCGTCCTGGGCCAGATCTCGGTTCCGCTCCTGATCCGAGCAACCATCAATGCCGGTATCATTCACTTCAACGAGCGTATTCTAGCGTTCGGCTCTGTAAGCATCCTCATCGTAGCCTTCGTCGAAGCCGCCATTCGCTTCGATCGCTCCTATTGGCTGCAGTACCTCGGCGAGCGAGTCGCCTGCGACCTACGCGCCCAGCTCCTTGCTCAGATACTACGGCAGCCGCCGGACGCTGATGGTCTGGACGATGGTGAGCTTCTGGTGCGTATAACTGACGACGTCACGAATGTCCGCACCTTCTTGGCGACGAGCTGCCGCGTCGCTGTTCACGCCCTCCTGACCGGGCTCGGCATCATCGGCATCATGCTTGCCCTCGACTGGCGTCTCAGCCTCGTCGCGCTGTTGCCCCTCCCCTGCTTGGTGCTCCTCGTCTTCCGATACAGTTCCCGCTTGGAGGGTGCCTACGTGCAAATCCAAGCTCAGCTCGATACCCTGATCACCCACGCCCAGGAGAACCTGGTTGGCATCCGAATCGTGCGCGCCTTCGTCCAAGAGGAGACGGAGCTGGCTCGCTTTCAGGGAATGGCTGCCACTCTCTACGATCGGCAACTGCAGGCCGTTCTCATCCGTACGGTGTTAAGTCCCCTCACCGTCGTGCTCGCGGGGCTTAGTACGGCCGTCGTGTTGGGCCTCGGAGGCACTATGGTGGTTGACGGGAAACTCAACATCGGGACCATTCTGGCCTTCAGTCTCTACCTGGGCATGCTGGCCGACCCGATCCAGAATATCAGTTGGATTGCCGGCGACGTTGCCCGCGCCCAGGCCTCAGCTCGGCGAATCTTTACCGTGCTCGATGCGCCCCCCAAGATCGTCAGTCCACGCCATGCGGTGGCTCCAGCTCCAGTACGCGGCGAGGTGACGCTAGAGGATGTAGTCTTCAACTACTCAGGGAGCGGCGTCGATGTGTTGCGCGGCGTCAGCCTAGTGGCATCGCCCGGCATGCAACTCGGGCTGACCGGACCGGTCGGCTCCGGCAAGAGCACGGTGATGCAGCTCTTGCCCCGGTTCTTTGACGTGACCGCCGGCCGAGTTACCATCGACGGAGTTGACGTCCGGGATTGGGATCTCTACCACCTTCGGCACCAGATCGGGCTTGTTACCCAGGAGACGATCCTCTTCTCTCTAACCGTACGTGAGAATATTGCCTTCGCTTGGCCTGACGCGCCGCTTGAGGCTGTGGTCGAGGCGGCCCAGCAGGCTCAGGCACACGCCTTCATTGCGCAGTTGCCGCAGGGCTACGAGACGCGGTTGGACGAGGGCGTTGCGCTCTCCGGAGGGCAGCGTCAACGATTGGCCCTCGCTCGGGCGCTGCTCGTCAACCCCCCGATCCTCATCCTCGACGACGTCACCAGCAATCTCGATCTCGAGACCGATGTGGCGCTGCGCGAAGCGCTCCGCACGCTCAGTTACGGACGGACCTGTTTCCTGGTCTCCCAGCGGCTCACTACGTTGCGGCACGCTGACCGCATCTATGTGTTCGATGAGGGCCGGATCGTCGAGCAGGGCGCCCCACAGGAACTGTTGACTCAGAGCGGTCGCTATCGTCGCCTCGCTGACCTTCAGCACCCGGAGCCGTCCGGCCTTAGCGAGGCCAGCGGGGCACCTAGTGAACGGACAGAGTAGTCTGGGGCAAGCTCGGGCGCCACGGAGTGGGGTCCGGATGCTCGGCGCGGCCATCAACCCCTACCGTGGGGAGCTGCTCGTCGGGAGCCTGGCAGTTGCGCTCACGGTTCTCGGCGAACTGGCGATCCCCTGGCTCTTTGGGCTAGCCATCGATCGAGGTGTCGTGACCCGTGATCGGCAGTGGCTGCTCGGCATTGCAGCACTCTTCCTGTTGGTGCTGGCGATCACAGCGCTGATGCGGTGGTTGCAGGCCTACTGTATGGGCCGGCTTGCCAGTCAAGTCACCTGTGATCTGCGGGTTGCGCTCTTCGCCCGGACCCAGCGACTGAGCTTGCGTGCCCACGATCAGATGGGGGCGGGCCAGCTTCTCTCGCGGTTGCAGAATGACGTCCCAGCTCTAGAGGAGTTGCTGAGCAGCGGACTTGCTAGCGTACTCTCCGACTCCCTCCTCCTGGTCGGCGTCGTCGTAGCGATGCTGGCCCTCAATGCCGCGCTCGCGCTGATCTCTTGTGCCGTTCTCCTCTTCGTCGGCGGGATGATAGTCGTTTGGCGTCGACGGGTTCAGCAGAGCTTCCATGCAACACGCGCTACCTTTGGCCAGGTAACCAGTCTGCTGGCGGAGACGCTGGCTGGACGTGTGGTCGTGCAGGCGTTCGTTCGGGAGGAAATGGCGGAGGCGCGCTTCAATCAGGTCAACCATGCCTATCTGAGCGCCAGCGCGCGGGCGTTGCGCCTTACGGCGCTTCTCTTCCCAGTCATTGAGATACTCAGTGCTGTGGCGATTGCTTCGGTGCTCTTCGCCGGTGGCCTTCTGATCGGTACCGGCCACGGTCTTACCATCGGTGTCCTGATCGCCTTCCTGGGCTACGTGCAACGCTTTTTCCAGCCCGTAATGACCTTAGCCGACCGATACGGGGCTATGCAGTTGGCGCTGGCTGCCAGCGACCGCATCAGCGAGCTCTTCGACGTGGAGGTTGATGGCCAAGTCGATGGCGGCGCTCAGCACTTGAAGCTCGTGCGCGGCGAGATTGCCATCGAGCACATCTATTTCGGCTACCGAAACATCCCGGTGCTGCAGGATCTCTCGCTGGTCGTACACCCGGGGCAGCACGTCGGACTGGTCGGCCCGTCAGGGGCCGGTAAATCGACCTTAGTCCATCTGCTACTGCGCTTCTATGACGTTTGGGACGGCCAGATCCGCCTGGATGGGGTCGACCTGCGAAAGTTGCGCCCGGACACCTTGCGACGGCAGTTTAGCATGGTCGCCCAGGAGCCGTTTCTTTTCTCCGGGAGCGTACTGGATAACATCCGCTTCAGTCGTGTTGAGGCGTCGGAGGCCGAGGTTCGGGAGGCAGCTGAATTGGTAGGCGCCGACAACTTCATCGCAGCGCTCCCCGAGGGCTACCAAACGGACCTGCGCGATTGCGGAGAACGGCTCAGTGCGGGGCAACGACAGTTGCTCGCCCTCGCTCGTGCGGTGCTCGCCGATCGACCGATCGTGATCCTCGACGAGGCCACTAGCACGGTGGACCCTGAGACCGAGCAGCGACTCCGCCAGATGCTCACCACGGTGTTCCGCTCGCGGACCTGCCTAATCGTGGCGCACCGATTGACGACAATCCGGGATGCTGATGTGATCGTGGTGCTCGACCGGGGACGCATCGTGGAGCGAGGTACTCACAATGATCTTCTCGCCCTACACGGGCTCTATTGGCGATTGTATTCGATGCAGACCGCTAAGTAGACCAAGAGGGTAGGCTACTCTTCTCAGCCAGACGCAACGTACTGTAAGCTCCCTGTCACGATACGAAGTACACATTCCGGTCACATGCATGACGGAAATCACCCGTACTTGCGTCCCATGTAACCCATCCGTACTCTGTCGTCGCTGGACACCGTGCGGGGCCGTCACTATTTCTCTCGGGAACGCGCCGCCCTTGCGTTTCGCGGCCGAGCGGAGACAGCCAAACGGTAGCGCTTCCCGAACCGCAACGCGGCGCGGCTGGCGCTTGTCGAAGCCCTCGAGGGCTTCGACAAGCGCCAGCCGCGCCGCGTTGCGGTTCGGGAAGCGCTACCGT
>Ga0070681_10003436_pt1 | contig 14833 bp, 8 predicted proteins | sample KBSC83BmetaG_FD_65650 | JGI IMG/M metagenome (GOLD analysis project Ga0070681, IMG submission 65650) | Corn rhizosphere microbial communities from Kellogg Biological Station, Michigan, USA - KBS C8-3B metaG | ecosystem: Host-associated > Plants > Roots > Rhizosphere | place: USA: Michigan...
TAGGTGACCGAGTAAGCCGTGACCACCACGGTGGCGTCGGCCTTGTTGATAGTATCGCTGATCGTGGTATTGCCGATGTTGTTGTAATTGGCCGTACCCGTGAAGAACCAGTAGTCAGCCGCATAGGTGCCGGCGTTGGTGTGCGTGGTGTTACTCACGTCCACTGTACCGACCGTGGCGCCGGTTTCACTGTTCACGCCGGTGATGGTGTAAGTGGCGGTGTGCGGCTGACCGTTGTAGCTGACGGAGTAAGCCGTGACCACCACGGTGGCGTCAGCCTTGCTGATCGCGTCGGTGATGGTGGTGGCGGCGATGTTGTTGTAGTTAGCGGTGCCGGTGAAGCTCCAACTGTCGGTGCTGTAGGTGCCGGCGTTGGTGTGCGTGGTGTTGCTCACGTCCACTGTACCGACCGTGGCGCCCGTTTCACCATTCACGCCGGTGATGGTGTAAGTGGCGGTGTGCGGCAGACCGTTATAGGTGACCGAGTAAGCCGTGACCACCACGGTGGCGTCGGCCTTGCTGATATGTCCTAAACCGCTGGCTGTGGTTGGCAAGTTATAGTTACTCGCTAATGTCCCCGCCCCTGGCGTGAAATCGCCAGCGATCAAACTCGTGGTCACCGTCGTCGCCGCGGCCACATTCGGGCTGTTGTAACTGCCCGTTGTTTTATTGACTGTGAAATTTTCGCCGCTCGCAAGACCAGTAAGGCTGAAGTTAGCCGACGTGAGAGTGGCGTTGGTATTGCCATCATAGGCCTTCGTTGGATCGCCCACGATCGACGCCGTCAATGTTGCGGGTGTGATGTCCGCGGTCAAACTCAGCGCAGTCAAACTGTAATTCCCAAGTTGCGCTCCACTCAACGATAGACCGCTGACGCTTACGCTTATACCGTTCGACGCGTTCGCGCTCGCAAACGTCGCAGCCGGCGTTCCGGTAACACTTACTGCATCACCCGTATAGGGTTTGCCGTCCGAAGTTGTACCACTACCTACAGCTTCACTCGTTTGCAGTCCCGCGGTGCCGGACAGAGTTGCCGCTGTAGTACCGTCATATGGTTTGTTGTTAGCAGTAAGGCCGCTGATCGTCAAAGCTTTTGGCGTGATGTCCGCCGTTAATCCAGTCTGTTGTGACAGTGTGTAATTGCCTGACTGCGCGCCGCCGATCGTATTGCCGGATACTGTTACGGCGATCCCATTGGCGACGTCTTTGCTGGCAAATGTTCCGCTCGGCGTCCCACCTACAGTCACGGTGTCGCCTGTGTATGGCTTACCGTCACTGGTGGTCCCAGCACCAGGAGCTTCCGCTGATTGCAGTGCGGCGGTGCCGGTGAGCGTCGCAATTGTTGTCGCGTCATAGATCTTGTTGCTCGCGCTCAAGCCTGAGATCGTCAATGTCTTTGGCGTGATGTCCGCCGTTAACCCGGTCTGTTGTGACAGTGTGTAATTGCCTGACTGCGCGCCGCCGATCGTATTGCCTGATACTGTTACGGCGATCCCGTTGGCGACGTCTTTGCTGGCAAATGTTCCGCTTGGCGTCCCGCCTACAGTCACGGTGTCCCCTGTGTATGGCTTACCGTCGCTGGTGGTCCCAGCACCAGGAGCTTCCGCTGATTGCAGTGCGGCGGTGCCGGTGAGCGTGGCAATTGTTGTCGAGTCATAGATCTTGTTGCTCGCGCTCAATCCTGAGACTGTCAAAGTTTTTGGTGTGATGTCCGCAGTTAAGCCACTTGGTTGAGACAGCGTGTAGTTGCCCGCCTGCGCTCCAGACAGAGTTACACCGGCGACTGTTACGGGCTTGGTGGTGCCAACGTCTTTGGTATTGAAGTTCGCTGAATATCCGGAACTGTTGATACTTACAGAGTCCGAGCCGACCACGCCTACTAACGAGGCTCCGGTGAAATCAACGGTAGCCGCCGTCGTGGCGTTGTAGATCTTATTCTGCGCTGCCGCGCCGCTGATAGTCAGATTTTTGGGATTGACCGTAAGCGTAGCTCCGTTGGAGTTGGCGGTTTGCGTACCATTACATGTATTAGTAAAGACCGCACGGTATTGATTCCCGCTGAGAGAGACGGTAGGACTCGTAATCGTCAGTGTTCCAGTGGTCACTCCACTGTAGGGAGCGACGTTCGACAAGTTATTCCAAGACCCTCCGCTGTTCGTACTTACTTGCCACTGGACCGTCGGTGCAGGACTGCCAGCAGCCGCAGCCGAGAAGGTTGCAGTGGCTGCGCCGTAAGTTACAGTCTGACTCGTCGGCTGCGTTGTAACGCTCACTGCTGCACATGAGCTATCAAGAAATTTGTTGCCGGAGTTTGTAGACCCCGCCGTGCTGATCACAACTTTGATTTGATCGTTGGCGACTTTAGTAGCCGTGGTATTGGCGCCAGCTCCTGCTATTGCGTTGGTAGATGAAAAGCCTGCCGGGTAACCGCTTTCGATTGCGAAGTAGGTACCGATTGAAAGGCCGGTGAAAGTCCAAGTGCCGCTCGACGATGTTGGACCGAATGAACCAACTGAGGTGTCAGTCCCGACATCGTAGTTACCATTACCGTTGCTATCCTTGTACAGCGTTATAGTAGCTCCCGCTAAGCTGGCCTCCGAGTCGTCAACACCATTGCCGTTCTGATCATTCAGAACAACTCCGCTAATTGAGGCGGTTTGCTGTTGGGCGAGGAAATTGTTGCCAACACTCGACACGTTTGTTGCTGAAGTCGCTACCACAACTTTAATCTGATCGTTGGTGATTTTAGTTGAGGTAGTGTTCGCACCCGTCCCTGGAATCGCGTTAGTCGAAACAAATCCGGTTGCGTTCGTCTTAATTACGAAGTACGTCTTGTTCGTTGCGAGCGAACCAAAGCTATAAACTCCATTTGCTGGCGTCGTCACCGCCGAGCCAATCTGTGGATCTGTCCCGCTATCGAACGTGCCGTTTCCATTAGCGTCGCGGAATAAGGTGACGTTTGCACCAGCGATTGCAGCTCCGCCGTCGTTAGCCGTGCCGTCGCCGTTGAGATCATTAAGGACAGTGCCGCTGATCGTTGCCGCGGTAACTGTGGCCGTCGTCGAGGCCGTAGCTTGCTTATTGGAATTGCCACTACATCCCTGACCACTATTGAACTCGTCCACCGTGATGGTCCATATACCTGTGGCAAAGCCTGCCGGCAGTGCTAGGGAGTCTTGGAACGTGACGTTTCCGCCGGAACCACCAGATAAGACGCATGAATGAAGGGTGGAGGCACCTACCGGAGGTGCGTACGTGATGTTATAGAATTTATTCGAGTTCGCGCCTGTGATGGTGGCCGTAATGGTCGTTGTCGTTGCATCGTACGTTGTGGTAACTCCTAGTGCATCTGTAAACGACGTCTGCGCACTCAACCCTGACGTTAATCCTCGCGCGCCGACCAGGAATTTCATGTAAAGGTCATACTGCTGGACCACATATTGGCCTACGAAGTTCCCATCGGCATCGGCAACTACGTCCAAACCTCTTTCAAGCGGCGTGTGTGGGTCTTCGTGAACTTTTATTCTGACGGTCTCCCCAGGCTGGAACCCACGACCATTAATGTTGACGGTCTCGCCCGGCGAGTAATCAAGTTTGTCAGTGGAGATTGCAGCATTTGAGCTGGTGAAGAGGGGAGTCGAGCTAAGCACAATTCCACCCGTGCTAACACCCCCTGCCACGATTGCCTGGCCTGCCAGCTCAGTGATCGTGTGGCTGCTGCGATCGAAAACTTGATCTGTCTGACCATTGTGAAATAGTGCCGCGCGCGTTTGTGCACCTTGCACCTGAGCAGCTAATCCCACACACGTGTCACCTTCCGGTTGTACGTGCACATAGGCACCAAATGTGTCGAGCTGAGGATCATAAATTTCCATCGAGCCATCATCGCTGCCACCAATGATTTGGACCTTTCCGTCAAATAGCACACGCAGCAGCGCACGAACACGTGCAACTTTCAGCGCGCTATCGATGGCCGAGAAGCTGGAACTGGCCGTGTCGAATATCTCACCGGACGAAAGATCGTTTCCGCCAGCGTCACGTCCGCCAACAACCAACACACGTCCGTCCTGTAACAACACCGCCGAGTGCATCGACCGTGCCATATTCAGCGAACCAGTTGGCGTCGACGTGCTCAACGCCGCATCGAGAATCTCTGCGCTGCCGTTCGCATCGCCACCGGTGATCAATACACGCCCGTCAGCAAAAAGCGTCGCGGTGTGTCCTGTACGCGCGACGCTCATGTTTGGACCGCTCGTGAAAGTGCCCGTTGTCGAATCGTAAATTTCTGTAGTCCGCAGCGACCCTGCCGCATTGCGCCCACCAATAAACAACACACGTCCATCTGCCAACAGCGTCGCCGTATGATCGGTGCGCGCTGCGGTCATGTTTCCCGCTTCTGAAAATGTCGCCGCCGCCGGATCATAGATTTCTGTTTTGTTCAACACGCCACTCGTGTTCTCACCACCCGCAATCAACACGCGCCCATCAGACAGACGCGTAGCCGTATGGCCGCGGCGCTCGATCGTCATCGTCGAGCTTTGGGTCTGGGGGGCGGCTTCTGCGAGTTCAGACGCGAGCGAGTGACTGCCTGACGCCACCTTCGCTTCCGGTGCCCGACTAATGATTGCCGCGGCGCTCGCAAAGAGTCGCTGACCGAACGACCGAGCGGAAGAGGTGGTCGCAGCCAAAAGCATGGCAGCAAACGCGACCAAACCAAGAACGAAAGTTATGCGAATTGTGTTGGTGGAAAACAGACGGAACCGGGAGGTCGGGTTGGGGGACATCATGTCGGCAACACTCCTGCTGGAAGATAGTAAAAACCTACCTTGACCGGCGCAGTCGCCCTATCAGGCAGACCAAACCGCCAGCCAAAGCTCTGGACAAGATTTACTTTGCTTTACAAAACCAGGAATGAGGAAAACATCCGCACCGTGGCCCCAGTCCTTGTCACGCGAGAGGAAAAACTCCGCGAACATCGTTTCGTGTTCACTCGCGAATCAGCAATCGCCGGGCCACTGTCTCGCAGGATCGTGCTACTTAAAGAACGGTAATGATGGCAGAAGTTTACGGGAATCACCGCGACCGTGAGAAAACAAGGTTAGTCATAACAACTGCTCACTGGCGAGCAGTTGTGCGAAAAGAAGAGGGCTCAGACTCTGCCGAGCCCTCTGTAGAAGGACCGGTCGGGCAGACTCCGGGAACCGCCCTCTCAATAACCAGTCCCCGGTTTATCTTGCGGTGGCCTTCCAAAACGCAGGACCCTGGTTCTGGGCTTGTGTAGGGCCCTGCGCGTGCAAATTTCTCTTTCAAGTACAAAGAACTCAGACAGCGAGTGTGGGTGGGTGTTTTCCCCTGGGCTGTTGCCGGCAACAACCCAGGGTTCGGAATCAGCTAACACCGGCAGCGTTAGCTGTCCTATGCCGATAACTGCTTTGCCGCGCCGGTACTGGAGCGGGGAGATTCGATTAGTCCCTGGACCACCTGGGCGACTTGCGATAAAGGCTTTGGCTTACGTAGAAACGCATCTGCTCCGGCCCGCCGGGCTTCGGCTTCTACTTCCGGCGATCCGTAGGAGGTCAGCACCACGATGCGCGTCTCCGGATTTCGTTTATGAACCAGTTTGATAATGTCGATTCCGTCGGGGTGCCGCGCGAGTCCCAGACGTAAATCCTGGATTATGACCTGATAATCGGTTTCCTTGATGAGGCCTTCCGCTTCCTCGAGCTCACGCGCAGTATCAACCTTGAAACCGTGCCGGGAGAAATATTCACTCATGGACAAACAGATCGATTCTTCGTCATCAACGACAAGCAACTTTGTCGAGTTTAATTTGCGATCGGTAACTTCAACTGCCGTTTGTTCCCGGCCCCGGAAGAGTTCCCGGAGGCGGCCGGATACAGTTTTGAATGTCAGCATTGAGGTGTCGGAGTTAAATCAAGTCAAAATCAATGTTGGCGGAGTTGCGGTTGGGGGTGACCGCAACCCATACCTGTGTTTCAAAAAATGGTGCGCAGAACTTACAAGGTGGATCAACATTCGATCTGCGCTTTCGATTGCTGGTCCAAGATCGCCGTCGGGTGCGACCAGACTATTTACGAAGTCGTTTTCTTATGCCCGCACCCAGACCGAGTAACCCGGAACCCAGAAGCAGCATGCTCGTAGGCTCCGGCACTGACTCGCCGTTAGTTCCGACTACCCCGGTTGCCGGGCCACAGCTATCGCAGATGATATCGATAGCGAATGTGGACATCAGGTTACCGGGAGGATTCGACGAATTCAGTAACAGTTGACCCACGTTATTGAATCCCCCAACGCGTGTTAGCGTGAAGGTCAACGACGAATCAGTTCCTGCTCCTCCTCCCTGTGCGTTGAACAGCACGCCATACTGGAACGTGCCAAAGCCATCCATAGCGATGCTTGATGGGTTTCCGTTGTTTACGACTGAGTACGTCCCCGGAAGACCGGTGATACCGATCTGACCTCCAGTCGTAGAGTTGAACGCAACGCTCGCATCGAAGCCTGTGTTGACGATCCGGTTTCCGGGATCCAGTTGGATGTTGACGACGATGCCGCCCGAGCCGTTTGTCGTCAGCGTAACCGTTCCGTAGTGCTGGTTTGGTAACGTGCTACCCGTGTTCAGGATAAGTGTAATTGTATCCGCACGCGCCCATGTTGCTGAGGCGAGCGTTACCAGTGCAAAGATCGCCAGTGAGGTTATGATCTTGCTGAGACCTATTAACGGTGACATTGTGGAACTCCTTCCTGCTTTCTCTGTGAAGACAACCCAGTGTGAAAGGAGGTCTCTTCCTCTACCGGGTCAACCCTCTTTGTTAATACCCGTGGATTGGGAGGAGCACTGCGGATAAAGCAGGGCGTCAAACCACTCATTTAAGCGCGCCATTCAACACTTCTGGGCGAGTGTTGAATGATGTCGGGGAGGGAGGCTGCATAGCTTTGATCGTCAAGCGGGGGCAAGTCGCATGTCTTACCAATCAGCCTCCCGGTGGCAAAGATTCAGCGGCGGAGCATCCGTGATCTATGCCTTTGTCGTTAACCTCTGCTTCTCCATGTCGAATAAAACTCCGTCAAATAAACCTGTGTTCGACGATGCGAATACCAATGCCGCTATGACCGTTGGATTCCATCTGGTCGCGAATAACGATTCCTTTAATCGCGGCAACAGCTCCCTCAACTGGTCCATTCAGCAAGCGGACCACGAGACTAATCGCTGAAGAAAATTTCATGCGACGGGGCACTCGCAGATAGATACCGGAGCCACTGATGTTCTCCACCTGGCAATCGAAACTGAAGGGATGATCTTCGCTGTCTACGCCCCAAACTCTGGCTGGCAGCGCATCGTTAGAGCGAGGCTTTGCGCGTCGTTCGACCGGTGGACGTCGGGTACGAAATACCGATTTGGCGATAAGAAGATGGCCTTCAAGGATATAGTTAGCTCGTTGCTCACACTGCATGGTCCAACACTCTCGTAAGGGGATTTGGGTTCGTATTGGGGAATTATAAGTTGTAGCAAAACCGTAACAATGGAGGTCTTTGCCCATTTTTCTGGCAGGAAAATAGGATTTTCGCGGGCAGTTTAAATGGCAGAATCCTGCCAATCTGTCTGAGTCTTGGAATTCGCAATTCGAAACAACAATGCTTGACATTGTTGACGCTCGCTTGCTAAGTTGCAGTTACAGACGGCTGGCAAGCCCGCTGTTCTGGTTATTTGAAGCAGCACCTGAAACGATAAGGGCACACCTCGTGTGAACGAGGGCCGCAAAGCCGACGGAGGTCGTGAATGTTTCGACCTGGCCGGGTTACCGAAAGCAGGAGAAGCGTCCCGCATCGGTTTACTTCAACGGTCGAGGGTGCCAGCGTTTCTCCAAACCCCGCCAAACTCAAACCATTTTCAACTCCGCGAAATTCAGGCCAGTGCCGTAATGTCTTTGTCTATTTACGAATCGGGTCCGGGATTGTGTTCTCACTACCCTGAGCCCACTTCGCCGCGATAGGTTGGATCTTGTTTCTTTCTGTGCCCGTCAAAACAGGACCCGTGCGGTTTAACGGACGACTTTTTACAGAAAGAGATTGGCTCATGAAGAAGACATTTTTGATATTGATGCTCTCTGCCGTTGCTCTAATCGGTTTAAGTCTCACCTTTATTACCAGTAGTGCCAACGCAGGATTTAACCGCAAACTTGACGCGACATCGGTCACTTCAAACCGACAACTGCAATCGTTGCATGAAACTACCGAGCGGATGCTGGAACTCTTTCAGCAAGCGCAAATTGCAGATCCCATCATGCGACACTCATTGATGCAGCGGTTGCAAATGCTCGCCTTAGCTCGCAGAGGGCTGATGCTTCAGTTAATGCGACAGGACCCTAATCAGCTTTTGCAGGTCGCACTTCCCGACCATATTCTTAATTCTCTTCCTAATGAGTTCCAGGCGTACTTTGAGCAACAAGTTGAACTCGATGGTGAATTAGAGGTGCTTTACGAAGAGAACGAAACGGAGAGTCACATCCGTCATTTTTTAAAGAGTGGCGGGAAGCGAATTGAACTACACTTCGGCGGCAACGCCATTCCAGACTTGCTAACCGGTTCGTTTGTACGAGTGAGGGGAGTTCGGGTTGACGATCATCTTGCACTCAACGGAGCCGCAGACGGGTCGACCTCAACTACGCAATCAATACAGACGTTAGCATCGATTAGTCCAAACACATTTGGCGAGCAGAAGGTGCTGGTGTTGTTGGTCAACTTTCAGGATAAGGCAACGCAGCCGTGGACCACTACCCAGGTACGCGACATCGTCTTCAACAGCGTTAACAGTTTTTATCGCGAATCTTCATATGGTCAGACATGGCTGGCCGGCGATGTTTTTGGCTGGTACACGTTACCAATCAGTAGCGCTACCTGCGATCAGAATGCAATCGCTACTTATGCGAACCAAGCCGCCACGGCAGCCGGTATAAACCTTTCTGCTTATAACCGACTTGTTTATGCGTTTCCTTCGCTGTCGTGTGGTTGGACCGGCTGGGGAACATATGGCGGTAATCCCTCGCAGGCTTGGATCAATGGAAGCATGTCCGTAAGAACCGTAGGCCATGAGTTGGGTCACGGCTTCGGAATCTACCACGCTCGAGCTTTGGACTGTGGCGCTGATGTCGTGGGAACGAACTGTTCGATAATCGAGTACGGCGACACTTGGGATATTCTCGGCCAAGCTGGCGTGGTGGCGCATTCACATGCAGCCCAAAAGGAGCGACTCGGCTGGCTTGGTTATGGGACTTCTCCGGGAATTACTGTGGTCCAATCAAGCGGAACATATTGGGTGGATCCATACGAGACTCTCGGTTCAAATCCCAAGGCATTGAAGATTCTAAAGTCGACGGATCCCACGACCGGAACGAAGACGTGGTACTACGTTGAATTTCGCCGACCGATCGGATTCGACAGTTTCATCTCGAGCAATAGCAGTGTGATGAATGGAGTCGTAATTCATACTGGGACAGAAGCCTACAGTTTCGACGAGTATCTTCTCGACATGACTCCAGAGACCTCTTCATTCGGTGATGGCGCTCTGGTTGTGGGACGAAGCTTTACCGATCCAAACATTAATATGACGATCACACCGCTGTCGGTCGGAAGTTCAGGCGCGAGCGTCATGGTTTCGTTTGGACCGCAACCCTGTGTCAGAGCAAATCCGACAGTGACGATTTCGCCTTCAACTAGTCAATGGGTTTCGCCGGGCACGACTGTTAACTACAGTGTTTCAGTGACTAACACTGATACGAGTGGTTGCGTGGCATCAAGCTTCGACTTACGTGCCAACGTTGCAGCCGGCTGGTCTGCGCTATTCGATATACCAAGCATGATCCTTAGCCCTGGTCAGAGCGCTAACACCACGTTACGAGTGACATCACCGTCATCTGCCGCGAATGGTTACTACAACATTGGCGTTGGTGCAGTGAACAGTGCTGCCGCCTCTTACCTCGGTTCGTCTTCAGTGACGTGTTCGATTATGCGAGGCTTGGACGTAGCGGTTGTTACGGATCAGGCCGTCTATACCGCAAACCAGACAGCGCTCATTACGACAACTGTCACCTCTGGAGGGACTCCCATTTCGGGCGCATCTGTGGCATTCACAATAACGAAACCGAATGGAAGTACGGCAAAGGGAACTGCAACGACCACAGTGAGCGGTGTCGCTTCTTTCAAATATCGATTCAACAAACAGAAAGATCCGGCGGGAGTTTACGTTATTGCCGTAGGCGCAAATCTGAATGGCGTCATTGGTAGCGGCAGTGCAAGCTTCAGTCTTAAATAAAACTCGTAAGCACAAGAAGGCAGCGCCGATGAAACTGGCGCTGCCTGTGTCTTAATAATCAGAGTCTCTGCCTAAGGCTCATGGGCAGTGACCGGGACCAGTCACACCCTCGTTGAAGTTTGTCAAAGTAGTTACCAGGCTGCTCACATCACCGGGAGATAACACGTCGGTACCGACAGGGGGAATTATATTATTCCCAATCAGCGCGTCGGCAGCTGCAATAGCCGCAGCCACAGACGAACCATCCGCGCCCGCCGCGATATTTAGTTTTGCGGCGATTAGCTGGTGGGCGAGTGTCAGCAATCCGTTCCCGGCAGCCGGTTGGTTCAAGATTGAACACAGCTGGGCGTCGGTGTACGAATTGTTGCCTAGCATCATCGGTAGTGCCGTGGCCGGCCATTGGTCAGTATTGTTTCCTTCTACGCAACCTACTGGACCGTGAGTCTTCCAAAAACCTTGCGTGAGCGTGCAATTGTGGTCACCTCCACCGCATGGTAGCGTTGAGCAGATGATATTGTTGGAGAAATCACTTCGAGCCAATCCACCAGGGACGTTATGCGCAAACGCGCGGAAAATGTACTGAGTGTTGCATTCCAGTGGGTCACCAGAGCAACTGCTGGACGCGCCACAGTCGTCAAAAAGATTGTCTCCGATTTTGACAGTGATTGATTGGCCTGGGCCGAGGTTATAGTTTGAACATCCTGGGACACCTGATAGAGAAGCCTTACAGAATGAGATGGGGCAAGTGGGATTGCCGCTTGAGTCCAATGGACAGTCTGAATCACTGGGCCACTGACTGTTGTTTGCCAGAAAATCAGAATACTTCATCCATTGAATTGAGAACCCTGCGGGAGCACCGGACGCTCCAGCGGTCACCTTCACCGTAATAGATGTCGGTGTGCTAACGTCGCAACTCAACGTTAATTTATCGAGTTTTGGTTTAGGACCTGACGCGGAACCTATTGCGCCGCTCAGGAAAAGCGCAGCACTTCCAATGACTGTACAGGCGAAAATTGCGATCGCAAGCGTCTCGCGTCTACAGTATTTCTTGATCACTTTGCTCATGATTGTTAATCCTTCTTTCTACCGGTTCTCCCGGTTGGTTCAAGCCCAAGTCCGCCGGAACAACCGGGAGGGGGCATGGGATGTAGAGGACTGAAATCGAAAGTTGCTGTCTGGGCTCGTGGGAGTCCTTTCCGATTTCAGTGGATTCAAAAACGGTTCGTAGAAATAAGAAACTGATAGCGGTACCAGCAACTTGGTCCAGCTCTCGTAAGGTTCTTGGGAATCCTATTGTTGGATTATGATGTTATTGCAAAATGGTGGCAATGGAGGTCTTTGCCCATTCTTCTGGCAGGATCCTGTAGTTTTTTGTGAGATAACGGGGGCAGGATCCTGCTAACAGCGTGCCGGAGTTTTCCGGCAGGTTGATCACTTCGGCATTTTGGCGAGGCCGTGGCGGAACGCATATATGATCAACTCCAAGCGGTCAGAAACATCGAGCTTGGAAAACACCGAGCTAAGGTGATGCGTGACAGTAGTTTCGCTGATAAACAGTCGTTCACCAACCTGTTTATTCTTCAGTCCCTCACCAACCAGCGCGATGACCTCACGCTCGCGATCAGTCAATGACTCGATCTTCGTTATCTCAGGATCAACGGTGTTTGGTTTGTTAAGCTCCTGGATCATGCTGCCCATCATCGAGCGCTCGATCCACACTTCGCCGTCGTGCACCTTCAGGATGGCCTTCAACAACTGATCTGCCGCATGTTCTTTCAACACGATGCCCATCGCACCGCGACGTATCGCGCTGCGATGTGCATCCGGGTTTTGCACGCCAGTCAGCACGAGCACCCGTGAAGTCGGGCTCGCCTGGCATAACTCCGGTAGAAACGTCAATCCATCTTCGTCGCCCAGCACCAGATCGAGAATGATCACGTCCGGACGAGTGGCGTTTGCACGTTCGAGTGCTTCAATCCGATTGCCGGCCTGGGCGACGACCTGCATCCGTTGATCGTGCTCGATCAACATGCGTAAGCCGCTTCGGATTACGACGTGATCGTCAACGATCATTATTGTGATGGGGCGTTGAGTCATTTATGAGGCTCCAAACTACAGGGGGATTCCGACACTAACTACGGTGTAGTCCTTATCATCTACAAAAACCTGGGTCTCGCCGCCGAGAGCAGCGGCACGCTCGGCAATCGAATGAGGCCGAAACGATTTGACGCCGTCCTGTCCGTCGCCACGTTCGCCATCCGGATTTCCGCCGCTGCGCGGACGGCTGTTCTTAATCTGCAGCAGAAGGGAACTATCCCTACACGATATCTCAACGCGCGCGTCGCGACAAAAGGCATGGCGACGGACATTGCTCAGACCTTCAGCAACGATCTGAAACAACTCCGCCGCGAGACGATCATTGACCTTTATCTTGCCGTAAGCGGCGACGTCGACCTTGATTCCGGTGACGACCGAGAATCGTTCCGCGAAGCGTTCGATTGCCGGCACGAGAATGTCGCCGCGTTCTTCAGTCGCCTTCAGGCCCCAAACGAAGCGTCGCAGTTCGGCGAGCTCGTGATTCGTGAGCTCAAGCAACTCCTGCACGTTGCCGCGAATGGCAGTGTTACCGGCTTCGAGCTTTTGATCGAGTGCAGAAAGCCCGAATTGCAATCCGAGATATGGTTGAATAACGCTATCGTGAATGTCGTGCGCAATGCGGCGTCGCTCCTGCTCGGCGGCGTCAGAAGCGAGATTATCGATCAGCCTGATGTTCTCCATTACCGGTGTGACGTGGTCCATCAACTGCAACACGAATTCCATGTCGGTGCTGTCGAACTTGGTCGGACCATCGGTAATGTAAAGGCGGCCCACACCCTGGTGCCGATAATAAACCGGAACTGAGAGATATCTTCCGGCTTCCAGCATGCCGGCGAGTTTGTCGCTGTTGACTGAGTCGCTTTCGAGGAACAGTTGTGTCTTCAGCTCGAACAGACGCGTATGCGACGACTTGCCTTTTTGATAAATGACCGCAAAGTCGAGTGAAGGAGAAAGAAACTGGTCGGCTGCGTCGCGCCCGATCTCGGGTGGCGCCGACCTGCTCGGATGAACACCGCGTGCGACGCGATACATCAGGTAGCTTTCGGCGTCGCCCGGCTTGCCAGGAATCACGAGCACACACGTTTCGGCGTCATAGAAATCACGGATGCTTTCGAGGATCGCCTTGATGGTCCGATCGATGCCGAAGCGAGGATTCGAGAAGATGGTAACTTCCTTGAGCAGTTTGAGACGGTTCTTCAGTTGAGTGTGATAGCCACCCCAGCGCGCGATGATGTAGCCGAAGATGAGAATGCCGATTGGCGCCAGCAGGAAGTAATTGAGATCGATCCTGGCCTCGCGGGTGGTCAGCAGTCTGACGACTGTAAAGATGCAGGCGGAAGCAAGTGTCAGTTTCAGCCCGTGGCTGAGTCCCCAGCTAAATGATGCGACTGTGATCGAGAAAAAGAAGAAGTAATAAAAAAGACTGTTGGTGTCGCTGGAAAAAGCGATCAGCGGGATGTACCAGACCGCGTCGAGCCACGGAATAATCTTGTGGGCCACGATCGGATTGCGGCGAACGGACAGGTGATAGATCAATAAGCCGTAGAGCGTGTAAAGAATGAGGGTGGGATAGATCGGTATGTGAAGCGCCGAGTTTTGCTGGATCACAACGACGAGCAAGGCGGACGTGCCGAGTATGACTCGCATGCCTGCGATCAGTCGAAGATCTATCCACTGTTCCGAGAGTGGGTCGTTGGAGTGGCCCGGTTTTTTTACTGACTCCCTGTTCAAGACACTTCGCTAACCCTTGAGCTTCAGCAGTTCCTGCCACACTCGTTCGGCTTCTTGGCCGAAGAGCACGACCTCGTTCTGCCGTTCGTCAAGATCGAGGCCCAGGCGGTGTTTGTGATCGGCTTCCGCCTGGCGATAAGTCGCACTGGTTATATGGTCCACATGCACCAGCATGCGGCCGCCCTCGGGGTGGGGGAATTCGATGAATCTCATCGCGGATGGCTTCCTTTTTATAAATAGTCGAACGATAAAAACGATTAGCGGCCGTAGGATCTCGGCGATCTGTTTCCAACGTGGATGTGAGGTCCGGTGGCCACGCCCGGAATCGGACCGCGAAAGACCAGGAACGGGATCGACTCGGCGCGCAAAAACTCGATCAAAGCGCGGCCTTCAGCGCTGTCGGGATGCAGGTTAACGTCCATGCCGTTGCGATGGTCCAATCCCCAGCGCGTGTGCAAATCTGATTGTCCAAAGGCCGAAAGCGGCAAGGGCCTGTTGAACTTAGCCTGAAAGAAGTCCTTGACCTTGCCGGCGTCGGCGAGCCGCCAGCGTGCGTTGCTTTCGGTTGGACCGGCGGCAGCGTCGTCGCCGGCGAGCTTTGGATATTCGATGCGAGCGACTCGGGCGCGGTCGATGAAGGTCGACATGTTGCCGCGCTTATACCAGTAGCCGTCG
>Ga0070681_10003437_pt1 | contig 14829 bp, 11 predicted proteins | sample KBSC83BmetaG_FD_65650 | JGI IMG/M metagenome (GOLD analysis project Ga0070681, IMG submission 65650) | Corn rhizosphere microbial communities from Kellogg Biological Station, Michigan, USA - KBS C8-3B metaG | ecosystem: Host-associated > Plants > Roots > Rhizosphere | place: USA: Michigan...
CTGATGAAGGAGCCCGCGAACGCGCTCGCCCGCATCAACGTCGGGTACATCTGCCTGAAGAAGCGCATCTTCGGCGAGGCGATCGAGCACCTGTCGAAGGCGATCCGGCTGGACAACGACCGCAAGGCCACGCTCTACGCGCACTACTATCTTGGTCTGGTGTATCTCGAGCGCGACATGTACGAGGACGCCCAGACCTTCTTCCGCAAGACCCTGGCACTGGGGCCGAATCTGATCGAAGCATACTTCGAGCTGGGCCGGGCGCTCTGGTTCGCAGGCGAGCGCGATGCCGCTCGGCAGAGCTGGGCCGACGGTCACAAGGCCAACAAGTTCAATCCCTGGGCCAAGCGGTGTAAGGAGATGCTGGATCTGGTGGCGGCCGGAGGTGAGGTCCCGCGAACGCTGGCATCCTGATCCTGCTGCTCGGCCTGGGCGCGATCCGGTCGGACGCGCCCGAGCCGCCCAGGGTGGTCCAGGTGGGGCAGGTGACCGCGGTTGCCTGGCCCGCGCAGCTGGAGCTCGCCGCCGAGCTGGCGCGCGAGGCCGCCCGACCCAGCGAGTGGCCCGGCCTTGGGCTCCGCACCGTCGATTCCTTCCGCCTCATCGTGGTTCCCGACGCACGCCGACTCGACTCCCTCACCCGCGGCCGCGCGCCCACCTGGGCGGCGGCGGTCGCGCTGCCCGAGAGCCGGACCGTCGTCCTTCGTGCCGACGGCGAAGGGCTCCAGGGGATCCTCCGGCATGAGCTGGCCCATCTGACCCTGCACGAGGCGGTCAGGGGCCGCGTTCCGCTCTGGTTCGACGAAGGCTACGCCGGCTGGGCGGCCGGCGAGTGGGACCGGCTGGGATTGCTGGAGCTCAACCTCTCCGTGGCCCGCGGAGCGTTGCCCACCCTCACGCGACTCGACGCCGCCCTGCGCGGCGCCACCTCCACCGCCGACGCCGCCTACGCGCTCGCCGTCTCGGCGGTGACCGAGCTCGCCCGGCGTAACCCCACGGGGACGCTCGACCCGCTCATGGCGCGCCTCGTGGGCGGCGACGGTTTCGAGGCCGCGGTGCTCGCGACGACGGGGCTGACTCTCGATCGCTTCGAGGAGGAATGGCAGCGTGCCGTCCGGCGGCGGTACAGTCTGATCACCTGGCTTCTGGCCAGCGGAGGCTGGCTCCTGGTCGCGCTCGGTCTCCTCGGATTGGTACACTTCCGCCGCCGGTCGGACCGGGAGCGCCGCGCCGCGCTCGACGACGGGTGGGTGGTGGAGCCGGAAACCGAACCGGGGCCTGAACTTGACCCGACCCGGGATCGGTGGTAGCCTCATCGTCTATGTCTGCGACCCGTTCCCAGGCCCCAGCCGCGGGGTCCCCGCCACGACGGTTCGTCCTGGCCCGACGAAACCTCATCATTCTGGCGCTCGCGCTGGTGGTGCTGGTGGCAGGGTATCTCACCCTCCGTGCTGGACATCCCAGCGCGGCGGCGGTGATTCTGGTCTTCGGTTACTGCGTCCTCTTTCCGCTGGGGATCGCACTCTGAGGGCTGGTGTTGGTCGTCACGGCACGGTCCCTGCGCTGTAGGTTATCTGGTTGGATTAGGGTCGGTTCCCCGGGCGAATAGCTCAGCTGGTTCAGAGCGCCTGCCTTACACGCAGGATGTCGGGGGTTCGAATCCCTCTTCGCCCATCGCACCCGCGCCCGTCGCGGCTGTTGCTGGCCCCGTGGGGCCAATCCCTTGTGGAGGCTTTGGCATGTACCTGTCGCGTCTCGTCGCGTTTGTGGCCCTCGGTGGTGCGGTGACCGCCCCGCTGGCGGCGCAGGGAATTCCCCGGCGGACCGGTGGTCAATCCACGACGGTCAACAACGCGCCTCGATTCATGGTTGCCAACCCCTTCGCGTTCGCCCCGGCCGATTCGGCGCCGGCGGTGGCGATCGGGACCGGCATGCGGGAAGAGATGAAGGACGTCGTGGGACGGGACTACACCGTCATCGAGCAGGCCCAGATGAACGACGCCCTCACCCAGTACGGCTACCCGAAGGACGCCATTCTGAGTCCGGCGCTCGCCGTGACGCTGGCGAAGAACATCCAGGCACGCTTTCTGGTCAATTCCACCATCGCGAAGGGCGCCAAGGGATTCACGGTGACGGCGCGTCTCACCGGCACGAACGACGACGCCGGGAACGTGGTCGCCCTCACCCAGAATCCCGGTGAGACGCCCGAGGCGTTCGGCAAGCGGCTGGCCTCGGCCCTCGAGCCTGCCGTCGAATCGCTCGATGAGGCCAAGGCCTGCATCGAGCAGCGCCAGAGCAAGCCCGACAAGGCCGCCGAAGCCGCCCAGAAGGCGATCAAGATGCTGCCCGACCACGGGCTGGCGCACTATTGTCTGGCGCTGCTCGCGCAGGACAAGAAGGCGAACCGGGCGGAGATCGTGAAGGAGCTGCAGGCCGCCTCCAAGGGCGACCCGCAAAGCCTGCAGGTGTGGACCGCTCTGGCCACGCAGTACCAGCAGGCGAACGACACGACCAACACGCTGGTCGCCTTCAAGCAGATGCTGAGGGTAGCCCCCACCAACCAGAAGCTCCGGGAGGAGCTGTTCAAGTACTTCCTCCAGACGGGGCACCCGGAAACCGCGCTCGAAGTGGCCGACGAGGGACTCAAGATCGACCCCTACAACGCCGACCTGTACGATCTGAAGAGCAACGCCTGCCTCTTCCTCAGCAACTTCAAGTGTGCGGTGGACGCGCTGGAAACGATGTACGCGACCGACTCCACGAAGGCGGACACCCTCTTCTTCACCAAGATCTCGGCCGCGGCGGCCGAGGGCGAGAAGCCTGATACGGCCAAACTGCTCAAGTGGTCGCAGGCCGGGGTGAAGAAGTATCCCGACAACCCGACCCTGCTGGGCTATCTGAACCGGGCCTACGCCATGACTGGTCCGGTGGACAGCGTGGTGTCGGTGACCAACCGGATCATCGCCAAGGACAGCACCGCCGTCGTGCCGGCCCTCGCCGCGGCCAAGGCGCTCATCGAGGCGCCCGCCACCGGTGCGCCGCCGACCACCACGCCCACCGATTCCGGCAAGGGCGCGGCGCCCGTGGCGACCCACCGGACCAAGGAAGCCGTGCCGTTCCTGCAGTTCGCGATCCAGCACGGCGACCCTCAGCAGAAGGAGCAGGCGGCAGCACTCCTGTATACCGGGGCGGCTCCGCTGCTTCAGCAGCCGCAGGACCTTCAGGGTGCGGCAGAGCTGCTCAAGATGGCCGTGGGCACCGCCAACCCGTCCGGCAAGGTCTATCCGGCAGCCAACTACCTCCTGGGCCTGGCGACGCTCTTCCAGGTACCTCAGGTCGATCCGCTGGCGGAGAAGGGGAAGTCCTGCGACCTGGCCAAGCAGGAGGAGACCCTGTTGACCGACGCCGAAACGGCCCTCAACGCGGGTCAGTCGGTCAACCCCGACGCGGTGGCCAAGAACCTCGGCATCATCAAGCAATACAAGCCCCGCGTGGCATCAATGAAGAAGGCCTATTGCAAGTAAGCCTGGCCTAGATGGCGGTATGACTCGCGGCCCTTCCGGCAGGCGCCGAAAGGGCCGCGGGCCTTCCCGCCCTCTCGGCAACCCTCTATATTGCGCCCGCGTCGCTGGGGCTGTAGCTCAGCTTGGTTAGAGTGCCGCACTGTCACTGCGGAGGTCGCGGGTTCGAGCCCCGTCAGCCCCGTTCATCCTTGCCCCACCCCGTCCAGTCGGACGGGGTGTTGCGTTTTCCGCCGAGGAATACCGCGGCATGACCGAGCCCGCACCGACGCTGCATCAACCCGTCCTCCTCCACCCTGTGCTCGAGGCTGCCCGGGGCTCGACCCGGGTGGTGGACGCGACCCTCGGACACGGCGGCCATGCCGGAGCGCTCCGGGCGGCGGGCGCCGAGGTGCTGGGCATCGACCGTGATCCCGACGCGATCAGGACCGCGAGAGCCAGGCTGGGCGACGACGGCGTCCGCTACCTGACCCTGGCCTACGACGACCCCGAGGCCCTGGCCGCGGTGGCGAGCTTCGAGCCCGACTTCGTGCTCCTCGACCTGGGCGTGTCCTCCCGGCAATTGGACCAGATCGAGCGGGGTTTTACTTTCCGACCGGGCGCGACGCTTGATATGCGGATGGGCGGTACGGGCCCCACTGCTGCCGACCTGCTGAACCTGACTTCCGAAGCTGGGCTGGAACGGCTCTTCGCCGACTACGGCGACGAGCGGCGGTCGCGCAGCCTGGCGCGGGAGGTCGTTCGTCGGCGCGGCCGCCAGCCGCTGGCCAGCAGCGACGATCTCGTGAACGCCATCCGCGCCGTCCTGGGCCCACGCGCGGGCGCGCCGGAATTCGCGCGCCTGTTCCAGGCCGTGCGCATCGGCGTGAACGACGAGCTCGGCGGGCTGGCGCGTGCGTTGCCCGGATTTCGCGATGCCCTGCGCGCAGGCGGGAAGCTGGCGGTGATCACCTATCATTCCGGCGAGGATCGGCTGGTGAAGCTGGCGTTCCGCGAATGGGCCAGTGCCTGCGTCTGCCCGCCGCGTCAGCCGGTCTGTACCTGCCGGGGGCGGGCGCTCGGACGGGTCGAGCCGCGCAAGCCGATCGTGCCGAGCGAGTCGGAGATCGCCGCCAATCCGCGCTCCCGGAGCGCCAAACTCCGCATCTTCCAGGTCGCGCATGCGTCTTAAGGGACGGCACTGGCTGATGGTCTGGCTGCTGATCTCCCTGGGGGTCCTCATCGCGATCGCCGCCCGCCAGGCCGCCGGGTTCAGGACCGCCCGGCGACTGCACGATTTGCGGGAGCAGCGAACCACCCTCGAGGCTCGCCGTGCCGATCTCGAGCGTCAGATCCGGGTCGCCAGCAGCCGTCAGGTGCTGGTGCCGATCGCCGAGCGGGATCTCGGTCTCCACCTGCCCAGCGATTCCGAGTTCACCCTTCTGGTGCTGCCCGCCCCCACGGCGCCGGAGCGCTGATGGCCAAGCCGAGCGTCCGGATCGCCGCCATTCAGTTCGGCTTTGCCGTCGGGGTGGCGCTGATTCTCGGCCGGGCAGCCCAGCTGCAGATCGTGGATCACGAGAGCTGGAGCGCCGAGGCGCGCCGGACCCGCACCGCCAAGGAGGTGCTGCCGGCCCGCCGAGGCGCCCTCTACGATCGCAACGGCGTCCCCTTCGCGATCACCCAGGAGTTCTACCACGTCGGCATCGCGCCCAACGAGCTGACGGACCGCGGCGCGGCCTACCGCCTGCTGGTCCGAAGTCTCGGCGTATCCCCCACGGCGCTCGATCGCGATTTCCGGGCCCCGAAGCCGTGGATCTACCTGCACGGCCCCTATAACGCCACGCAGGTGCAGCCGCTTCGCGCGGTCAAGGGTATTCACCTGGAGGGGGAGTTCCAACGATTCTACCCGGCGCGCGAGCTGGCCCGCCCGGTGATCGGCGGCCTGGGTGAGCGCGGCGTCGGCGCCGCAGGCCTCGAGCTGTCGCTGGACTCGTTGCTGACCGGCCGGCCGGGCGAAGCGGTCTTCCTCAAGGACCGGGCGGGGCGAAGCTACGAATCGCCGTCGCGTCTCATCCGGGATCCTGTCGCGGGGTACGACGTCGTGCTCACGCTCGACGCCGAGCTGCAGGAGATCGCGGAGCGAGGCCTCGACGAGGCCATCGCGCAGATGGGGGCCGACGGCGGCGACATCGTATTCCTGGATCCCAAGTCCGGCGAGCTGCTGGCGCTCGTGTCCCGGCAACGGGATGCGGCCGGGGTGCCGCGCGCGTCCGTCTTCACCGATCCCTTCGAGCCGGGCTCCACCGCCAAGCTGTTCACCGCGGCCGCGCTGCTGCTGCACCACCGGGTGGACAGCACGGAGAAGGTGTTCGCGGAGGGAGGCACCTGGTTCATGCCGGTGACGCGGAGCGGGCGGACGCGCCGCATCAGCGACGCCCACGCGGTGCAGGGCAGCCTCACTCTCGCCCAGGCCATCCAGGTGTCCAGCAACATCGCCATGGCGAAGTTCTCGACCCGGCTCTCGCCCGAGGAGCAGTACGAGATGCTCCGGGATTTCGGCTTCGGCACCCCGACGGGTGCCGAGTTCCCGTCCGAGGCTCGCGGGCGGCTCGAGCGGCCCGACCGATGGGAGCCGGCCTATACCCGCGCCAGCGTCGCGATGGGATACGAGTTCGGGGTGACACCGGTACAGCTCGCGGCCGCCTACGGCGCGATCGCCCGGGATGGCATCCTGCTCGCGCCCACCCTGGTCCGCGAGGTGCGGGACCCCAATGGGCGGGTGATCTACCGCCACACGCCCGAGCCGGTCCGCCGGGTGGTGCCCGTCGAGATCGCGGCTCGCCTGCGGGAGTACCTCCGGGAAGCGGCAGGTCAGGGCGGGACCGGCGAAGAGGCCCAGCTGGTCAACTACGCGGTCCTGGGGAAGACTGGAACCGCGGTCCGGTTCGCCGACGGGCATTACGTCCGCGGCGAGTACACCGCGTCGTTCGCCGCGATCTTCCCCGCCGACGACCCGCAGCTCGTCGTGATCGTCAAGATCGACAACCCGAAAGGCCGATACTACGGCGGTCTCACGGCCGCGCCGGTGACCCGGTCGATGCTGCAGCAGGCGCTCGCCTCGCACCGGGTGGCGATCGACCGGGCCCGACTCGCCGAGCACGATACGGTGCCCGTGGCGGCGCCGGAATCGGATCCTGGGGCGGGGGAGCCGCGGTCCGTCGTGGCGGTCTCCCTGCCGTACCACCCGGTGGACTCGACCCCGCAGCGCCTGCCGGTCCCCAGCGTCACCGGTCGATCGGTGCGCGAGGCCGCCCTGGCGCTCCATCGGCGCGGATTCCGGGTGAGCCTGCAGGGACTCGGCGAAGTGGTACGCACGGTGCCGGCCGGCGGCGAAGTGGCACAGCGGGGCAGCTCGGTGACGGTGTGGGCCCAATGACACGGCGGGTGACGACCCTATGACGATGGCCTGGCGCGATCTTCTCGACGAGCTCCGGCGCGCGGATCTCCTGCTTTCGGCACCAGGTGAGGGCCCGGCTCCTACGGGGATCGTCATGGACAGTCGCACCGTCGGTCGAGGGCAGCTGTACGTGGCCGTCCGCGGATCCCAGGCCGATGGACACCGCTTCGTCCCCGACGCGGTCAAGCGCGGGGCGGCCGCGGTCGTGGTGGAGCAGGTGTCGGGCGCGGCCGCGCCCGAGATCGTCGTCCGCGACAGCCGGCGGGCGGCGCTCGTGCTCGGGGCAGCCTGGTACGAGCATCCGGGACGCCGGCTCACCCTGGTGGGTGTCACCGGGACCAACGGCAAGACCACTACCACCGGACTGATCCGTCACCTGCTCGATCGCGACGGCGATTCCGGCAGCATCGGAACCCTGGGCGCCTTCGACGGGCGCGGGAAGCCGGTCAGCTCGACCGCGGGATCGCTCACCACGCCGGGGCCGATCGACCTCCAGGCGACACTGGCCGCGATGCTGGGCCGAGGCTGCACCACGGTCACCATGGAGGCCTCGTCCCACAGCCTGGACCAGGGGCGTCTCGACGGCCTGACGTTCGCCGCCGGGGTCTTCACCAACCTGACTCGGGATCATCTCGACTACCACCACAGCATGGAGGCGTACCTCGGCGCGAAGCTCCGTCTGGGCGATCTCCTGGCACAGGATGGGGTCGAGGTGGTGAACCTGGACGACGACGCATGGCGTGCGCTCCCGGCGCGCCGTCGGCGGATCACCTTCGGACTGCATCCGGCCGCGGACCTGTACGGCAGCGGTGTCGTGCTCGATGCGTCCGGCAGCCGGTTCCGGGTGTCGGGCTGCTTCGGTACGGCCGAGGTGTCGCTCCCGCTGCTCGGCGACTTCAACGTCGCCAACGCGCTCGCGGCCGCGGCGTGCGCCCTGGGCCTCGGACGGTCGTTGCGCGAGGTGGTCGATCGGCTGGCGATCGCGCCCCAGGTGCCGGGACGGATGGAACGCATCGCCGAGCGGCCGTGCACCGTGCTCCGCGATTACGCCCACACGCCGGACGCGCTCGAGCGGGCTCTGGCGACACTTCGCCCGCTGACCGGCGGTCGGCTGATCGTGGTGTTCGGGTGCGGCGGCGACCGCGACCGTGGCAAGCGCCCCCTCATGGGCCGGATCGCCGCCGAGCTGGCGGACCTGGCGGTGGTCACCTCGGACAATCCGCGGACCGAAGATCCGGGCACCATCATCGACGAGATCGAGCAGGGCATGGGCGACATCCCGCACCGGCGAGCAGTCGATCGCCTGGAGGCGATCCGGCAGGCCCTGGCGGAGGCGCGAGCCGGAGACACGCTGCTTCTCGCCGGCAAGGGGCACGAGACCTACCAGGTGCTGGGGACCGAGAGGGTGTCGTTCGACGAGCGGGAGATCGTGGCCCGACTGGTGAAGGACGCGCGGTGAAGTGGACCGAGGCGGCGGTGCGCGAAGCGCTGGAGATGCGCGGGGCAGGTGAGGGACGCACCTTCACGACCATTTCGACCGACACGCGATCCATCGTTCCCGGGGCCCTGTTCGTCGCCCTGAGCGGCGAGCGGTTCGACGCGCACCAGTTCCTGCCGGCAGCCGCGGCGAGCGGTGCGACGGCGGCGATCGTGCGTCAGGGCACCCCCAGCGTACCGGGCCTCGATCTGCTCGAGGTCGCGGACCCGCTCCGCGCGTTCGGGTCGCTGGCCCGGGCCCGCCGGCGGAGGCTCACCGGGCCGGTCGTGGCGATCACCGGGACCAACGGCAAGACCTCGACCAAGGAAATGCTCGCGGCGGCGCTCGGTACCAGGTACGTGACCTATGCGACGCGGGCAAATCTCAACAATCTGGTCGGCGTGCCGCTCACCATCCTGGAAGCTCCCGAGGACACCGAGGCCCTGGTAGTGGAGGCAGGCGCCAACCTGCCGGGTGAGATCGCCCGGTACCGGGAGATCGTCGAGCCCCGGATCACGATCGTGACCAACGCGGTCGCCGGACATCTGGAGGGGTTCGGCTCGCTGGCCGGCGTGCTTGCCGAGAAGCTCTCCCTGACCGACGGCGTTGAGCTCGCCATCGTAGGGACCGAGCCGGCGGAGCTCGCCACCGGCGCTCGCGCGCGGGCCCGTCGGGTACGTACGGCGGGCCTTCAGGGCGCAGACCTCGTCCCCGAGCGAGTCGAGCTGGGGCCGGAGGCCCGGCCGGTCCTCACCCTCGGAGGCGAGACCTTCACCCTGGCCGCCCGGGGCCTGCATCAGGCGGACAACGCGGTCCGGGTATGGGCCGTGGTGGAGGAGCTGGGACTCGAACGGGCTGCGGCGGCACGCGCCCTGGAGGGGTTCCGCCTTCCCGGCGGCCGCGGCGAGCTGCTGGAGGCGAACGGGCTCACCATCCTCAACGACTGCTATAACGCCAATCCGCAGTCCTTCCGGTCGGTCATCGCGACGGCCCGCGCGCTTCGGGGGAACCGGCGCCTGGTCATGGTCGCCGGGACCATGCGGGAGCTGGGCGGGGACTCCGAGCGTCTGCACGCGGAGGTGGCCAGGGAGCTGGTCAACCTGGAGCCGAATCTGCTCGCCGCGGTAGGCGACTTCGTTCCCGCGCTCGCTCCTTACGCCGAGCGCTTCGGCGACCGCCTGCTCACCGCGACGGATCCGCCTGCCCTGGCGCCGCTGCTCGCCGCCCGGGTTCGTCCGGGAGACGTCGTGGTGCTCAAGGCGTCGCGCGGTGTCGCCCTGGAGCGGGTGCTCCCCGCGCTCCTGCCTCAGATATAGAGCCGGCGCACCATCTCGGCTGCGGACTCGTCCACCAGATCCGAACTCCGCAGCCGCTCGAAGGTGTCCAGCAGCTCCTCCACCCGCAGCTGTCGCTTCCGGGCGCCGCCGATGCTCTCCGCGATCCGGCCGCGGTGCATGATCAGCACCCGGTCGCCCAGGGCCGCCGCCTGCTGGATCGAGTGCGTGACCATGAGGGTGGTCAGCCCTTCGGACCGGATCAGGCGCTCGGTGAGCTGCACCACCTGCTCGGTGCTGATCGGGTCCAGCGCGGAGGTGTGCTCGTCGAGGAGGAGCATGGTGGGACGGACCAGCGTCGCCATGAGGAGGGTGAGCGCCTGCCGCTGACCCCCTGACAGCGCGCCCACCGGGGTGTCCAGCCGGTCTTCCAGACCGAGACCGAGGTCCCGGACCCGCTCGGCCAGCTCCCGCCGACGCTCCCGGCCGAGCGCGTTCCGGAGAGCCCCGGGGCGGGACCCGCGCTTGGCCGCGACGGCGAGGTTCTCGGCGATGGTGAGATCGGGAATCGTGCCGGACATCGGGTTCTGGAAGACCCGTCCCACCAGCGCGGCCCGGCGCCACTCGGGCCAGGCGGTCACATCCTCGCCGCCGATGAGGACCCGGCCGCGATCGGGAACGACGGTGCCGGCGATGGTGTTGAGCAGGGTGGACTTGCCCGACCCGTTGTTGCCCACCACGACGACGAAGGCGCGCTCCTCCATTGCCAGATCGACACCCTGGAGGGCGCGCTGTTCGTTGGGCGTGCCGGAGAAGTAGGTGTGGTGGACATCCTCCAGCACCAACGTGCTCTCGCTCTGCCGGGCACCCGCAGCCGCCAGCGAGGGCACACTCATCCGGGCGCCCGCTGCCGGTCGAGACGCCAGCGGATCCGGGCCAGCGCCGCCGGCGCGCCCAGGGCCACCAGCACGAAGGCGGCGGTGGCGAGCTTGAGCGCGTCGCCCGGAAGCCCGGCGGCGACGGCGGCCGCCACCAGGAGCCTGAAGGCGATCGTGCCGATCAGCGTTCCCGCGATCTGACGGCGCAGCGTCCGGCGTCCCAGCAACGCTTCGCCTACGACCAGGCACGCGAGCGCGGTGACGATCATGCCCGCGCCCATGGTGACGTTGGCGAACCCTTGGTATTGGGCAAAGAGCGCCCCCGCCAGCGCCACCAGACCGTTGGCCAACACGAGTCCGAGCGTCCCCATCAGCCCGGTGTCGAGGCCGAGCGCACGGGCCGCCTGCGCGTTGCCGCCGGCGGCGCGCAAGGCGAGGCCGAGGTCGGTGCGGAGGAACCGGGCCAGTACCCAGACGCTGAAGAGCACGAAGACGGCGAAGACGAGGAGCGCGGAGAAGAGGGCGGCCGGCACCGGCGTAGCGCCGAGCATCACCGTCTCGGGCAGGCGCAAGGCGTGCCAAGCGTCCTCGGCGATCCCCGGCAGCGTTCGCGCCCCGATCAGCGAGCGGTTGCCGCCGCCCATGATGTACAGCTGGGCCGTGTAGAGGCCGGTGGTGACGAGGATCCCGCCCAACAGGATATCGATCCCGATGACGACGTAGATAAGGCCGGTCACCGCTCCCGCGAGCCAGCCGGCCGCCGCGGCGGCCACCGTCGCGAGGAGCGGGTGCACTCCCGCCGCCAACAGGGCGGCCGCCACGGCGGCCCCGAGGCCGAAGGAGCCGTCGGTGGTGAGGTCGAGTCGCCCCATGATCCGGTAGGTGATGAACACCCCGAGCGTCAGGAGCGACAGCAGGAACCCCATGGACACCGAGCCGATCAGCAGATTCACGCGGCGCTCACCCGCGTGATCGGCCCGGCCCAGCAGAGGCCGCGGCGGAAACCGCTCTCACCCGCGCCGGCCGCGCCCCGATCATCGCCCAGGAGGTGGAGCACGCCCCGCACCCGTTGCTGCATGAAGAGCCGGGTGACCAGCGCCCGCAGCACCACCGTGCGCTGCGGTACCGGGCGGTAGGCGAAGACGACGGCATGGAAGTGTCCCAGCAATCCGCTGCCGGCCGCGACGGGCCGAAGGTGGGGCTCGAGCAGGGGATCGGGATTCCGCGACACCACGCCGGCGATCAGGACCGTGGATCCCTGATGCATCGGATGCGGAGTGGTCCCCAGCCATTCCCGGATCCCGGGCACGTCGAGATACATGCTGAAGAGGACCACGCCCGGGCTGCGGCGGAGCCAGGCGCCGACCAGACCGGTGGTCTCGGCGACCATCACCACACCCGCGGTGTCCCCGCCGATTCCTTCGAGCGAGACCCGGGCGAGCTCGGAGAGGGGAACCGGTTCGGTCTCCGCCGGACTGGAGAAGCGCTTGAGCAGCGAGAATCCGCCGCGGCAGACCAGACCCGATACCAGCTGCGCCCGCGGCGCGCGGCCGCCCAGCCCGACGTCGAAGTCCGGGGTCTGCGACCCCACGGTGGGCAGGTGCGCGACCGCGCCCGCCGCGGCGACGATCTCGCCGAGTCGCGGCGCCGCCTGCTCCCGGCTCGCTCCCAGGGCGCCCACACCCAGGCCGAACGTCGGCTCGCCCAGGTCGAAGGCCTGGTAATCGGACGAGTCGATCCAGACCCGCACCCCGGTCTCGGCCTTGCCGTGCACCTGACAGCTGAGTTCGGCGCTCGCGTCGCGGGTGGACACCTCGTAGATGCCCCGCGTGGCAAGCGCGGTGGGGATCTGCCAGTCATCGCGGGTGCGATCCCCACCGCGGGAGCGGCCGCCGACCGCCGCGCCGGCCACGGGGGACGGCGGCGCCAGCAACTTGGGGAGCAGCTCGGCGGACGTGAGCGCCTCGGCGGCCGCGGCCGAGGGCGACGCGAGCAGCAGCTCCCCTCGAGCCGCCGCGTATTCCTGATGGGCCTGCTGCAGGGCCAGGATACCGGGCGAGCTGAGGTAGGTCACCCCGCTCAGGTCCAGGGTGACCAGACGGCGCCCCTCGCGCAGGAGCGCCTCGAGCGCTTGGGCCAGCTGCAGTGCCGCCTCGCCGTCCAGGCGTCCGGCGAGGCGGGCTACGGCGGCGGTGCTTTCCCGCACGATCGTGATGTTCATTGGAGGCCAACTATACCGGACGCCTGCCGCGGATTCAACGCGGTACGTATAATTCCGGCGCTCACCGGACCCGAACTCATCCTGAACGAGGCCGGATGTTCTACCACTTGCTCGCGCCGCTCGGCAAGTCCTACATCATTTTCAATCTGTTCAACTACATCAGCTTTCGGGCGGCGGGCGCAACGGTGACGGCGCTGGTGCTGGCGTTCCTCGTGGGTCCCCCGGTGATCCGGCGGCTGCGGGCGCGGAAGGTGGGCCAGGTGATTCGCGCCGAGGGCCCGGCGAGCCATCAGGGCAAGCGCGGCACGCCCACCATGGGCGGCCTGATCATCCTCTTCTGCACCATCGTTCCCACGCTTCTCTGGGCCCCGGTCACCAACCGGTTCGTGGTCGTGGCCATGCTCTCGATTCTCTGGATGGGGTGCATCGGATTCCTGGACGACTACCTCAAGATCGTGCAGGGGAAGTCCCGCGGCCTCGTGGCCAAGTGGAAGCTCGCGGGCCAGGTGAGCTTCGGTATCCTGCTCGGGCTCTTTCTGACTTTCAACCCGGTCGTCCCCTCCGAGAGCATCCCGTCCACCGCGACGACCTTGCCGTTCTTCAAGTACCTGGTGATCAACTTCGCGCCCTGGCTGTACGTCCTGTTCGTCACCGTGGTCATCACCGGCAGCAGCAATGCGGTCAACCTGACGGACGGTCTCGACGGGCTCGCCACCGGCCTGGCCGGGATCGCGGCGGCAGCCTTCGCCGGGTTCGCCTACCTGTTCGGGCGAGTCGATGCCACCACCTACCTGAACCTGTTCTACCTGCCCGGGGCGGGCGAGCTCGCGATCTTCTGCGCGGCGCTCATGGGTGCGACGATCGGCTTTCTCTGGTTCAACGCCCACCCGGCGCAGGTGTTCATGGGCGACACCGGAAGTCTCGCCATCGGCGGGGCGCTCGGCACGGTGGCGATTCTGCTCAAGGCGGAGTTCCTGCTCCTCCTGATCGGCGGAGTCTTCGCCGCCGAGGCGATCTCGGTGCTGATCCAGACCGGTACCTACAAGTGGTACAAGCGCACCCGTGGCCGGGAGTACGCCGACGCCCACCGGGTATTCCGCATGGCGCCCCTCCATCACCACTTCGAGAAGCTGGGCTGGGCGGAGACCACGGTGGTGACCCGGTTCTACATTCTCGGGCTCTTCTGCGCGCTGGTGGCGCTCGGCACGCTGAAGGTGCGCTGAGGTGACCGGCATTCCGCTGCTGGACACCTGGCGGGCGACGGGTCGGGAGGTCGCGGTGGTGGGACTGGGGAAGAGCGGGGTGGCGGCCACGCTCCTGCTCCGCGACCACGGGCTTCCGGTGTACGCGTCGGACACCGGGACCGGCGGCGCGTACAGCACGTGGGCCGATACCCTCCGCGCCGCCGGCGCCGAGGTCCACCTCGGCGGCCATGACCTCGATCGGATCGGCCGGGCGGCCGCGGTCGTGGTGGCGCCCGGGGTACCGCCCGAGGTGCCGCCGCTCGCGGTGGCCCGCAGCGCCGGGGTGGCGATCTATGCCGAGGTGGATCTGGGTTTCCTGGCCCTCCGGGGCACGCGGTGCATCGGGATCACCGGGACCAACGGCAAGACCACGACGACGTCGATGGTCGCCCACGTGCTCGCCGCGGCGGGCCTCCGCGCGGAGTCGGCGGGCAACATCGGCCGGCCGCTCTGTGACGTGGCGCGCTCGCAGGACCAGCCCGAGTGGCTCGCGCTGGAGCTGTCCAGCTTCCAGCTCCACGACGCCCCGCACCTCAAGCCGGCGGTGGGCGTGCTGACCAACCTCGCCCCCAATCACCTGGACCGGTATGCCTCCTTGGAGGAGTACTACGGCGACAAGGCGCTGCTCTTCCGGAACGCCGAGGCCGGCTCCCGATGGGTCACCAACGCGGACGACCCCGCCGTAGAGGAGATGACGCGATCCGTAGCCGGCACCCGCCGACGCTTCAGCCTGACCGGACGGGCGGACGGGTGGTACGACCGGGCGGCCGACCGG
>Ga0070681_10003439_pt1 | contig 14824 bp, 10 predicted proteins | sample KBSC83BmetaG_FD_65650 | JGI IMG/M metagenome (GOLD analysis project Ga0070681, IMG submission 65650) | Corn rhizosphere microbial communities from Kellogg Biological Station, Michigan, USA - KBS C8-3B metaG | ecosystem: Host-associated > Plants > Roots > Rhizosphere | place: USA: Michigan...
TGACGGAGCATTTGCAGCGCCTGCGCCGGCCCGGCAAGGCGATCCTGATCTCCGATTTTCTGATGCCCGCCGCGGCCTACCAGCAGGGCTTGAATTTACTCCGCGGTTCGAATCTCGACATCGCGGCGATTCAAATCCTATCGCGGGATGAGGTCGAGCCGCGTTTCCCCAACGGCAGCCTGGCCTTGATCGACAGCGAAACCCAGCGGGAAGTGCGCTATCAGTGGAGCGGCAACGCGCGGCAGGATTATCAAGCCAGACTCGCGCATCACAACCTGGAGATCCGCAGCTTTTGCCATCAAAGCGGCATTCACTATTCGCTCTACGTCAGCGATCGCGATCTCAGCGATTTTATTTTCGCGACTCTGCCGGCCATCGGGCTTTTCAAGTGAGGCGATGGAATTTCTGAATCCCGCCGCGTTGCTCGGCCTCTTTGCGCTGCCGCTGCTGTTGATTCCCTACCTGGTGCGGCGAAAACCGCGCCGGATGATGTTTTCGAGTCTGCTGCTGTTTTTGGAAGCCGGCGCCAACAGCAGCCGTCCGCTCGGGCGCCTGCGCCTGCCGCCGATATTTTTTCTCCAATTGCTGCTGCTCGCGCTCCTGATCCTGGCCCTGAGCGAACCGGTTTTCTCGGTGCGGCCGACGAGTATCGCGATCGTGCTCGACAACTCGGCCAGCATGCAGGCATTGGAAGACGGCAAAACCCGCATGGCCGCCGCGGCGGAGAAAGCTGCGGGAATTGCCGCCGAGTTGGGGCCGGCGGGCAAAATCGATCTTTACACGACAACGCCACGCCTTCAGCGCATCGGCGCCGCGCCGCTCGGCACGCTCGAAGCAGGCGCGGCGATTCGCTCCGTTCAGGCCAACGACCTTGGCGATCCGCCGGTGGATTACTCCGAGGCGCTCGGCCGTTTGCTGCGCGAGCGCCAGTACCAGCGCGTGTATCTCGTCACCGATCATCCGGCCGGCGCCCAGGGCGCGGCGTTGCGGGTGATTTCCGTCGGCGCGCCCAAAGCCAATCTCGCGCTCACGGCGTTCAACGTTCGCCGTTCTTCGCTCGGCAGCGCGCGGTTGGAGGCAAGCGCCACGGTCCGCAATTTTTCCGCGAGAGATGAAAAAATAAAACTCACGATTCAGAGCGACGGCGCCGTGCTCGCCCGCCGGGACGTCTTGGCGCGCGCCGATCAATCGGTCGAGGTGAATTTCGAAGGCTTGCCCGAGCGCGCCGCCTATCAGGCGGAGATCGATTCGCGCGATGCGCTGGCGCTCGACAATCGGCGTTTTGGCGTCGCGCCGGCGTCGCGCAATCTGCGCATCCTAGCGGTAACGCCGCAGCCCCAGGCGGCGGCAAGTTTACGCGCGGTTCCCGGGGTGAGTATCGATGTGATTGCTCCCGCCGATTATCAGAAGACCGACCGCTCCAGCTATAGCCTCGAGATCTTTCAATTTGCCGCGCCCGAGTCCCTGCCGGACAATCCGGCGCTGTTTATTTTACCGCCTGGAAAAAATTTCCTGGCCGACCCCGGCGCGCCGGTGGCAAACCCGCAGGTCTCCAACTGGCGCGAATCGAGCAGCCTCACCCGCTACATCAATTTCAGCCTATTTCGACCCGCCTATGCGCGGCCCCTGAAACCGCAAACCGCCGGCGAAGTGATCATCGAAAGTCCCGCCGGTCCGCTCGCCTTCAGTCTCGAGCGCAACGGCCTTCGTTATCTCGCGCTCGGCTTCGATCCGCTGCCTTACCTGGGCCGGGAAAATTTGCCCATGTCGATCTTCACGTTGAATTTTCTCGACTGGTTTTCTGAAAGCGGTGCGCTCAAGTCGCAGGCCACGGGCGAACCGATCGCATTAGGCGCGGTTCGCGCCGGCGATCAAATCATGACGCCCACCGGCGGCAAGACGGCGCTTAAAATCGGCGCCGACTATTTTTTCGACACCTACCGTCAAGGGATCTACCGGCGCCAACGCGGCAGCGAAACCGACCTGTACGCGCGCAACCTGGCCGATACCGCCGAGTCTGATCTCCGTGCCCCGCCGCTCATCGATCTCCAGGATTCCACCCAAAGCCAGGCCGCCGGCTCGACGCTTTTTTCCTTTTGGCCCTATCTGCTGCTCGGCTCGCTGCTACTGTTTCTGATTGAGTGGTTTATCAACCCGCCTCCGGTTGCGCGCAGGCTTCGCCGTCGTCAAACAGTCTAGGATATGAACTTGCCTTTCGATCAATTGGTTTTCGCCAAGCCGCTTTTTCTCTGGCTGCTCCTCGCCCTGCCGGTTTTGTGGTTTCGCGCCCGCGACCGGCGCGCAGCGGTCCTGATCTCTCGGAGCGTAATCCTGACGTTGGTGATCCTGACCCTTGCCGAGCCGCAACGGGCCGGCGAGGAGTCGCGCACTCAGGAGCGGATTTTCGCTTACGATGTCTCCGACAGCGTGCCGGCTTCGATGCGCGAATGGATGAAAAGCTCGGCCCGGCCCGTGCCGACGCCGAACGGTCACGATCGGGTTTTCGTCTTCGGCTCAAACGCGCAAGAGACCGATAAATGGAAAGACGCGCTGGACCACGCCGCAAGCGCCGGCGCCGCCCCGGACAAAACCAATCTGGAAAGTCTGTTCAATGCCCTCCTAGCTCTACCCGCCGCGCCGCGTAATCTTTATCTATTCACCGACGGGTGGGAAAACCAGGGCAACGTCGAGCGCCTTCTACCCGCAGTCGCGGCGGCGGGAATCAAAATTTATCCCATTGTTCCCGCCGGAAGGCCGGCCATCCCCAACGTGGCAATCACCAAACTGCTTGCGCCCAGTCAGGGGAACAGCGGCGAAAGTCTGAACCTGCGGGCCGTGCTCGAAAATCAAAACGATCGCCCGATCGAGGGCACCCTGACCTTCAACCGCAACAATCAGCCGGTGAAAACCCAGCCGATAAAACTCAATCCGGGAAGTCAGACTTTTACATTTCAGACCACGCCGGGCGACGGCCCGTTGACTTCCTTTCAGGCGAGCTTTGCGCCGCGCGACAGCCGGACCGACCGTTATTCCGCCGACAATCATGCGGTTGCCTGGGTCAGCTCCCATGCCAAAGCCAAGGTCCTGCTGATCAACGGCCGGACCGGAGCTGGCCGCCATCTGGAAGAAATCATCAAACGCCAGGGCCTCGAGGTAACCGTGCGCCGGCCGGAGAACGCGCCGCCCCCGGCCGGATACAAGACCGTCATTTTTAACAATGCCGAGCGGGAGAATTTTCCCGCCGGCTATCTCGCCTCCGTCGAACGCCACACCGCCGAAGGGAACGGGTTTATCATGCTCGGCGCGGACGCGAGCTTCGCGCCCAATAGCTATCGCCAAACGCCGATCGAAACGATCTTGCCCGTCGAGCCGAAAGAGCCACCCAAGCGCGAGGAAAAAAACCGCGCCGTCGTTCTAGTCATCGACAAATCCGGCAGCATGCGCGACGACAACCGCATCGTTTACGCCAAGGAAGCCGCCAAGGCGGTCGCGCGCCAGCTTCAAGACATCGATCTTCTGGGCGTGGTCGGCTTCGACGACAGCCCCTTCGTGGTGGTCTACCTGGAAACCATGGCGCGGCTGCGCGGCGTGATCGATGCCCAGATCGATCGCCTCAAGCCGGGCGGACAAACTTATTTCCTGCCGGCGCTTTTGGAGGCCAAACGCCAGCTCGAGCGCGTCAATGCTTCGCGCAAGCACATTATATTGTTGAGCGACGGCGTGACCCGCGGCAGCCAGGGCGAGCTGGTAGATCTGGTGAGCGCTATGAAGAACGATCTGAAAATCACGGTTTCTTCGGTCGCGATCAGCTCGGAAGCCGACGTACGGGTGATGAAGCGGATCAGCCAGTACGGCGGCGGCCTGTTTCATCATGTCACCGACCCTTCGACCCTGCCGCAGATCGTGCTCGAACAACTGCAGGATAAATCGAAGGACGAGCCCGCTCATGAAGGCCCGTGGACGCCGTACCAGGAAAGAGGATCGGAATTGCTGACCGGCTTCGGCCCGCGCACTTACCCGTCGGTTTTGGGTTTTATGGAAACCGATCTCAAGCGCAATGCGCAGATGGATCTTTCGGTTTTGAAAAGCGACCGGCGGATGCCGCTTTTGGCTTCCTGGCGCTATGGCAAAGGCAAATCGATCGCCTTGACGACCGACATGGAAGGTCGCTGGAGCCGGAACTGGATACCGTGGGGCGGACTCCAAGGTTTTTGGGGCCGCCTCTTCGACTGGCTGAACCCACCCACGGAAAACCTGGTTCCCGCGCACGAAGTCCGGGTGAGTTACCGCGAGCAAGGCGCGCTGCTCGATCTTTCGATTTACGACGAAGGAAGCGCCAACAGCCAATACCGCTTCACGATTCACAATCAGGCCGTCAAGGCCGACGGCAGCCTCAACCAACTGGCGCCAGGCCATTACCAGGCGCTCTTGCCGGTGGCGCAAAGGGGCGATTATCGAATCGATATCGTTGAAGAACGCGGCGGCCGGCGTATCCCGTTTCCACCCTTTGCGTATTCGCTGTCGTATGATCTAAACAGCGAGTTGCCGCGCCCGGAGTTCAACCAGAAATTATTGGCGCGCCTGGCACAGGCAACCGGCGGAGAGATCAACCCCGGATCGACGCCGGCGCAACCTCGAACAACTGTCACCAAAACCTACGAACCGATCAAGCAGCCCCTCCTCATCCTGGCGTTCTCCTTGTTTCTGTTCGAGGTCGCTCTCAGGAAATTCGTTTTTGCCGAGCCAGATTGAAAACTTCCCGGCTGTTCCCGCAAGCGCTTGGCTTTTCCAACCGGTGGGTTTTTTGTTTGACAGGGCAGGTGAAACCATCTATTAGTTGTAAGTTTTCTTAACTATGCGTTTAGTAACGACAACTGTGCGCGGCACCGAATTGGAGCGTAGAAAAATTGCGCTCCGCCCCGCTCTTGCCTGCCATTTGAAAAGTCTCAGCTGGCTGGCGTCAGTCCTTATGCTGCTGGCCTTGAACTCGGTTCACGCTCACGCCGCCAAGCAAAAGACCGTGCGCAAGGAAGCACCTAAGGCCAAACCGAGCCCTGCTCCGGTTCGCAAAACCGCATCGGTGCAGCGTGGTCTCCTTTCAACCTTGCCCCAGCCGATCGATCCCTTTGAGAAGCGCGTGCACATGACTCACGAGGTGCGTTCCGGCGAGACGGTTCTCGACATGTTAGGGCGGTACGGACTGCCGGACACGGAACGGCGTTTATGGGCTCGATCGCTGGCACGCGACCTTGGCCGCCCGGCCCTACCCGCGGGACGAGAAGTTCATCTTTACTTCGCCAGCCCAACTTTCACGCGCGCCAAAAAGATGGTGCCGGGCCAGTTGAAAGCCGTCGAAGTCGACCGCGACGACGCCTCTACTTTGACCTGGGAAAAGGGCATCAAAGGAATCCTTTTTCAGAAACGCGAAAAGCCCTACGACGTGGAAGTAAAAACAGTCAGCGGCTCTGTGGAAACTTCGCTTTTCGAAGACGGACGCAAAGCCGGCATCCAATCCGCGCTTCTCTCCCAGCTCGCCGACATCTTCACCTGGGATATCGACCTGGAAAAAGAAATCCATCAGGGCGACACTTTTAAAATCCTTTACGAGCAGCGCAGCCGCAAAGGCCAGGAGACCAAGACATCATCCCTGCGGATCCTGGCTGCCGAATTGAACAATGCCGGCCAAAAGCTCACCGCCGTATATTTCGAGAAGCAGCGCGGCCAGGGCAATTATTACAACCTCGAAGGCCGGAGCCTGGCGCGTTCTTTCCTGCGTTTTCCACTCGAGTTCACCAGCATCACTTCTCACTTCACCGACTCCCGTTTTCATCCGATCCTGAAAACCAATCTGCCCCACACCGGCGTGGATTTCGCCGCGCAGCGCGGCACTCCGGTGCGCGCGGTCGGCGACGGAATGATCACCGAAGCCGGGTGGAACGGTGCTTACGGCAAAGCGATCGATATCAAGCACGATTCTACCTACACGAGCCGCTATGCTCATCTGGACAGCTTCGCCGTGGGTATTCATGCCGGGTCGACGGTCACGAAGGGCCAGATCATCGGCTACGTCGGCTCGACCGGTCGCGCGACAGGTCCGCATCTCCACTTCGAGCTTTACAAAGACCAGCAATTCATCAATCCGCTCAGCGTCGATTTTCCCGCCGAGGACAGTATCGAGCCGGCACTGCAGAAAGTCTTCGAGAATCAGACGCAGACCTATCTCGTCGAGCTGGGATCGCTGCCGCAATCGTAAATCCCGCTTTGCGATAATCCGCCCAAACAGCAGCGCTCTTTGATTTCGGCCCGGACCTGCAAGCTTTCAACAGCTTGTGCATGTACGGTTTTCTGAATCCGCAGCCCAGTTTGTCTCACCGTGATTTTCTGATATTGCAGAGTTGATTCGAAGCAGGAATAAGCTTCGAGCATCGCAAATCGTGATTCAAACCGCGGTCATACTAAGCACTGGCGACGAACTCACCACCGGTAAAGTCGTCGATACCAACTCTGCCTTTATCGCTGATCGCCTGTTGGGCGCCGGCATCCGGGTCGCTGCCGTGCTCAAAGTCGGCGACGACCGGGAAAAGCTTCTTTGGGCGCTGGCTCAAGCGAGGGATCTTGGCGAATTGATCATCGGCACCGGCGGCCTAGGACCCACAGCCGATGATCTCACTACGGAAGTGGTCGCCGAGTTCATCAGCAGGAGCCTGATCACCGACGAATCGACCGCCTCCGCACTAAAGCAACGTTTCGTGGCGCGCGCGATTCCTTGGACGCCGAACAATCTCAAACAGGCGCGTTTCCCCGAAGGTGCTGCGATCGTTCCTAATCCGGTGGGGACCGCGCCGGGATTTCGCGTCGAGATCGACGGGAGAAAAAACCTCATCTGGCTCTCCGGCGTGCCCCAGGAAATGACCGCCATGTTTGATCAGACGGTCATGCCCTGGATCATCGCGCAGCATGGCAGCGACAATGAAATTTTCGCGCTGACTTTTAAGATTTACGGCCTCACCGAATCCAAGCTCGATGATCTGGTCAAACCGGTGGACCTCGGGCCGGCGGCCAAGCTTTCTTTCCGTGCTCACTATCCCGACCTGACCCTCAAGTTGATGGTCAGCGGCGGCCAGACGGAAGAAAAGAAATTCATCGAGGTCGGCGACGAGATCCGTCGGGTTCTGGGTTCGCATATCTACGCCGAAGGCGATCTGACGATGGAAGAAATCGTCGGTGAATTGTTGCTGGCGAAAAAACAGACTCTTGCTCTGGCCGAATCTTGCACCGGCGGTTTCATCAGCCATCGAATCACTCGGATCGCCGGCAGCTCGGCGTACTATTTCGGCGGTGTGGTCACCTATGCTAACGAGGCCAAGGTAAAATTTCTCGGTGTCCAGCCGGCGACTCTGGAAAAATATGGAGCGGTGAGCGAGCAGACAGCGCTGGAAATGTCCCAGGGCATCCGTGAGCGCACCGGCGCGACGATCGGTCTCGCCGTCACCGGCATCGCCGGGCCGGGGGGCGGCAGCCCAGATAAACCGGTGGGCAGCGTTTGGTTGAGCATCGCCGGCCCGCTGCGCCACCAAGCCCGGCGGTGGCAACTTCATGGCGAGCGCGAGCGCATCATCCTCGGCGCCTCCCAGGCGGCGCTCAACTGGCTTCGCCTGGCCCTCTTAGAGCAGTCGTGATTCGCACCTTTCTCGCCGTCGATTTCGAGCCCCAGGTGCTTGAACGAATTTGCCGGGCGACGGACGGTCTGCGTGAGCGCATCACATCGATTCGCTGGGTGCCGCAGGAGAATCTGCATCTAACTATCAAGTTCCTCGGCAACATCGAAGAGGGGAAGGTGACCGACATCGCCGCCGCCCTGGGTCACCGCTTGAGCCCCTTTTCGCGGTTCAGCATAAATGCTAAAGGACTAGGGGTATTTCCCGAGCGCGGCCGGCCTAAGATTTTATGGGTCGGTCTGACAGGTAAGGAATTGACCGAGCTTGCGACCAACGTCGAGTCTTGCTTGTTGCCGCTTGGTTTCGCGCCGGAACAGAGAAGCTTCACGCCACATTTGACGATTGGACGCTGGCGCCAGTTCGATCGGCCGGCAGCCGTGCTGAAACAAGAACTGGAAAATTGGCGGGGCCGCTCGTTTGGCGAATCAGCGGTAAACGAGGTAATACTGTTTCAAAGCGAGTTAAATCCCGCCGGGTCGATTTACCGGCGGCTCGAAACATTCGCGCTCGGCAAATCATCATAGGAGGAAGAGATGGACGTAAATCGCGAGAAAGCGATCGATCTCGCCGTCAGCCAGATCGAGCGGCAGTTCGGCAAAGGCGCCATCATGAAGCTCGGCGAAGCTGGCGTGCCCAAGGATCTGCCGGTGGTCTCGACGGGATCGCTCGGTCTCGACGTCGCGCTCGGCATCGGCGGCGTCCCGCGCGGCCGGGTGATCGAGATCTACGGCCCGGAATCCTCTGGCAAAACGACGCTGGCTTTGCACATCGTCGCCGAGGCACAGAAACAAGGCGGCATGGGCGCGTATATCGACGCCGAACATGCCTTAGACCTGAGCTATGCCAAAAAGTTAGGGGTCAACACCGATGAGCTGTTGATTTCGCAGCCCGATCATGGCGAGCAGGCGCTCGAAATCGCCGAGACCCTGGTGCGGAGCGGCGCCATCGACGTCCTGGTCATCGACTCGGTCGCCGCTCTGGTTCCCAAAGCCGAGATCGAAGGCGAGATGGGCGACTCGCACATGGGGTTACAGGCGCGCCTGATGTCGCAGGCGCTGCGCAAATTGACCGCGACCATCGCCCGCTCCATGGCCGTGGTCATCTTCATCAATCAAATTCGCATGAAGATCGGCGTCATGTTCGGCAACCCGGAGACCACCACCGGCGGCAACGCGCTCAAGTTTTACGCTTCGGTGCGTATGGACATTCGCCGCATCGGCGCGCTCAAGGACGGCGACAACGTAATCGGCGGCCGGACCCGCGTCAAAGTCGTGAAGAACAAAGTGGCGCCGCCGTTCAAGGAAGCCGAGTTCGATATCCTTTACGGCACGGGCATCTCGCGCGACGGCGAAATCGTCGACCTGGGCAGCGAGCAGAACGTCATCGAAAAGAGCGGCGCCTGGTACTCCTACGGCGGCGAACGCATCGGACAGGGACGCGAAGCGGCCAAAGCTTTTCTGAAAGAGCATCCCGAAACCGCTGGCGAAATCATCGGCAAAGTAATGGACAAAACCGGCATGCCGAAGCGCGGCGGCGAAACTCCGGCAACAACGCCGGCGCCGAGCGCGGACAAAAAGGAAAAGAGCAAAGTTCGATAGGGTCCGAAGGTTATTCTGGCGCTCAAGAAAGCTGAAGTCCGATCCCCCGAAGCCGCGGCCGACGCCGAGCAAACGGCGCTCCGCTATCTCGGCTACCGCTCGCGCAGTGAAGCCGAAGTTCGACGCTACTTGCAACAGCGCGGCTACTTGCCGGCGGCGATTGACGGCGCGCTGCGCCGCCTCCATTCGTGGAACTATCTCGACGATGAAGTCTTTGCGCGCGACTGGGCGCTGGCGCGCGCGCAGAACCACGGATATGGCCCGCAGCGTATCGGCCAGGAATTGAGAAGCAAAGGCGTCAGCCAGGCGCTGATTCGCGACGCGGTGCACGGGGCCTTCGATCAGGTCGACGAAGCCGCGCAGGCGAGGCGGCTTCTCGCCAAACATTTTGCCGCCACGGCCCTGAAAGATACCAAGACGCGCGCCAAAGCCGTGGCGTTTTTACAACGTCGTGGCTACAGCAGCAAAGTGATTTTCAATTTGTTAGGCTATTACCCAGAAGAAGATTAAAAGTAGCATGATTACCGGCAACGACCTCCGCAAATCTTTCCTGGATTACTTCGCCGGCCATGCCCATCAGGTAGTGCGCAGCTCGTCTCTGGTCCCTGACAAGGACCCGACGTTGCTCTTTACCAACGCGGGAATGGTGCAGTTCAAGAATGTTTTTCTGGGCCAAGAGCGGCTCCCCTACACGCGCGCGACCAGCGCGCAAAAATGCCTGCGCATCAGCGGCAAGCACAACGACCTCGAGACCGTCGGGCGCGACACCTACCATCACACTTTTTTTGAGATGCTCGGCAACTGGTCCTTCGGTGACTATTACAAAGCCGAAGCGATCGAGTGGGCGTGGAATCTGCTGACCAAAGAATGGGGTCTGCCCAAGGACAAGCTCTATGCAACGGTCTATTTAAATGACGCTGAGGCCGAGCGCCTGTGGGCGCAGATCAGCGGTCTTCCCGCCGAGCGCATCAGTCGCTTCGGCGAGAAGGAAAATTTCTGGGAGATGGGCGAGACCGGGCCCTGCGGGCCGTGCAGCGAGATTCATCTCGACCGCGGTCCGCAAGCCTGCGACATGCAGGGCGTGCCGGGCCACGAATGCCGGGTGAATGGCGACTGTGCGCGCTATATCGAGCTGTGGAATCTGGTCTTCATTCAGTACAATCGCAAAGACAACCGCGAGCTCGAAGATCTCCCGTCTAAGCACGTCGACACCGGCATGGGCCTTGAGCGTATCACCGCCGTGCTGCAGAACGTTCTGTCCAATTACGACATCGACTATATGCGCGCGCTGACGGCGACCACGGAGCAGATCGCCGGCAAAAAATACGGCGCCGACCCGACGGCGGATATTTCCTTTCGGGTCATCGACGATCACGCGCGCGCCGTGAGTTTTTTGATCGCCGACGGCGTCATGCCAAGCAACGAAGGCCGCGGTTACGTTCTGCGCCGGCTGCTGCGTCGCGCCGCGCGCCACGGCCGGCTTCTCGGCCTCACCGAGCCGTTTCTTCACGAGGTCGCCAAAACCGTAGTTTCCACCATGGGTGACGCCTATCCGGAGCTCCGCTCGGAAGAGCAGCGCATCCGCGAGGTGATCCGCGGCGAAGAAGAGCGCTTCAATGAAACCCTCGAAAAAGGCTTGACCCTGCTAGAAGACGCGACGGCGAAACTCAAATCCAGCAACCGGCGAATGCTTTCCGGCGATGTCGCGTTTCGCCTTTACGACACCTACGGATTTCCTCTTGACCTGACCGAAGATATTTTGCGCGGCGAAAATATGAGTGTCGATCAGGCGGGATTCGAAAAGCTCATGAGCGAGCAGCGCGCCCGCGGCCGCGACGCGCGCGAATCCGTCAGCATGGAATCGAAAATCCAGCTCGACCGGCCGGTTTGCTTTGTCGGCTACGATCGCCTCGAGGGAGAATCCTCAGTGCTGGCAATCTATGGCGCGGAGGGCGGCAAAAACGAAGCGGTAGAAGGCGATGAAATCGAGTTGTTGACCGGCGAAACTCCCTTTTACGGTGAATCCGGCGGACAGGTCGGCGACCGCGGCACGATTACCACCGCGCGCGGCGATATCGTCGAAGTGCTCGACACCCAGCACCCGACACCGCAGCTCACCGCCCATCGCGGCAGAGTCAAAAAAGGCCGCGTTCAGTTGGGCGACCAAGTATTTCTCCAGGTCGATCCCAAACATCGACAGAAAACCAAGCTCAATCACTCGGCGACGCATATTTTGCATTCGATGCTGCGCCGCGAGCTCGGTCCGCATGTGCGCCAGGCGGGCTCCTTGGTCGCCCCCGATCGGCTCCGTTTCGATTTCAATCATACCGGCGCCATCGCCGGCGAACAGCTCGCGAAAATCGAGGCGTCGGTGAACGATCGTATTCGTGACGACGCAGACGTCTCCATCCGCGAGCTCGCCTATGACGACGCCATCCGCGAAGGGGCGCTGGCGTTTTTCGGCGACAAGTACGGCGACCGGGTGCGGGTCGTCAAGATCGGCGATTTTTCCACCGAGCTTTGCGGCGGCACCCACGTCGGCGCCTCCGGCGAGATCGGCTTGTTCAAACTTCAATCCGAGGGCGGCGTCGCTGCCGGCGTGCGCCGCATCGAGGCGCTCACCGGCCAGGGCGCGCTCGATCTGATTCACAGTTACGAACAGCGGCTGAGAGAGATCGGCAATCTTGTCCGCGGCAGCGCCGACGATGCTGTCGATAAAGTGCAAAAGCTTCTCGAGCGCCAGCGCGAGCTGGAAAAAGAAATTGCCAAGCTGCGCGGTCAGTTCGAAAAGGACCGCATTCCCGATCTCATGGCTAAACGCACTCAACTCGACAGCGCCAGCGTTTTGATCAGCGAGGTCGACAGTGTGGATGCCAAGCAACTCCGCGACATCGCCGATCAGCTCAAAGAAAAAATCGGCTCCGGCGTGGTGGTGTTGGCAAGTGCGGGCGCAGACAACGTAAGCCTGGTTGCGTCGGTAAGCAAAGAACTCACCAAACGCTACCATGCCGGCAACATCATCAAGGAGATTGCTGCCATTGTCGGCGGCGGAGGTGGGGGCCGTCCGGATTTCGCGCAGGCCGGCGGCAAAGAGCCGGCCAAGATTGGCGCCGCGCTGAAGCGGGCGGAAGAGTTGATTCGCAAGACACCATGAATTCCTTGGGGACGAACTTTCCTCGAGCGACGAATTAGTGTGTTGAAGATTCACACCGCAAAAATCACCGAACAGACTGCCGGCTTCTGCGACATTATCGACATCACGCCCAAGCTCCACGCCGAGCTTGAAAGGACATTCATCCAGAACGGTCTGCTCACGGCCTTCGTTACCGGCTCCACTGCCGCCTTGACGACCATCGAGCACGAACCAGGTCTGGTTCAGGACCTTAAAGAATTCGTCGAGCGTTGGATCCCGTCGGATCGGCGCTACCATCACGACGATCGCTGGGGCGATGACAACGGTTTTTCCCACCTGCGCGCGTCGCTATTCGGCCCTTCGCTGGCGGTGCCGATCGAAAACGGCCAGCTCGGTCTCGGGACCTGGCAGCAGGTGATTCTGCTCGACTTCGACAACCGCCCGCGCAATCGCCAAATCGTTGTCCAGCTCATAGGAGAACGAGAGTGAAAGACGAAAAACAACAACTCGCCAGCAGGGTGACTGAAGTCGGCGTCAACGTGCTCGACTTTCACGATCCACGATTGTTTCGCGATCTCCTGGGGCAGCACGACCAGCACATAAAAATTCTCCAGCAAACGTTGCAGGTAAAGATTCGCGTGCGCGGTGTCGCACTGGAAATCGAAGGCGATCCGTTGCAAGTGGAGCTCGCCAGTCAAATCCTGCGCCAGCTCTACGGTCTTCTGGAGAAGGGCTATCCGGTTTATGCAAGCGACGTCGACTACGCCGTTCGCATTCTGAGTGGCGACTCGCGCGCGCGCCTGCAGGATATTTTTCTCGACACGATTTATATCTCCGCGCACAAGCGCACCATCACGCCGAAGAGCATAGCGCAGAAAGCCTATATCGACGCGATTCGACGCTACGACATCGTGTTCGGCATCGGCCCGGCCGGCACGGGCAAAACCTATTTAGCCATGGCGATGGCGATTGCTGAGCTGATGAAGAATAATTATGTGCGCATCATCCTGACCCGCCCGGCAGTCGAGGCCGGCGAGAAGCTCGGCTTTCTACCCGGCGATCTCGCTGAGAAAGTGAATCCGTATTTGCGGCCGCTCTACGACGCGCTCCACGACATGGTCGACTTCGACCGCGCGCGCAAGCTGGTCGAGCGCGGCACCATCGAAGTCGCGCCGCTTGCGTTCATGCGCGGGCGGACGTTGAACGATTCTTTTGTGATTCTCGACGAGGCCCAGAACACCACGCCGGAGCAGATGAAGATGTTTTTGACCCGGCTGGGCTACGGCTCTAAGGCGGTGATTACCGGCGATGCCACCCAGATCGATTTGCCGGCGGGGAAATTGTCAGGCTTGAAGGAAGCCTCGCGGATTCTCAAAGGCGTACATGGGATTCGCTTCGTCACCTTCACCGAAAAGGACGTGGCACGCCACCACCTCGTCCAGGAAATCATCACCGCCTACGAGCGCGATGAAAACCAGCTCGGCGCGCGCGAGGCGCAGGAGCGAGAGTGAGCGCGGGATGCTGGGTCTAAGAGCTTATTGCACCGCTTCCAGCGTGACTTTGGTTTGGACGGTCTTGCCGTTTCGCAGCATGGACACGTTGACCATGTCGCCCACCTTGTATTTTTCCAGGGCCAAATAGAGATCGTTCGGCGATTCGACTTTTTTGCCGTCGACGGCGGTGATGACATCGCCCAAGCGCAAACGGCCTTCGGCATCGCGCCGAGTCGGTTGAATGCCCGCCTTGGCCGCGGCGCTGCCGCGCGTCACGTCGACCACGAGAATGCCGGTAACCCCAAGCCGCTGAGCGATTTGATCATCAGCAGTCTGAATTCCCAGACCAGGCCGAACGATTTTTCCGCTGCGAATCAGCTCCGGCACGATGCGATTGACCGTGTCGACCGGGATCGCGAAACCGATTCCGGCCGATGCGCCGGAGGGGCTGTAGATCGCGGTGTTGACGCCGATCAGGCGCCCGGCGCTGTCGAGGAGCGGCCCTCCTGAATTGCCGGGGTTGATCGCCGCATCGGACTGAATCACGCCTTGAATCGGCCGGCGCGTGACCGACTCGATTTCGCGATTGAGCGCGCTGATCACGCCGGTGGTCAAGGTCTGATCCAGGCCGAAAGGATTGCCGATCGCGAACACGCTCTGGCCGACCTGCAGGTCTTTAGAAGTGCCGATAGGAATCGGGTGCAATCGATTGGTTGGCGCGTCGATGCGCAAGACCGCCAGGTCTTTATCCGGCGCCGTGCCGACTACCCGAGCTCTCCAGTTCGATTGGTCCGCCAGGGTGACCTGGGCTGCGTCGGCGTTTTGAATCACGTGGAAGTTGGTAATGATGTCGCCGTTGGTATCCCAGACGAATCCGGAGCC
>Ga0070681_10003440_pt1 | contig 14823 bp, 11 predicted proteins | sample KBSC83BmetaG_FD_65650 | JGI IMG/M metagenome (GOLD analysis project Ga0070681, IMG submission 65650) | Corn rhizosphere microbial communities from Kellogg Biological Station, Michigan, USA - KBS C8-3B metaG | ecosystem: Host-associated > Plants > Roots > Rhizosphere | place: USA: Michigan...
ACAAGATAAGAGAAGTCGAGGTCTACTTCGGCTCTGTCCCAACAAAGGAACCAGCGTAAACAACGATTGCAGAAATCTCTGCTGAGGCCAAATCCCGCGAGTTTCGAATATTCGCTTTGAGCAATCCACCAAACGTGGCTCACGAATCACTCGGCTAGATGCCGCAGCACTGTTTTACAAGACGATCAATTCAGATCAGTTTTTGGATCATCAAGTTTGATATCGGCGATTCACGGGGTTCTGACGCTATTCACATTGACTGACAACACCCTAAGGAGCTTTGCAATGAAGATTCTAGTCACCGGTGGTACCGGCAAGGTCGGGTCGGAAGTAATTAAGGAATTGGTTAAACGCAGCGTGAGCGTCCGCGCTCTGGTTCGCAAACAAGAGGCATCAACAACGTTGCCGGAGGGAGTCGAGGCATTCCTCGGAGATCTGCTGGACCCGGTCGCGGTGCGTAAAGCGCTCGATGGGGTCGACAAGCTCTACCTGTTGAATGCTGTCGTTCCCGACGAGTTGACGCAGGGGCTGATTGCCTTCGACCTTGCAAAGAAGCTGAGGCTCAAACAGATCGTGTATCACTCAGTTTTCAAGGTGGAGGAGTTCAAGGATGTTCCCCACTTTGCCTCCAAGCTTGCGATCGAGAATGCCCTGCGAGAGTTCGATCTCCCTTTCACCATCATTCGCCCGAATTACTTTTTTCAGAACGATGTTTCGCTGAAGGACGTGTTGATGAATGCCGGCATGTATCCCATGCCTCTCGGGACACCTGGTGTTTCTGCCGTTGACACGCGTGATATCGCCGAAGCTGCCGCCATCGCCTTAACGAGCGACGGACATCTGGACAAGGCTTACAACCTGAATGGTCCAGAGATTCTGAGTGGCAAGAAGGTTGCGTCCATCTGGAGCCGGCTGCTTGGTAAAGAGATCCGGTACCCCGGAGAAGACCTGGACTCCTTTGAAGAACAGATGCGTCAGAGTGCACCATCCTGGTCGGCATTTGATATCCGCATGATGTTCCAAGGCTATCTAGAGCGCGGTTTCGTGGCGGAGGACGGCGACATTGAGACTCTTACGAAGTTGCTTGGCCATCCGCCTCGCCGATACGAGGACTTCGCAAAGGACACGGTTGAAGAGTGGCAACAACCAGCAGACCGTCGGCTCCATCAACCCGCAGCGTGAGAACGCTGGCTTGCCTTTAAGAAACAGGAGTGAGATGAGTGTACCGTCCAAGATCGCAGGCTCGCGCTTCTATCGGCAAAACAACGTCGCTGGCATTCAGCCGGATATTGGCTGGATGCTACAGCATGGTTTACAGGACGATCAATTCTGATCAGCTTTGCGAAACCCGAAGTTTGATACTGGAGATCCCAAGGTTCTGACAGCTGAGGGAGCCTTTGGTGAATAAGCGTCGTCTTGTGCGCATTTAATACAAGGGAGAGTACTCCATGAATCTAAATTTGTTAGATCCGAAGTTTATTGTGCTCGCCGCCGTAGTGATTCTGGTTATCGCAGTGCTCGCTTGGGCGTACGTGCGAAAACGCAGGAGTACGACGACAGGCCTGCGGCAAAAGTTTGGGCCCGAGTACGAGAGAGCGGTGCAGAAGCATGGGTCAGAACGAAAAGCAGAAGCGAAACTGGCGGATCGCCAAGAGCGGGTTGAAAAGCTCAAGATTCGCGATCTTGACCCGGCAGAACGCGACCGTTTTTCGAAACAGTGGGAGTCCGTACAGTCTCGTTTTGTCGATTCCCCTAAAGGGGCGGTCGCAGAAGCCGATGACCTGGTGTCTTCTTTGATGAAAACTCGTGGCTATCCGGTGTCCGATTTCGATCAACGTGCAGCCGATATTTCGGTCGATCATCCCAGAGTCGTGGAGAATTACCGCTCTGCGCATGAGATTGCTCTCCGGGTTGGGAAAAATGGTGCAACTACGGAAGATCTGAGGACGGCGATGATTCACTATCGCTCTCTGTTTGAGGAACTGGTGATGGTTCCAATGATTGTGGAAAGGAAAGAGGTGGCGTAATGGCTGAACTGAAAAGAATAGCGGAGGAAGTTCCGAGCTCCGAATTGGCGAGTGCGGCATTTCCGGCGAGGGAGCCCGAAGGACCCAAACTGGTGAAAGGCCCAGAGCCGGAGACTCTGGACAAGGCAACTGAAATCTCGAAGCCTGTGCCATTGTTTTCTGAGTCGGAGATGGGAGATTTTCGATCGCAGTGGAGCAAGGTACAGACTGGTTTCGTGGACGAACCGCGCCGGACTGTTGAAGAAGCAGACAAGTTGGTAGCTGCGGTGATGCAGCGGCTGGCGGAAGGTTTCGCTAACGAGCGATCCGGCCTGGAAAAGCAGTGGGAAAGCGGCGACAACGTGTCCACCGAGGACCTGCGCCTTGCCTTACAGCGCTATCGTTCTTTCTTTGACAGACTGCTGAAACTGTAAGGACAAACACGCTTCCGATGCAGGGACGAGACCTCGACATAGAGGATGCGCCGACTTAACGTGATTCGACGAGAAGGAGAAAACAAATGAACCCTAGTACGAAAAATGAGATAAAGGCACTGTTCATGAAGCGAAAGGCAAAGTCAGAGAGACGGCCGGCAAAGTCACGAATAATTCCAACTTAGAGGCCGAAGGCAACGCCGAAAAGAACACCGGAAAGGTTGAGAAAAAGGTCGGACAGATTGAAAAAGTGTTCGAGAATTAGATTTGGGCGCGAGACAAGTGATGTACCGCTCTCCGCTCAGTACGCAGACTCGGGGGCCTCAGCTCCATGTCGTGTGCGCGAATTTGCTTATCCCGAAATTTATCGCCAATCGCGTGAGTATTGGGCCAGTCGCGGCGACGATCGGGATTCTCTTCTGGGGGCTGGTTGTGGGGTGTGATTGGCTTGCTACTCGCTGTACCACTCACAGCATTGATCAAGCTGATTGCAGATTTGCACCCGTCCTTGTGTCACTTCTGCAACATGCTGGCTCTAACGCCGCGTCCGACCCCACGCAGGGTACGATTTGGCGAACAGCTTTGGAACGGGCAATTCCTTCCTTGCGCCCCCGTCTTGGAAAACTTTCGGTAGTGCGCAAACCCTAGGCGAACCGGGAATGATGATAGCCAAGCAAGTCCGTCAACGTTTGGCTGACAAACTCTTTTCAAAACGCCATCTCTGCGAGGGATGAATTGTCAAGGAGTGGACAAAATTGGACAGATTAAATGAGAGTAGTTCTGTCACACTCTGGTCATGACAACGAAAGCGATTCCGGAATACCTTGAGGACGAGCGGCAAAAGGGCAGAGACGCTCAGCAGAGCATCGAAGAAGAAGCCGCTCGCATCCAGCCGCTGAACCATGGCCACCATCGCACTGCGAAACGGCCGAAGCTGGAATTGCGCTCTTCTGCTAAAGCTGTACCCAAAGCGAGAAAAAAGTCAGCATCTCTGAAAAAGACACGCTCCGCGCGAAAGACAGCGTCGAAAGTCCGCAAGGCGGCGTGAATCTAAAGCTACACTCGCAAGGACGACAGGATGGGCCTTCTACGGGCTCGCTCGAACGGACCCGAATGCCAGAGAATAAAAATGACGGGAGAGACTCGAACCCGCGGCCTCCTGTGTGACAGGCAGGCGTTCCAACCAACTGAACTGAACCCGTTCGGCCAATAAATTTCCTTCCCGGCATGTTCTCTCTGCCTATGAGTCTCCGTTCCGATTGAATGTCAACGTCCCTCCACGTCTCATTCTTAATTCCAATGATCTTAAATATAGGCAGACGCCGCGCCCTTCTGGGCTGCGCTCTACCAGATTGCATCCGATTGAATTTCAGAGAGTTACAAGCTCAGGGATTTTCAAACCGAGGTCGCAGGATGTAATGGATCAACGATGTATCGCAAACTGTTGAAAAAATGGTGTTTATGGTGGCCAGGGACGGAGTTGAACCGCCGACGCCAGCCTTGTCAGTTCTTTGGGCCTAAACCCTTTTTCGATCAACAACTTAATTCGTCACGGTGGCCCCTTTATTGCGACCACTCTGTGACCAGCGCCGATGTTCGCCTAGCTTCGGCTTCAGAAATATCGAACATCAACAGTTCCCACATATTGCGGTACTCACGCCGCCTGCTTGCGTTCTTGTATCTCCAGCCTCGCGGTATCAACGTCGTAAAAATAACCCGTGGACCAATCGAGAACCGTAGCAAGCTTATTGCGGAAGCTGGTGATGCGCGCGAGGTGCACAACCCGCCATGCGACCCATCCCGAGAAGCCGCCAATCACGCGTCCCGCGATTTCAGCAACACCCACTCGGTGCCCAACGGACACTACGCTGCCTAAATCCTTGTACCAGAAACGTATTGGCTCCTTGTTCTGAAGCATGCGGATGATGTTCCTCGCTGCTGCATGCCCTTCCTGCATCGCGGCAGCCGCGAGAGCTGGGACAGACTCGCCCCCTGATTTCGCTGCAGCATTGTCGCCGATCGCAAAGACCTCCGGATGGTCAGTCTGGAGAAACCCGTTCACCGTGATCGAGCCGCCTTTGCCATGATCGGTTTTGAGTTCGCTTACCACATCGCCAGCCCGGATGCCTGTCGCCCAGACGACCGTTGCGGCTGAGATCGAGCGTGCGTCCTCGGTTTCAATGTTTCCATTGTTGACATTTTTGGCCGTGGTATTGAGCCACACTTCCACTCCAGCGTTCTTAAGCTCCTGAAGCGCAATCTGAGCCATCTCGCGTTTCATGTGCTCCAGCAGTTTGGACCCGGCTTCGATGACGATGACTCGGCTGTCGTTTTTGTTGAGAGTCGGATAGCGCCTCGGAATCAGATTGCGCACAGCGTCGGCCAGGGCCCCAGCGGTCTCGACGCCAGTTGCGCCACCTCCAATTACGATGAACGTCAGAAGGTTCTTTTGCTCATCTTTGTTCGTGACCTGCGCCGCCTGTTCAAGGCAATCAATCACGTGATTGCGCACGGCGAGTCCGCCTTCCAGCGACTTAAGCGGCAGCGTGTGCTCTCGCGCAGATTCGTTACCGAAATAATTCGTTGTACTGCCCAGAGCAATGACCAAGTAATCGTAGGTGATGGCTCCGGCATCGGTTTGCACCATCTTTTTTTCGAAATCAACATTTTGGACTGTCGCTCTCCGGAAACGAATCCCACGCGGACCGGTGAATGAGCGCAGAGGGATCGCCACGTCGTACGGCACAACTCCACAGGTCGCTACCTGATACAACATCGGCGTAAAGAGGTGATAGTTGTGCTGATCAACGAGCGTGATGCGCAGCTGACCGCCCGCCATTTCGATTAATTTCGATGCCGCGGAGAGTCCGCCAAAGCCGCCGCCAAGAATCACCACGTGCTTGCCCGTCGAGGACAGTCGGACCTTGTGATCCTTCTTATAAGCGCGAGCGGCGGCAAAACCCGCAAGACCGGCCGCTCCGAGCGCCAGGATAGTGCTTCGCTTCATGTACCTCTCCCTTCTTTGTCTGGCATCCCGCGTTGATTGCCAAGTATGGCTATAGCGAGCCCGTCTGATGCATCAACCCGCCATCAATCACCACGGTCGTGCCCGTGATGTAAGCAGCATCATCAGACGCCAGATAACAGACCAGCTTTGCGACTTCTTGCGGCTCTCCGACCCGCCCCAAAGGAATCTCTCGCTTAAGCGCGAGCTTCTTCTCAGGGTTAGACAGCGTGCGTTTATTAATCGGCGTGTCGATTGCCCCGGGAGCCACGTTCACAATGTTGATCCCATGTGGAGCGAGTTCGAGCGCCAGATCGCGGCAGAGCATCCGCAGACCGCCTTTCGCGGCGCAGTATGCTGAGTAGCCCGGAAAAGGCAAATCCTCGTGAACTGATGAAATGTTGATAATCGTTCCTTTCTTCCGTTTCGCCATGTCACGGGCGGCCGCCTGTGTGCAGAGGAAAGGCCCCTTCAGGTTCACGCCGATCACTGCATCGAACTCGCTCTCCGGCTTATCCAGGAACGGCGATTCTTTCTCGATGCCAGCATTGTTCACCAGTACATCGACTCGCCCTAAGTGCGAAACGGCTCGCGAGATCATGTGCTGCACCTGATCAGATTTCGAGACATCCGCTTCAATCGCCAGTGCAGTGCCGTGGTCATTTTCAATCTCGCGCACAACTTCCTGAGCTGCATCGGCTTTGCCGATGTAGTTCACGACGACATTCGCCCCCTGCCGCGCTGTCTCGATGGCAATGGCGCGGCCAATGCCGGTTGAAGCGCCCGTTATGAGGATGACTTTGTCCTTCAAAGATCTGTATGCATTCGCTTGTTCGACGTTCGCTGTAATAGTGCTCATATTGTTTCACCTCGGCTTTGGTTAGATGCCCGCCTCCGGGCTGTAAAACTGATGGTCTTCGCGCCATCCACCCTGACCTTCGCCGATGTTCTTGTAGTCGGCGATGAACTCAACCCGTTTGATGTACTTCACCATCATGAATCCGAGTTGCGTCTCCACTCGCAGTCGCAGGGGAGCTCCATGCGCAATGGGGAGCGGTTGGCCGTTCATTTCATAGGCCAAGATCGTCTGTGGATCGCGCGCCAAATCAATGTGAATCGTCCCGTAGAAGAAGTCGCCTGCGGTCGAATCCGGCTCGGTCTCAGTCTTGTTGTCGAACGCATAGAACGCGATGTATTTAGCCGAGTCGAGCGGCTTGCAGAGTTCGGCGATGTCTTTAAGTGGCACTCCTCCCCACTCCGCAACAGCGGACCAGCCCTGGATGCAACAGTGTTTCGTGATTTGCGAATGCTTGGGGAACCGCTTCAAGTCTGAAAGCGAGAGCGATGCGGGAGTGTGAACCAGCCCGCTAACTTTGAGCCGATAGTCGGCAAAGTTGCTCCGCGCCAGCTTTTGGTAGACCTCATCGACCGGCGGTCTCCCGTTCACGCGGAAATACGGTGAGACCGCATTCACCGGGTACTGTTGCTTCGACGGGGAGTGACCAAACAGAGTTTTCCGCGCTCCATCAATCATTGACCCGATAGTGTTTTGAACGAAGCGAGGGTGGCGAAGTGACGCTTCAGTCGCAACTACATGAATGAAGAAGACTCCAAATAATCCAAGACACCCGATGAGCAGTGCAACGGGAATATTTGGGTTGTTCGTCTGTCCTACAACGATTAGCGCCAGCTCGCGGCCGAAGCCGTGCAAGACGACCATGAGCACGTGCATGATGATGAACGCGGTGAAGGCGAGCATGCAGAGGAAGTGAATGCTGCGCGCCGGCTGGCGACCGCCTAAGATCTTCAAATACCAGGGAAACCGACCGGTGATCGACGGCGACATAGCCACGCCGGTCGCAATCGTGATCGGCGCGACGATGAAGACGACTGCAAAATACGACAGTTGCTGCAGCGGGTTGTACGCTCCCGGAGTCTCCACCAGACGAAAACTCGCGTACTGGAGAAACGAGTGCCAGGCGCCCGGAATGATTGACCAGGATTGCGGTACAAGGCGATGCCATTCTCCCGTGATGAAGAGCAGGCTGTAGTAGGCAATCCCTGTGAGCAGCCAGCCGCCGTCGCACAAGAAATGCCAATGCCTGCCCATCCCCAAGTTCTTGTGACCCGGAAGAGCCAACCAACTAGGGAGCGCAATTTCTTCGTCGGTTGAGGCCCAGGCGAGTTTTGACTCTGGTTCCCCGCGGGGCACAAAGAACGCAAGTAGGAAAAGGTACAGCGCCGAGAGCAAGACGGCGGCAACCGCGCCTAGGGTGGTTCTCCGGTCGGATGTAGCACCCGCGGCGATGGCCGCATGTTCAAACTGCGGTGTTGGCTCAAGTCGCCGGTTGCTCGGAATACCTCCGGCAAAATTAAGCCACGCAGTTCCGGGGACGCAGTTGTCATTCCAGTACAGCTTGGGGTGGGCGCTTAGAATCTCCAGCCCGCTGCGGATCAATAGCGTCACGAAGAGCAGGTTGCAAAAATGCAACGCTCGAAGCCAGAGTGGAAAATCCAGAGGATGCACTACGCCGCCTCTAAATGTTCTCGCTGTTGTTCGACTTCAACTTTGATCGATCCACTGTTCTTAACTACATCTACCTGAAGGCCCCCATTGCTCGTGCGCTCGCAGTGCAAATCGATTGTGCTGTCGCCAATCTTGATACGCCGAAAGTCCAATTCACTGACAAAGCTCGGAAGCACCGGACGGGTTACGCGCAGACGGTGGTTGAAAGCGTCAGCCCTGAGGCCAAGGAGGCTGCTCATCATGAATGGGACCGATCCCGCAGCCCAGGCCTGCGGGTGGCACGCTACCGGATACCGCACGGGGACGGCGAAGTCATGTTGCGAAAAGCCGCCGAACACCTCCGGAAGGCGCGCATGCTCGAAGTGCTGACCCGCGTCAACAATGGATTCAAGAACGCGTATAGCCTGCTCATCGAACCCGTAATGGCGAAATCCCGCGGCAATAATGGAATTGTCGTGCGGCCAGACGGTCCCTAAGTGATAGCCGATTGGGTTATAGCGCGGTTCTTTGTGCGACAGTGTGCGGATTCCCCAGCCGCTGAACATATCCTCAGCGGCCAGGTGATCCACCACTGCTTCTGCCTTGTCGTCGTCAATAATGCCCGTCCATAGCGCCTGGCCGGGATTGGAACTGATCACGGCCGCCGGCCTTCCGTCCTTTTGCAATGCGATTGCATAAAACTTTTTACTTTCGACCCAGAAATCACGGTTGAAGTCTTTCTTTAGCTGTGCGGCTTCGTTCCGAAGGCGCTCTGCTGTTTCCTTATCGCCAGCACGTTCATACAGATTCGCGATCAGCAGTTTTGCCCGGTAGACATAGCCCTGCACCTCGACCAATGCAATCGGTGGCGTAGCAAGCGACCCGTCGGAATTCATCACCGAATCGCCTGAGTCTTTCCAGCCCTGATTGCCCAGACCCTTGCTGGACTTGCTTGCGTACGACAGGTATCTTCCATTCGGATCAGCTCCGCCATGATCGATCCAGTGAAGTGCCCGCCTTACGTGTGGGCCAATCTCTTTGAATAGGCTCAGGTCTCCCGTCCAGTTCGCGTGCTCCCCAACAAGAATCAGGAACAGAGGGGTTGAATCAACGGAGCCGTAGTATGGGGTTTGCGGAATCTCGTTGAGATTGGCAAGCTCACCGCGCCTCAATTCGTGCAGTATCTTGCCCGGCTCTTCATCTCGCCAGTCATCATTCTTCCTGCCTTGATAATGCGCGAGGAGACGGATAATGTCTTGAGCAATGTTCGGCTCGTAAGCGAGAGCCTGGAGGGCGCTGATGATGCTGTCCCTGCCGAACAGCGCTCCGTACCAGGGCAGACCTGCCGCGAAATAATGGTAGCCATCCAGTTCGCTTTTGAGGATCCCAAGGTCAAGCAGGCTCCTCTGCATTACCCGGTTCAGTTGGGCACTATTGCAATGCACCTCAGCGGACCCCGAAAGCCATTTCTCGGAGGCCTGGTCGAGTCCGTCAGCAACCTCTTGAGGGTCCGACCTAACGTGCTTACCGACCATCGGCATTTCCTGTGTTTCTACGAGCTGAAAGGAAATTTTCAACTGCGTGCGTTCACCGGCATTCAACTTGAGCTTGTATTCCGCAAAGTTGCCAGAAAATTTCGCCGGAGCCGGATCGAAATGCACCTCAGTTCGACGCATTACCCCGTCTGCGCCTGAATAACTCAGAACCAGAACTCCCCCATGCCATTCCGGTTTGTTTGCGCTTCCGATCTTCTTGGGATGAAGCCCGCGAATTTCAAATATGTCTTCAAAATGGGATTCGAAGCCGAACGAGAGAGGCAACTCGTGTGCGTGAACATCGTAGTTGTCGATAGTAATTGCATCGAGTACGGTGAGCTGGTCTCCATCGATCACGCGCTGCAAGTGCACCCCAAAGGTCTGGACAGGAGTGCTGATTCCTTCTGAAATCTTAAATTCTTGATTCGTGAGCTCGAATTCCGCAATTGAGCCTCGGTTTGCGGCCGATACAAGAACGTTGGACGGAGTACCAGCAAATTCAATACGGTAGCCATCAAGGTACCTGCAATCGTGGTAGTAAAGGCCAAAGCCGTCCTGGTTATCGGCGGGAAGCTCGCCATTCTGCTCGGAAAGGAAGAAAACATCGCCCGCTTTCGTTACAACAGCACGAGCAACATTTCGGGGCTTTGCAGAGGTCTCAGCGTTGCGCTTCATATCGTCTCACGATATATGCTCTGATGCAGGTCGGGCCGGCCTGGTAGGCGTTTTCTTCAATCTTCTTTTCGTGATTCGGCTTTTTGCGCACGAGAGGATGTAGCAGAGTCCGAGCAAGAAACGTGCGGTTTGTTTCTGAGCGGGGAAAGACTGCCCGGGAAGGTACTTTTGGTGAGAGAGACCATTCTCCGTTATCTTTCGTTCCTAAGGCTGACAAAGCAACCCTCAGAATCGAAATCTGGCCAGCAGAGCTCGTTTGCCGATCAAAGCAGCGGTTTGCAGATCGCCGATGAGGCCGCACTGTTCGATGGTGAATCGCGTGCTCACTCAGGATGGTGAGAGTGCTTCGAATGGGGATGTGGTTGCAAACGGTTTTTGCCACGGAAAACTGAAGCAATCATTTCGGGCCAGCAGACACTCGTCGTACTTTGTTACAACGCTGCGCCTGTATTTTCCGGTCAAAACTGCTCACATCTCGCCCTTCACGAAAATAAATGTTCGAGTCGCTGACGTCGTCCGAAAAATGCCGCCGACTCACAACCAATCGCGACCTGACGGAATCGTAGCTACGAAGAAACCACAACATGGCGACGAGGGTGAGGTTATGCCTAAAACATATGGTCAGGAGATTGAAGCGGCACAGATCTCCATGAAGGCCTATCTCCCGCCAGCGCATTCAACTTCGGAGTGATTTGATACCCGACTAGTCCAGTTGGCCAAGAGAAACAGTGATTGATGTCGAGCGTAAGAGACGGGTAGTAGAAGCGATGAAGCAGCTTCCTCTCGATGCCTTCATTTGCGGCTCGGCAAGTGAGATCCTTTTAATAACCGGATATTGGCCAGTGATCGGGCCAAGCGTTGCGATTTTTACCGTGGAAGGCGACATTCACCTAGTGTTGCCGGAGGACGAAGTCGAGCTGGCTCGGGCGTCTTCAGAAGCTTCCCTCGCCCCGTACAAGCCATCCGAACTGTCCACAATCATCAAGCCAATCGAAGCACTTTCCTGCCCGTTACGTAGGGTCACTGCGCGACTCGCACTTTTCAAAGCCAGCATCGGAATGCAAATTCATCAGGGAATGCAGCCTGCCTCGTACGCTTCCAACTCCGTATTCCGGTCTTGCCTTGTTGACTTGGTTCAAAGCTTGCTGCCGCAGGCGAAGGTTGTGGCCAGCGACGATGTAATGGAAGAGATGAAATCGCGAAAGACTCCTGCGGAACTGGACCAGATTCGCAAGGCGACAGAAATCGCGAAAGCGGGGTTCGAAATTGCTGGCGATGCGGTCCGTGAAGGACGCCGTGAAGCGGAAGTCGCGGCCGAAGTGCAGGCAGCTTTTCAGTGTTCTTTGAAAGGCTCGAAGGTGCAGCGCAGTTACGGCTACTTTTTCTGCATGTCGGGTCCTAACTCGGCACGGGCGTCCGCGGCTTATGCGCGCACTCGACAGCGCAAAATCGAGCAGAACGATTTGGTCATGATCCACGCCAATACGTGTGCCGACGGTTATTGGACCGACATCACTCGCACGTATACAGCCGGAGCACCGGACGAGCGGCAGAAAGCGATGCGCACCGCTGTTGCCGAAGCCCGAAACGCGGCGCTGGACGTGGTCCGACCGGGAGTTGCCGCACGCGACGTGGATTGCGCGGCCAGGAATGTAATGGCGGCGCACGGTTTTGGCGACGCTTTCAGGCATTCAACCGGACACGGCGTCGGCTTTGCAGCGGCGAATGGCAACGCCCTACCCAGGATTCATCCACAGTCTCCTGATGTTCTCGATGTCGGGATGACATTCAATATTGAACCAGCCGCATACTTCGACGGATATGGCGGCATGCGGCATTGCGACGTTGTAGCAGTCACAGTTGACGGCGTGAACGTGTTAACGGAATTCTGAGGCCAGGGTTGCTCAAGGAGTCCATAACGAAAATAACCGGAGCAAAAGTGGAGGTCTTTACTGTTCCTACTGACGCGCCGGAAGCCGACGGCACCTGTTCTTGGAACAGCACCACCATGGTTTTGGTCACTCTTGAAGCTGGCGGCAAAGTCGGACTCGGCTACACCTATGCTGACGAAGCGACGGCCAAAGTGGTGCATAGCCTCTTGCCCAAGACTGTTTCCGGCCGCGATGTCTTCGTGCACGCTGCAATTCTTCAGGACATTTATCGGCAGGTTCGCAATTTGGGTGAAACCGGAATCACAAGAATGGCGGCTGCCGCGATCGACAACGCTTTATGGGACCTGAAAGCTCGCCTGCTCGATGTGCCTCTGGTGAATCTGCTGGGAAGGGTGCGGGACGGGATTCCAGTGTATGGCAGCGGCGGCTTCACCTCTTATAGCGACGATCAGCTGCAGCTTCAACTGGGCGGTTGGGCGCAGCAAGGTTTCGGCATGGTGAAGATGAAGGTGGGAAGCCATCCCGAAGATGATCCACGCCGAGCTAAGGTGGCGCGAAGTGCGATCGGTCAAAGCTGCGAGCTTTTCGTGGATGCCAACGGAGCTTACACCGTTACGCAAGCGCTTCTTTTTGCTGAAGAATTTGCGCAACAAAGGGTTCGATGGTTCGAAGAGCCGGTCAGTTCGGACAATCTCCCAGGGCTGAACGAGGTTCGCGCCCGCGCTCCTATCGGGATGGACATCGCGGCCGGCGAGTACGGCTATACCGCCTGGTACTTCCGGCGCATGATCGATTCCGGAGCTGTGACGATTCTGCAAGCCGATGCAACTCGTTGCGGAGGCATCAGCGGATTTCTGAATGTGGCTGCGTTGTGCTGGGCGGCAAATCTGCCGCTGTCGTCACACTGCGGGCCCAGCATGCATCTGCACGTCTGCTGCTCTGTGCCGCGGGCAATCCATATGGAATTTTTCCACGATCATGTGCGCATCGAGCGCATGTTTTTTGATGGTTTTAGCGAACCTCAAAACGGAGTGATGAAGCCGGACCTGAGTCGTCCGGGCAATGGGCTTGAACTGAAAGAAAAAGACGCGGCGGTTTACCGAGTCTAACAAATTGTGGCGCGTCAATCGCGCCCATCACGGAAGGATGCACTTATGGCAAAGCAGGTATCGGATCTTATTGTCGAGCGTTTAATCGAGTGGGGCGTCGATACAATTTTTGGCTTCCCCGGCGATGGTGTGGATGGCTTCTTCGAAGCGCTCCGCACTCATCAAGATAAATTGAAATTCATTCAAGTACGGCACGAAGAATCAGCGGCATTTGCCGCTGTGGGTTATGCGAAATACACCGGCCGTATCGGTGTATGTTGCGCGACCTCAGGCCCCGGTGGCATCCATCTTCTCAATGGCCTCTACGATGCCAAGTGCGATCTGCAGCCGGTGCTGGCGATTACAGGCCACACTTTTCACGATCTGATCGGCATGGATTATCAGCAGGATGTCGATCTCGACAAACTCTTCATGGACGTGTCGGTCTTCAACGAGCGTGTGATGGGGCCGGCGCATGCGATAAACGTGGTGGATATGGCGATACGGACCGCCTACGCGCGCCACGGCGTCTCTCACATCTGCATACCGAAAGACATTCAGGAGTGGGAAGTTACCGACAAGCATCGCAGTAGCGCCAATGTCCCGCACCACAGCGGGGATTGGAGCTCCCCGTCGACAGCAAAGCCCACCGACGTCCTTCTGCGGCAGGCGGCCGACATCATTAATGCCGGCTCAAAAGTCACGGTTTTCGTGGGACGCGGCGCGCTGGCGTGCAGGGAAGAAGTTACGCAGCTTGCGGGGGTAGTGGGCGGCCCAGTGGTAAAGGCGCTCCTTGGCAAAGCTGTGCTTCCGGACCGCAGTCCCTACACGACGGGAGGAATCGGATTGCTGGGCACGTCTCCTTCAGTGGACGCAATGAACGATTGCGACACCCTCATTATGATCGGCACCAGTTATCCGTACATGGAATTTCTCCCCAAGCCAGGACAGGCGAAATGTGTGCAGATCGAAATCGATCCGTCGCGTGTGGGCCTGCGGCATCAAGTCGATGTAGGACTAGTGGGAGATGCAAAGACCATCCTGACTGCGCTCTTGCCGCTTCTGGAGCGAAAAACAAATCAGGACTTCTTAAAGAAATCCCAAGAGCGGATGAAGGACTGGAACGATCTGATGGAGGAACGCGGCACGCGCCAGGACATGCCGATGAAGCCGCAGGTAGTGACGCATACGCTGAACAAGCTGCTGAATGACGATGCCATTGTTTCGTCAGACAGCGGAACGATTGCCACATGGACGGCGCGATACGTCGAAATACGCGACCGGATGAAGTTCTCCCTTTCCGGATCGCTGGCCACCATGGCCAATGGACTGCCTTACAGCATTGGTGCGGCCGTCGCTTATCCCGGGCGGCAGGTGGTCTGCGTGGTCGGGGATGGCGGTTTAACTATGTTGATGGGTGAGCTCGCCACGCTAGTGAAGTACAACCTTCAGGTGACCGTGATCGTGATCAAGAACAACGTGCTGGGCCAGATCAAATGGGAGCAGATGATTCTTGAAGGCAACCCCGAGTTTGGGGTGGAGTTGCAGCCGATCGATTTCGCCAAAGTGGCGGAGGCTTGCGGCGCGCGTGGTTTTACGTTGGAGCATCCGGCAGAAGCGGAGCGCGTTTTGCGCGAGGCCTTGGCTCACAAGGGCCCTTCGCTTGTGGAAGCACTGGTCGAT
>Ga0070681_10003441_pt1 | contig 14822 bp, 19 predicted proteins | sample KBSC83BmetaG_FD_65650 | JGI IMG/M metagenome (GOLD analysis project Ga0070681, IMG submission 65650) | Corn rhizosphere microbial communities from Kellogg Biological Station, Michigan, USA - KBS C8-3B metaG | ecosystem: Host-associated > Plants > Roots > Rhizosphere | place: USA: Michigan...
CGCAGACCTTGCAGTCGTTTTTCACCGGCGGCGGGTCCGCTCGTGAGCATGCCGAGTACGCACTCGACGACGTCGAGTTCCGGCCGCCGGTGCTCCGCCCGCCGTCGGTCCGCGACTTCATGGCGTTCGAGGAGCACGTCGCGAACACCCGGCGGAACCGCGGCAGCGAGGTGCCGAAGGAGTGGTACGAGATCCCTGTCTTCTACTTCTCGAACCCGCACGCCATCTACGCGCACGACGAGGTCGTCCCGTACCCGGAGGGCACCGAAGAGCTCGACTACGAGCTGGAGTGCGCTGCGATCATCGGCGCCGAGGGCAAGATCGGCGGCTTCACCGTGATGAACGACTGGTCGGCGCGTGACGTTCAGCGGCAGGAGATGCGCGTCGGCCTCGGCCCGGCGAAAGGGAAGGACTTCGCGACGTCACTCGGCCCGATCCTCGTCACGCCCGACGAGTTCGACGGCACGAGCGGTGCGATGACCGCCCGCGTGAACGGTGACGAACGGTCGCGCGGCGAGCTCGGGGCGATGTTCCACAAATGGGACGCACTCCTGGCACAAGCAGCCCGGAACACGATTCTCGCTCCCGGCGACGTGATCGGCTCCGGCACGGTCGGAAGCGGCTGCATCCTCGAGCACGGAGACGGCCGCTGGTTGCAGCGAGGCGACGTCGTAGAGCTCGAGATCGACGGGATCGGCGTGCTGAGGAACACCGTCGGATGATCGGGCCCGACGACGTCCGCAAGGCTGCGCGCCTGCTCGAAGGCATCGCGCATCGCACGCCGGTCATGCGCTCGCTCGCGCTCGGCGAGAACGTCGTGGTCAAGCCCGAGAACCTGCAACGCGTCGGTGCGTTCAAGTTCCGCGGCGCGTACAACAAGATCGCCTCGCTCCCGGCGGGATGCGAGGTCGTCGCGTACTCGTCCGGGAACCACGCGCAGGCCGTCGCCCTCGCGTCACGCCTCCTCGGCGCGCACGCGACGATCCTCATGCCCGAGGATGCGCCGCAGAACAAGGTCGACGCCACGCGCGGCTACGGCGCCGACATCGTCACCTACGACCGCTACACCGGGAATCGCGAGGAGATCGCTTCCGAGCTCGCCGAAGAGCGCAACGCCCACATCGTCCCGCCGTACGACGACCCGTTGATCATGGCGGGCCAGGGCACGGCGGCGCTCGAGCTGATCGAGGACGCCGGCCTCGTCGACACGCTCGTCGTGCCGGTCGGCGGCGGCGGGCTGATCTCCGGTTGCGCGACGATCGCCAAGGAGCTCGGCGTGAAACGGGTCGTCGGCGTGGAGCCGCGAGCGGGCGACGACTGGGCGCAGTCGTTCCAACGCAACGAGATCGTCGAGATCGACGTGCCGCGCACGATTGCGGACGGCCTCCAGACACATGCGCCCGGCGACCTCGCCTGGGAAGTCGCGAGCCGTCTCGTCGACGAGATCGTCACCGTGACCGACGAGCAGATCGTCGATGCGATGCGCTTCGTGTTCGACCGCATGAAGCTCGTGATCGAGCCGAGCGGCGCGGTCGGGATCGCCGCCTACCGCGAGGGGCTCGTCGACGCGCCGTCGATCGGGATCGTGATCTCGGGCGGCAACGTCGACGCTCAGCGCTTCTCGGAGTTGATCCGCTCGGCGACGAGCGCGCGCTCATAGCCGAGCCGGAACAGCTCGATCACTTCGCGCACGTCGTCCTCGTCGCGGATCTGCTTCGACACCCAGTTCGTGTGAGGAAGCACATGGTGCGGCTGCGCGCGGCCCGTCTCGACGAGCATGTCGCGGATCCGCTTGTGAAACGCAAGATCGGCCCATCGCTCGCCGTGCAGGTGACCGAGCTCGCGCCGGCCCAGCCGGAACGACAGCCCGCCGAAGCGGTGCGGGTGCGTGGTGACGCCCTCCCACGAACCAACCTCGCGTTCGATCCGGGCGGAGATAGTCTTCATCCATGCCGTTCTACCAGCGCCTCGGTGAGCTGCCGCGGAAGCGCCACATCGTGGCGCGCGACAACGGGACGCTCCTCACCGAAGAAGTGATGGGCTTCGAGGGCTTCTCCGGCCTCGAATCGATCCTCTACCACCTTCAGTCGCCATGCCGCGTGATCGCGTGCGGCGAGTTCGAGCCGATCGTGCGCGAGGAGTGGGTGCCGGATGCCCACGCGCACCGCCACCTCCGCACCTGGGAGTTGCCGCCCGCCGGCGACCCGGTCAGCGGCCGGCAGTTGCTGATGTGGAACAACGACGTCGAGATCTCGTTGTGCCGCCCGACCGAGCCGATGGACTACTTCTTCCGCAACGGCGAGGGCGACGAGGTGATCTTCGTCCACGAGGGCTCGGGCACGCTCGAGACGATCTTCGGCGATCTGCCGTACCGCCGCGGCGACTACATCGTCGTCCCGCGCGGCACCACGTATCGGTTCAAGCCTGACGGCGAACAGCGCTACGTCGTGTTCGAGACGCCGGGGCTGATCACGATCCCGAAGCGCTACCGCAACGAGCACGGCCAGCTGATGGAGCACGCGCCGTACTACCACCGCGACATCCACGCGCCGACCGAGTTGCACACGCACCGCGACAAGGGCGAGTTCGAGGTGAAGGTGCGCGTGCGCGGCGGCTACCAGACCTACGTGATCGACTACCACCCGTTCGACGTCGTCGGCTGGGACGGCTACGTCTACCCGTGGACGTTCTCGATCCACGACTTCGAGCCGATCACCGGCCGCATCCACATGCCGCCGCCGTCGCACCAGACGTTCGCCGGCCCGAACTTCGTCATCTGCTCGTTCTGCCCACGCAAGCTCGACTTCGACCCCGAGGCGGTGCCGATCCCGTACCACCACTCGAACCTGCAGAGCGAGGAGATGATCTACTACGTCGACGGCAACTTCTCGTCGCGCAAGGGGATCGAGGTCGGGAGCATCACGCTGCATCCGTCCGGCCTGCCGCACGGCCCGCAGCCGGGCCTCGCGGAGAAGTCGCTCGGGATGACCGAGACGCACGAGTACGCGGTGATGTGCGACACGTTCAATCCGCTGAAGCTGACGGCGCTCGCTTCCGATCTCGACGACGGCCGGTACATGTTCTCGTGGGCGGAGGACGCGGCCGCCGACGACCAGGCCGGCGTCACTTCGCACGTCTGACGCTTCTCCGGCTTCCCGAGCCGTACGACTACGCGCTCTCGACGAGCCGCTTCCAGGCGTTCGGCACGGATCTCGCGAACCGCTTCGTCGACGGCGTGCTGCACCGTGCGATCGGCGGCCGCGACGTCGCGATCGCCGCCGCACCCGGCGGTGTCGACATCGCGCCGCTCGACGACGAGACGCGGCCGGTCGTGATGACGTTGCTCGGCACGCCGTTCGACCTCGACGGCTTCTACGCGTGGGCCGACGGCCCGATCCGCGGGCTGACCGAGCGGCTCAGAGGCTTCCGCCCGCCGCTGCAGCCGAACCCGTTCGAGGCGCTCATCACCTCGATCACCGCCCAGCAGGTGTCGCTCTTCTCCGCCGTCGCGATCCGGAACCGGCTGATCGAGCGCTTCGGGGAGCAGATAGGGGAGGCGTGGGCGTTCCCGACCCGCGAGCGGATCGCCCACGCGCACGAGAACGAGCTCTTCGCCGTCGGGTTCACCCACCGGAAGGCGGAGTACGCGGTCGCGCTCGCCCGCAGCGACGTCGACCTCGATGCGCTCGCGCTCCTGCCGGACGACGAGGTGCGCGCGACGATCACCGCGCAGCGCGGTCTCGGCCCGTGGACCGCCGAATGGTTCCTCGCGCGCCATCTCGCCCGCCCGCAGGCGTGGCCGGCGGGCGACCTGGTGCTCCGCAAGGCAGCGCTCAGTCTCTACGGTGTCGATGTGGACGAGCTCGGCCTGCAGCTGCATCCGTTCCAGAACCTGTCGGCGCAGTACCTCCTGATGGGCACGCTGGTCCCGTGACGGTCAGGCGCGCGACCGAGGCGGATGAGGCGATCCTCCGTGAGTTCTGGGAGGAGTTCGAGCTCGAAGTGCCCGAACCGGTCGGCGAGCCGGAGACCTGGGAGCAGGAATGGGCCGACACGGTCGACGACATCCGCGGCGGCGGTGTGTTCGTCGCCGAGGACGACGACGGGGCGATCGGGGTCGGGCGCATCGAGGCGCCGGAGCGCGGCGTCGCGCACATCCAGCTCGTGTACGTCCGGCCGCGTGCACGACGGCAAGGTGTCGCCAAGGCTCTGATCGCTGCGTGCACGGACGACGCGAAGGCGCGCGGTGCGTCGGTCGTGTCGCTCGAGGTGGTCGCGTCCAACGACGGAGCCGTCGCGACGTGGCGCAAGCTCGGCTTCGACACCGTCTCGCACTGGATGGCGGCACCGGTCGGCGCGCTCGAGGAGCGGCTCAACCGCGTGCCGGTCGGCACGGAGCGTGCGACCACGCATGTGCAGACCGACGACGAGGTCTCGGTCGAGCGTGCGGTCGCCCAGTTCATCCCGCGGCTGCAGACGCCGCAGGTCTCGGCGTCGGACAGCTGGATCCGGGTCGTCGACCCGATCCTCGACCACGACCGCGACGCCCACGGCCGCTTCGCGAAGGAGCTGTCCGAGCGCCTCGGCGCAGTCACGATCGCGCTCGCGCAGGAAGGAGAAGTCGTTCGGTTTCGTTTGTACGAGCGTGGCCGAATGGTCGACGAGTACCTCTCCGTCCCCACCCACTACGGCGAGTTATCGAAGGGCGACGAGCTCGCGCTCGAGGCGAACCCGACGCTCGTGGCGCGGCTCACCGGCGCCGACCGCGACGAGGTCCGGCGCGTGATCCGTACCGCGGCGACCCCCGCTGACTTGCCGGCCGATCTCTACGAGCAGATCGCCGCGCTGATGGGGCTCGAGGGATGAAGCTCGTCGATGCATTGCGCTGCCCCTACTGTGCGCGGGTCCGAATCGCGCTCGCCGAGAAGGGCATCGAGCACGATGTCACCCAGGTCGACCTCTCCGACCGCCCGCAGTGGCTTCTCGACCTCAACCCGCCGTACGGCCGGGTTCCGGTGCTCGATGGGCTGCCCGAGTCCGAGGTGATCATGGAGCTGCTCGAAGAGCTCCACCCGGAGCCTGCGCTCCTGCCCGCCGATCCCGGGGCGCGTGCGAGAGCGCGCGTCATGGTGCATCGGTTCGACTCGAACCTCGGCGACGACTACTACGCCTTCCGCCGCGGCGACCCGAACGACTTCGAGGCGAAGCTGGCGGTGCTCGACGTCGGGCAGAGCCTGTTCGCCGACATCGCCTATCTGCCGTGGGTGATTCGCGCTCGCGACATGCTCGGCGTCACGTTGCCGCAGCGCATCGCCGACTGGCTCGGTGAGCTCGAGCGGCGTCCCTCGGTCGCAGCCGAGGTCGAGGTCGTCCGCGGGCTCTAGCTCGGAAGCGCCTGCGCGAGGAACGCGCGGCAGAGCCGCCGGCCGAGCTCCTGCCAGTCGTCGAGCTTCTCGTCGAGCTGCGCCGCGATCTCGTCCGGCGTCCGCGGCGTCGTGTCGTCGGCGAACCAGGTGAGCACGTGCTCGCGACGGATCTCGGGATGGAACTGCAGCGCCCACGCCCTCTCGCCGATCCGGAACGCCTGTAGCACGGGCCCTTCGGCGAGCACCGTCGCGCCCGGCGGTGCCTCGAACGCGTACCCGTTCGCGTTGAACGCCTCGAACCGCTGCGGCAGCACGCCGACGACCGGGTCGGCCGCGCCGGCCTCGGTCAGCGTCGTCTCGTAGAACCCGGCCAGCGTCTCGTGCACGGGCGCGACCTTCGCGCCGAGCGCATGCGCCATCGTCTGGGCGCCGAGGCAGACGCCGAGCAGCGGTGTGCCGCCGTCGACCCAGCGGCGCAGCGCGTCGTACTCCTCGTGCAGCCACGGATGTTCGACCTCCTCACCGACGTTCTGGTCGCCCCCGAAGACCATCACCGCGTCGAAGTCCCGCGGCGGCGGGCCTTGCGTCCTGATGTCCCAGACGACGAGCTCGTGACCGTCCTCGGCAAGCACCTCGGTGAAGAGCTCGGGGCCGGCCTCGTTCGAGTGGATCACGGCGAGGACCCTCATGCGGTTGGGACGTTCTCTTCCTCCAGCAGCTTGCGCAGCAGCAACGCGCCCGCCGGTGCCTGCGCAACGCCGTGTGTCTGGTTGTTGTTGTTGAAGAACGCGTATGCCTCGGCCGCCTCCTCGGAGAGGTGGCGCAACGGTGGTACCCATTCGCGCAGCTCGTCCTCGCCGTACATGTGATCGAACCGCTGCGCTGCCGAGCCGCCGCGCACGTTCCAGGTGCCGGCATTGCGGCCGTGGAAGCGGACGTACGCCGTCGGCGTCGTCGTCGCGACGAGCGTTTCGGGCACGTTCGCGGCGTCCGTCTTCGGCGCGTCGACGACGACCCAGCTCATCTTCCGCTCTTGGAGCCAGCGGAGGAGCTCGGGGCGGACGTCCTCGGCGAACCAGGAGCGGTGGCGGGGCTCGAACAGGAATGCGTCGTCGCCGACCTGGTCGCGCGCCCACTCGAGGTAGTCGAGCGACGACGGCTTCCAGACCACGTACGGCGGCATCTGGAAGAGAATGCCGCCGAGCTTGCCACTCGCGCGGAGCGGCTCGAGCGCCTCGAGGAACATCCGGAAGACACCGGCGCGCTGGTCGCGTGGGGGACGGTCGACGCGCCCGCGGTGGTCGACCGGCAACCCGTCGCGGAGCTCGGGCGGCACCTGTTCCAGCTTGACCGGATGCCGCGTCATCAGCCCGAAGGCCTTCACGTGCATCACGAACGCGTCCGGGGTCCGCTCGGCCCACCCGCGCACCATCTTCTCGTCCGGGACGCGGTAGTAGGTCGAGTCGACCTCGACCGTCGAGAAGCGCTCGGCGTAGTAGGCGAGCCGGTCGCGCGGCGGCGTCCCGGGCGGGTACCAGTGCTTGGAGAGGGCGTCATCGGCCCACGAGCACGTCCCGATGCGAATCGGCGCCGCCACGAGCCCAGCATAGAATCGCCGCCATGCCCGACTCCCGCCCAGTGGGCGTCTTCGATTCCGGTGTCGGCGGGCTGACGGTTCTCCACGAGTGCCTGGTGACGATGCCGAACGAGGACTTCGTCTACCTCGGCGACCACGCGCGGCTGCCGTACGGCCCGCGCACGCGCGACGAAGTGCGCCGGTTCGCCCACGAGATCGGCCTCTACCTCCAGGGGCTCGGCGTGAAGATGGTCGTCGTCGCGTGCAACACGGCGACGTCGGTCGCGTTGCCGGACCTGCAGGGCGAGCTCGAGGTGCCGGTCGTGTCGGTGATCGTCCCCGAGGCGCATGCCGCCGTCCAGGCGACGCGCAACCGCCGCATCGGGTTGCTCGCCACCGAACTGACGGTCGAGAGTGGCCGCTACGAGTCGCTCGTGCGCACGCTCGACGCCGGCGCGAGGCTGACGTCCGTCGCATGCCCGAAACTCGTCCCGTTGATCGAGGCGGGCGACACCTTCAGCGACGAGGTCGTAGCGGCCGTGCGCGAGTACGCGGCGCCGCTCAAGGACGCCGCCTGCGACACCGTGATCCTCGGCTGCACGCACTACCCGCTGCTGCGGCCGGTCTTCCAGCGCGCCTTCGGACGCGACGTCACGCTCGTCTTCTCCGCCGACGAGACGGCACGCGAGGTGGCGGAGACGCTCGCGCGCAAGGGCTTCGAGAACGACGGCGCCCGCGAGGGCGAGTACCGCTTCCTGACGACCGGCGATCCCGAGTTGTTCCGCACGCTCGGCGACCGCTTCCTGCAGCTTCCGCTCGGCGCCGTCGAGCACGTGAGCGTCGCCGAGCTCGAGGAGGCCGCGTGACGCGCAACGACGGCCGGCGGCCGGACCAGTTGAGGCGCGTCGTGGCCGATCCCGCCTTCCTCGAGCAGCCGCACGGCGTCGTCCTCTGGTCGCAGGGCAAGACGCGCGTCCTCTGTACCGCGTCGATCAAGGAGGGCGTGCCGCGCTGGCTGTACCGCTCGGGTCGCGGGTGGATGACGGCCGAGTACTCGCTGCTGCCGGCGTCGACGGGCGAGCGCACCGACCGCGAGGCCGCACGCGGGAAGCAGGGTGGACGGACCGTCGAGATCCAGCGTCTGATCGGCCGCGCGCTGCGCGGCGTCGTCGACTTCCAGGCGCTCGGCGAGCGGACCGTGTACCTCGACTGCGACGTGCTCCAGGCGGACGGCGGTACCCGTTGCGCCGCGATCACCGGTGCGTACGTCGCCGCATCGCGCGCCCTCGACCGCTTTGGCCTGTCGAAAGCGCTGACGGGATCGGTGGCAGCAGTCTCCGTGGGCGTCGTGGACGACGTCGCGCTCCTCGACCTCGACTACTCCGAGGACTCGAATGCCGAAGTCGACGTCAACGTCGTCATGACCGGCGACGGGCGCTTCGTCGAAGTGCAGTCGACCGCCGAGAAAGTGCCGTTCTCGCGCGAGCGGCTGGACGAGCTGCTCGACCTCGCCGCCGGTGGGATCGACGAGCTCGCCGCGCTGCAGCAGGAGGCGGTCGATGCTCCTCGCGACTAGCCTCGCGACGCTCTCGTGGTACGACGCGCTCGGGCGGCTGGCGCTTGCCGCGGCGCTCGGCTCGATCATCGGCCTCGAACGCGAGTTCAGAGAGCGAGAGGCCGGCCTGCGCACGCACCTCCTCGTCTCGCTCGGATCGGCGTTGTTCACGATCGTCTCGGCGTTCGGGTTCCACGACGTGCTCACGCATGATCCGCAGGTCGTCGTCCGTCTCGATCCGTCGAGAATCGCTGCCCAGATCGTCAGCGGCATCGGCTTCCTCGGCGCCGGCGCGATCATCCGCCAGGGACTCTCGATCCGCGGTCTCACGACCGCCGCAACGCTCTGGGTGGTGGCGGCGATCGGGATGGCCGCGGGTGCCGGCTTCTACAGCGTCGCCATCATCACGACGGTGGTCGCGCTCGTCGCTCTGTGGCCCCTGCGCTACGTCGCGTACCGAATGATCGATCGCGTCAAGCCTGAAGAGGACCGGGTGGTGATCGAGCTTCGCGAAGGTCACTCGCTCGCAGAGCTCCTCACGCACGTGTCGCAGGTGCGTCACATCGAGGTCACCGAAGAGCTCGACCGCAAGATCGTGCAGCTCGAGTCGCCCGCCGTCGACGAGGAGCTCGTCGCCCGCCTTTCGGATCTCGACTTCGTCGTCGGCGTGAAGTGGCGCCGCTGAGCGCGACCGTGTGCTCGGGGAACCCGCACAAGCTGGCGGAGTTCCAGGATCTGTTCGCCGATTGGGACCTCGGGCTCCTCGAGGGCGCCGGGTTCCCGCCGGAGGACGGTGCGACCTACGTCGACAATGCGCGCATCAAGGCGCGGTTCGGGCGCGCCGTCGGCCCGGCCGACCGCTGGATGCTTGCCGACGACTCGGGGATCGAGGTCGCCGCGCTCGACGGCGGGCCAGGGGTGCTGACGGCGCGCTGGGCTGAGGGCCGGCACGTCGAGAAGGTGCTTGCCGCGCTCGACGGCGAGGACGATCGCCGCGCGCAGTACGTGTGCGAGCTCGTCGCGCTCGCGCCGGACGGGGGCGAGGTCGTCGGCACCGGTGTGCTGCGGGGTGAGATCGCGTTCGCGGCCGCCGGGGAAGGGGGCTTCGGCTTCGACCCGGTCTTCGTCCCGCTTGGCGAGACGAGCACGGTCGCCGAGCTCGGGGACGCCTGGAAGGCGGAGCACTCGCACCGTGCGCTCGCGGCGCGGGCATTGCGCGACGCGATCGGTCGCTAGGTGCGAAGAGCCGCGACCGCGCCGGTTCGCATATGCACGCCGAGTCGCGCGTACGCGTCCTCGAGATGCGTGCGGACAGTCTCCGGTGAGATGTCGAGCCTCGACGCGATCTCACCATTCGTGAGCCCGTCGGCCACGAGTGACAGGACGTCGCGCTGCCGGGGCGTGAGCTGCGTCCCGCGCGCGCAGTGCCGATCGAGGTAGGGCAGAAGGAGATCCTCCGTGATGCGATCGTGCGGCCGAACGTCCAGTGAGTGACGCCGTTCGTCGTCCAGACGCCGGTCACGACGCGAAGCCCACCGCGCCTGATGATCGTCATCAGGCACGCCTGTCCGCCGGCCTGCACGGTGGCCGTCTTCGTCCACGAGACCGTGTAGGTGACGCCTGCTCGGAGCATGAGGCCGACGATCGGCTTTTCCGCGAGCAGCTTGACGTGGTTCGCACGGTTCGCCGGCGAGTTCCACGCGATCAGGCACGCGCGTTCGGTCGGCAGAGTCGGCGGCGCCGCGAGCGCCATGAGGTGAACCTAGCGCGGCGGCGCGACGTGTGCGAGGACGCAGTCGAGTGGTCGCGGGACGTTTCCGAGGTCGAGTGCTTCGACGAGCACCACGGCGTACCGCTGCTTGCGGTTCCACATGAAGCCGTGAAGCTGCTCCTCGAGTGTCCGAGCGCGGTGCGCAGGCTGCCTCTGGTAGGTGCGGAACGCGCGGAGCTCGCCTTGCTCATCGAGCACGCGCTCCATCTCCTCGGGCCCGACCGCGCGCGTCAACTCGTCTTCGAGGTCGCGCGCGCACGCGTAGAAGCCCGCCTGCTCGAGCTCCGCGCGGTCCGCGCAGCCGAGTGCGCGCAGGAAATGCTGCTCCTCGCCGGCGTCGTACAACCCCGCGATTCGGGCGTCGCGATGGTCGTCGAGGAAGCGGGGCAGGTTCCCGTAGCCGCCCATCGGCACGACGGCGACCCCTTCCGTGTCGAGATCGCGGCCGCGACGATGCGCGAGCGCCTCGAGCGCCCTGCGGTCGCTCGCGCCCTCGACCAGGATCACTGCACGCACATCCATGTCGTGCATGACAGCAGGTCGCCTTTCGCCGACCGGGACCGACCGTCCATCGAGTCGAGCGTTGTGCCGGAGGCACGTCGCGTGAAGGCTGGCGGCGTGACCAGAAACAGCTATGACGCACAGACCGCGGCGGCGTACAAGGCCTCCCGCGAGATCCCGCGCGACGGGCTGTCGGAATGGCGCGCGGCGGTCCGGCGGCACCTCCGCCCGACGCGAGGGATGACGTTGATGGACATCGGCGCGGGAGCCGGGCAGTTCGCGACCGCTTTCAGCGACTGGTTCGACATCAGCGTGATCGCGGTGGAGCCGTCCGCCGCGATGCGCGCGCAGATCCCGCGGATGCCGTCGATCGAGGTGCGCGACGGGAACGCCAACGCATTGCCGCTGCCGGATGCGTCGGTCGACGCCGCTTGGCTCTCGCTCGTCATCCACCACGTGCCCGACCTCGCAGGCGCCGCGCGTGAGATCCGCCGTGTCCTGCGGCCCGGTTCGCCCGTCCTGCTGCGGCAGGGATTCGCGGACCGAATCGACGACCGGATCGAGATGGTCCGGTGGTTCCCCGAGACGGCGCGGATCGCCGGAACGTTCCCGTCTCTCGCGGAGGTATGCGACGCGTTCGCGGTCGCGGGATTCCGCACGGACGCGGTCGAGCAGTGTCGCGAGAGGTACCCGACGAGCCTCGCGGCGTTCCTCGGCCAGGTGGACGAGCTTCGCTACGCCGACACGACGCTGCGCGGCCTCACCGAGGACGAGTTCCTGCGCGGCAAGGAGCATCTCCGGCGCGCGATCGAACAAGCGGAAGGCACGCCGAGCCCGGAACCGCGAAGCAACCGGCTCGACCTGCTCGTCCTGCGCTAGCTGCCGGCGCCGTAACCGTCGACGCGCTCGGGGCGGATCTTGATGATCACGCGCTTCTCGCCGGGACCGAGATACGGGTACTTGTCCTCGCCCAGATACTTCTTCGCGAGCATGTTGATGTGCTCGAGCGCGCCCTCTTCCACGACCGTCGCGGGACCGCTGACCATCACGTAGCCGGACTGCTGGTTCTCGGCCGGGAGGACGGTGACCGTCGCGCGCGGGTCACGCTCGATGTTCGTGACCTTCGTCCTGCCGTGCGCGCTGTTGACGAGCACGTTCTCCCCGTCGTAGTCGATCCAGACAGGGGTGGACTGCGGGGATCCGTCTTCGCGGATCGTCGCGATCACGCCCCAGTTGCGGTCCGTGAAGAGCTTGGCCTGCTTCTCGTTCAAAGTCGCCATCTGCAGTTCCCCCTCGTTTGTTGCGTGACGAAAGCTTCGAACGCGTTACATACCGCGTTTAGTCCCCGTCAATCGATTGGGTCGCCTGATGCGCGGCCCGTGCGTATTCTCCGTCTATGAGGTTTCTGCGACGCTGGCGTCACCTGAAGCGCCGCGACGATTCGGGCGTGGACGAGCAGACGCGCGCTGAAAACGAGAAGTTCCGCGCGCAGCATGACGGGATGCAGGGTCGCGCTCAGCCGGCGGCAGATCGCTGGCAGAAGCGGACCGACGACGAGTTCAAGCCGCCCTCGTACTGACTGAGCGCGTGGGTGAGTGAGCCGCCTCAGGCCGGGGCGGTCGACCCCGCTCGGGCTATGCGGAAACGCTGCAGCGCTCATCAAGGCCAAGATCGGCAAGCTCGCGCTCTACGTTGCGGCGAAGACGCACGGCATCGCTGCAGGAGGCACTCTCTCGAGCATCACGAGCGGCGTGTCGTCGACCGGCTCGTGGGACTGCGGTGGGCCGATCCGGAAGAGCTGACCCGTCACGTCCGCGAGCGTCCTACGCCTGAGCGTCCGCGGGCATCGCTCTACCCGCGCGCCACCAGTTGACCTCGGCGCCGAGGACGATGACGTTCGCCATCACATACAGCCACACGAGCAGGATCGCCGGGCCCGAGAGCGTCTGCAGCACCGGGTTGTGCTTCGAGATGTCGACGTAGACCGGCAGGAACTGGAACGTCGCTTCGAGGATGATCGCCGCGGTCACCGCGCCGGGAAGCACTTCGCGCCACGTCAGGTCGGCGTTCGTGAGCACGTAGTACGCGGACGACAGAAACAGGAACAGCCCAGCGGTCGAGACGGCGATCGCGATCACACGCGCGAACGTGTCGTTGCCGCCGAAGCCGAGGTACCGCTTCAGGATCTCCTGCCCGATCGAGCCGATCACGAGCGACACGAACAGCGAGACGAGCGAGCCGCCCATCATCATCGTCGCGAGCGCCTTCCCGTGCAGCCAACCGCGGTTCGGCCGGCCGTACACGATGTTGAACGCGCTCTCGAGCACCGAGAAGAACGACAGGGACGACCACAGGAGGAAGGCTCCGCCGACCGCTCCGAGCGCCGCGGCGTTCGACTGGATCGCGCGCACCGCGCGCAGGATCGAGTCGAGCGACGTGCTCGGGAACGTCTTCTCCAGCTGGCGGACGAAGAACGAGCCCTCGTCCGCCTGGTGCACGAGCCCGAGCAGCGCCAGCGACAGCAGGAGCAGCGGCACGAACGAGAGGAGGGCGAAGTAGGCGATCATCGCCGCCAGGTGCGTCCCCCGATCGGCGAAGAACTTGCGAACGACCGATCCCACTTAGTGATGCACCCGGCCACGTCTGCGGGCTTTCTGGCCCGTGAGCACACGGCGCGCTGCCGCGTCCTCGGTCGTGCCGATAGCTCCACAATCGGCACTCCCTGCGTCCTTCCATCGCTTGGTGCTCACGACCCAGAAAGCGCGCAACGTCACCGGGCACATCACCTCGTGAGTATGCTCGGAGTCGTGGACGCAGCACAGGCAATCGCCGACCTGACCGAGATCTCGCCGCAGGTCCAGCGCGTCGTCGTGATCGCCGCCGACGGCTCGGTCGCCGGCTCGAACGCCGACCCCGCGGCTGCCCAGAAGCTCGTCGAGGGCGCGACCCGGCTGATCGGCGCCGCCGAAGAGCTGCGGCCGGGCGTCACGCAGCTCGAGGCGGCCACCGTCTCCGGCAGCGTCTTCGTCGTGCGCGACGGCGACCGCCTGATCGCGGCCACGACCTCGCCCGAACCGACCGTCGGACTCGTGTTCTACGACCTCAAGACCTGCCTGCGCTCGATCGAGGAGTCGAAGCCGAGAGCCGCGGCGAAGAAGAAGGTCGACGATGCCGCGGCGTAAGGTCGTCACCGGCTTCATGCTCGCCGCGGGCTCGCTCGTCGGCTCGATGCTCGTGCGCCGCCGCGCCGCGCGTAAGCAGGCGCACGTCGATCTCTACGCCTCCGACGGCTCCATGCACTCCTTCACGGACGGAACGCCCGAGGCGGATCGTCTCCTGCCGATCGCGCAGGAACTGCTCGCGGCGTCGTGACGCGGGACGAGCTCGCCCGCGCGCTCAGCGACGCGGCCTACCTCGAGGGCGATTTCGTCCTCCGCTCCGGCCGCCGCTCCACGTACTACCTCGACAAGTACCGCTTCGAGACGCGCCCCGACCTGCTCGCCCCGCTCGGCCGCGCGATCGCCGACGCCGTGCGCGAGCACGAGCCCGAGGTTACGAGGCTCGCCGGGCCGGAGCTCGGCGCCGTCGCGCTGGCCGCCGCCGCGTCGCTCGAGAGCGGGCTGCCGTTCCTGATCGTCCGCAAGGAAGCCAAGGACTACGGGACCTCGAAACGGCTCGAAGGCGTGTTCGAGCCGGGAGAGCGCGTGTGCCTGATCGAGGACGTCGTCACCACCGGTGGAGCGGCCCTCGAGGCCGTTCAGGCCCTCCGTGATGCGGGTCTCCAGGTCTCGAGCGCCGTCTGCGTCGTCGACCGTGAAGAAGGCGGAATCGACGCGTTCGCGCGCCAGGCAGTGCGCCTGCGGCCGCTCTACCGGTCGTCGGAGCTCCGAAAAGACCCCGCAAATCCGCATGGTTGAGCGATATCCGACCACGCTGTTAGCCTGGTCCGCCGAGGTCTAGCACTCAGTCCCCGACGCAGGAGGATGTTCGTTGACCAAGCAGGACTTCATCCAGAAGGTCGCCCAGAAGAGCGGGCTTTCGGCTCGTGACGCG
>Ga0070681_10003442_pt1 | contig 14821 bp, 15 predicted proteins | sample KBSC83BmetaG_FD_65650 | JGI IMG/M metagenome (GOLD analysis project Ga0070681, IMG submission 65650) | Corn rhizosphere microbial communities from Kellogg Biological Station, Michigan, USA - KBS C8-3B metaG | ecosystem: Host-associated > Plants > Roots > Rhizosphere | place: USA: Michigan...
GCGTAGAGCAGGCGCAGGTAGTCGTAGATCTCGGTGACCGTGCCGACCGTCGAGCGCGGGTTGCGCGAGGTCGTCTTCTGGTCGATCGAGATCGCCGGCGAGAGCCCCTCGATCGAGTCGACGTCGGGCTTCTCCATCAGGCCGAGGAACTGGCGCGCGTACGCCGAAAGCGACTCGACGTAGCGCCGCTGCCCCTCGGCGTAGATCGTGTCGAAGGCAAGGCTCGACTTGCCGGAGCCCGAGAGCCCGGTGATCACGATCAGCGCGTCGCGCGGCAGCTCAACATCGATGTCCTTGAGGTTGTGCTCCCGCGCTCCCGAGATGACGATTCGCTCAGAGGCGGCCACTGAGAACGATTCTACGCAGACGAACAGATGTTCCCCTCCAGAACCCGCAACGTCCGCCTTCCCCCAACCGCCCGAGCCCATCCGAGGGGGCGAACCGCCGCTGACTTCCTCCTTATTCGCGGTATGCGCGAAGAACCAGGAAGTCACCACGGCATTGCGGAGCTGGCGGGTAGGCAATACGGGGTCATCTCGGCGGGGCAAATGGTCGCGCTCGGCCTTTCAAAGGACCAGATCTCTCGCGAAGTTTCGATTGGGCGCCTCCACCGCGTGCATCGGGGTGTTTATGCGGTGGGCCATGGCGCGCTGTCTCGGCATGGAGAGTGCTTTGCCGCGGTGCTCGGCTGCGGAGGCGGTGCCCTTCTCAGCCACCGCTCGGCGGCCTGGCTCTGGGGACTCACGACGAGATGGCGACCCGTGATAGAGGTCACTGCCGCCAGTCCAGTTGAAACTCGATGCGCAATCGAGGTGCACAGCGCGAGCGCTCTCAAGCGAGAGGACCGCGCCACCTTCGAGCGAGTCCCGGTGACCGCGATTCCGCGAACGCTCCTCGACTTCGCAGCCGTCGATCCAAAGTTTCTCGGTGCTGCGATCGAGCGGGCCTACCGACGCGACTTGCTCGACCTGGACGCGATCGACCGCTTGCTGATCCGCAGCAAGGGATTTCGCGGCGTCGCCCGACTACGGGGGCGATCGAGATCTACCGCATCAAGGCCTTCACCCGCTCGCGCCTCGAGCGCCGCTTCCTCGCTTTGACTCGTCGCGCCGGGCTTCGGCAGCCTTCGATGAATCTTTTCGTCGCCGGATTCGAGCTTGACGCCTACTGGCCGATTGAGCGCTTCGCTGTCGAACTCGACACCTACGACCACCATGGAGATCCGGTGGCGTTCGAGGCCGATCGCTTGCGTCAGGAAGACCTCAAGCTGGCCGGCATCGAGATAGTCCGCCTGACGGGCGCGAGGATGGACCGCGAACCCGACGCGATTGTCGTTCGCCTTCGCCGCCTACTCGCGCAGCGAAGGCAACAACTGGGGCTTTCTCCCGACTGACTTCCTCTTTATTCGCGCATACCGCGACGAACCAGGAAGTCAGCCTCGAGGGCTGTGGGCGCTAGTAGAGCGCTGTGGCTAGGCGGCGGCGATAGCGGATCGCGGCGGGGTCGCCGGGGTCGAGCTCACTGAGGATGCCGATGGCGGCGCGGCGGATCTGCTCGCGGAGGTCCTCGGCCTCGTCGCCGCCGAGGCCGTTCGTCGATGCATCCAGAACTCCGAGGAGCGCGTCGAGCGCCGATGCACGGTCGCCGCGATCGAGCGCCTCGAAGGCCGCGGTGCCCACACCATCCTTGGCCAGCCGAATGCGAGCGGCGATTCCCTCGGCGGCGAAATCGCCCTCGTGGCCCTCCACCGCGGCCAGGGCGTCGTCCTCCGCCCCGCGCTCGAGTCGCTTGCGGGCGAGGGCGACAGCGATATCGGCGCGGCGAGGCTCCAGTTCACTTGCCTCGCGCAGGGAAAGCTCGTCGCCGGCCGCCAGCAACTCGTCGGCGCGAGAAGGGACGAGCGAGTCGAAGAGCTCATCGACCTTGGCCCTGGGCACCGCGCCGACGAACTCGTTGACTACCGCACCGTCGCGAAACGCCTTCACCGCCGGGATTCCCTGCACCCCGAAGCGCGCGGCCAGCGCCTGATTGGCGTCGACGTCGATCTTGGCCAGCACCACCTTTCCCTCGCGAGCGGCCTCGGCCGCCTCCAGGGCCGGAGTCAATGTCCGGCAGGGACCGCACCACTCGGCCCAGAAATCGACGACCACCGGCAAGGTGCGCGAACGCTCGATCACCTCGCTCTCGAAAGTCGCCTCGCTGACGTCTACGGCCATGCGCTGGAGAATATTTGGCCGGGACGGCGAGGCCCCAGCCACCGCTTGGTTAAGCCTTCTTGCGTATCGAGGAGAGCGGGACTAGCTTCGGATCAAGGCGGGGCCAGCAAACGAGGAGGAAAAGATGTCCAACGTCGATGCCGCCCGGTCCAGCTATGAGGCCTTCAGCCGTGGCGACCTGGAAGCCCTGAGGGAGATGCTGTCAGAGGACAGCACCTGGCTCACCTCCGATGAGTTGCCGCTTGGCGGCGAAACCAAAGGTCGGGACGCGATCCTGGGGAACTTCACCGAGATCCCCAACTACTGGTCGTCGTTCAGCGTCGAGCCGGAGGAGTTCATTGATGCCGGGGAGTGGGTGATAGTGAAGGGAACGCAGCGAGCCGCCCACGACGGCGACAGCTTCGAGGCGCCCTTCGCCCACCTGATGAAGTTCGCCGACGGCAAGATCGTGCGTGGCGAGTTCTACGCCGACAGCGCCAAGGCAGCGAAGGTCTTGGCCTAAGCCAGGCCCCAGCGGGGGCGGTCAGGCCCCCGCGCGCATCCCGTCGAGGTCGCGGCGCAGCTCCCTGAGCTCGTCGCGGAGTCGCGCCGCCTCCTCGAAACGCAGGTCGTCCGCGGCGGCCAGCATCTCCTCCTCGAGCGTGACGATCGTGCGCTCGAGCTCATCCGGGTCGGCGAACTCGCCGGCCTTCTTGCCGCGGCGCTTGCGTGGCGCGCGGTCCTCCATCGCAAGGAACTCGCTCATCTCAGAGATGCCCTTGCGCACGGTCGCGGGGGTGATCCCGTGCTCCTCGTTGTAGGCGAGCTGGATCGCCCGGCGGCGGTCGGTCTCGCGCATCGCCGCCCGCATCGCGTCGGTCTCCTTGTCGGCGTACATCAGCACCCGCCCGTTGACGTTTCGCGCCGCTCGGCCAATCGTCTGCACGAGACTCGTCTCGCCGCGCAGGAAACCCTCCTTGTCGGCGTCGAGGATCGCCACCAGGGAGACCTCGGGCAGGTCGAGCCCCTCGCGCAGCAGGTTGACGCCAACCAGCACGTCGTACTCGCCGAGGCGCAGGTCGCGGACGATCTGGATCCGTTCCAGGGTGTCGATCTCGGAGTGCAGGTAGCGAACCTTGATCCCGTACTCGAGCAGGTAGTTGGTCAGGTCCTCGGCCATCTTCTTGGTCAGCGTGGTGACCAAGACGCGGTCGCCGGACTCGGCGATCCCCCTGATCTCGTTCATCAGGTCATCGATCTGGTTGCGCGTTTCGCGCACCTCGATCTCCGGATCGATGATCCCGGTGGGACGCACGATCTGCTCGACCGTGCGCGTCGATTCGGCCCGCTCGAAGGGCCCGGGAGTCGCCGAGACCATGACCAGCTGCGGCACCCTTTCGAGGAACTCGTCGAACTTGAGCGGCCGGTTGTCGATCGCCGAGGGCAGGCGGAAGCCGTAGTCGATCAGCGTCTGCTTGCGCGAGCGGTCCCCCTCGTACATACCGCCGATTTGCGGCACCGTCTGATGGGACTCGTCGACGAAGACGACGAAATCGTCGGGGAAGTAGTCGATCAGGGTATGCGGGGGGCTGCCCGGCGGGCGGCCGTCGAGGATGCGCGAGTAGTTCTCGATGCCCGAGGTGAAGCCGATCTCTTTCAGCATCTCGATGTCGTAAGCGGTGCGCTGGCGCAGCCGGTGCGCCTCGAGTTGCTTGCCCTCGGCCTCAAGCTCGGCGGTGCGCGAGTTCAGTTCGTTGCGGATTTCATCGACCGCCCGCTCCAGCGTCTCGTCACGAGTCACGTAATGCGACGCGGGCCAGACCGAGACGTGGTCGATCGTGTCGAGGATCTCGCCGGTCAGCGGGTCGAAGTGCTGGATGCCCTCGATCTCGTCGCCGAAGAGGGCGATCCGGTAGGCCGACTCGGCGTAGGAGGGCATGATCTCCAGCACCTCGCCGCGCACCCGAAAGGCACCGCGGCCGAGCACCGAGTCGTTGCGCTGGTACTGCATCTTGACCAGCTTGCGCAGCACCTCGTCGCGATCGATCTCATCGCCGACTTTGAAGAGCTGCATTTTTTCGTTGTAGACCTGGGGCGAGCCGATCCCGTAGATGCAGGAGACCGAGGCGACGATGATCACGTCACGGCGGGCGAAGAGCGCCGCGGTCGCGGCGTGGCGCAAGCGGTCGATCTCATCGTTGATCGAGGAGTCCTTCTCGATGTAGAGGTCCTGGGCCGGGACGTATGCCTCGGGTTGGTAGTAGTCGTAATAGGAGACGAAGTACTCGACCGAGTTCTCGGGGAAGAACTCGCGAAACTCGTTGCAGAGCTGCGCCGCCAGCGTCTTGTTGTGAGCGATCACCAGGGACGGTCGCTGCACCGCGGCGATCGTCGCCGCCATCGTGAAGGTCTTGCCGGTGCCGGTCGCGCCGAGCAGGGTCTGGAAGCTGTCCCCCGCCGCCAGGCCCTCGGCCAGGCCGGCGATCGCCTTCGGCTGATCGGCGGTCGGCGTATACGCGGGGTTGAGCTCGAACTCGGGCACGCGCTGACCATAGCGAGCGCACTACACTGCCCCGCCGATGCGCCGATCGCAAAAGGCCCTCGCTGGTTTCTTCGCCTTTGCCGGGACGATGCACTTCGTCATCCCGCGCAGCTACGAAGCGATCATGCCACCCTCGCTGCCGCGTCACCGGGAGGCGGTCGTGGTCAGCGGCATCGCCGAGATCGCCGGTGGTGCGGCCGTGCTGGCGCCCTCGACGCGGCGTTTCGCCCGTTGGTGGCTGCTGGCCCTGCTCGTCGCGGTCTTTCCCGCCAACGTGCACATGGCGATCAACCCCGAGCAGGTGCGCGGGCTCAACGCCAAGAGGATCCCCCGGTGGACGCTCTGGGCGCGCCTGCCGCTGCAGCCGCTGGCGATGGTTTGGGTCTGGCGCGCAACTCGCGACTGATCGCACATAAACGTGCGGGTTTTACCTGCGAATGTTTTTGGCTGTAGCCCTTCTGTCTTCGCAGACAGAGAATCGCTGGTAAATGAAACCACGCGAACGTTTCGCAATTAATCTGCGTAAAGCGCGCAAGAAGAAGGGGATCTCACAGGAGGAGCTTGGCTTCCGCTGTGACCTGCATCGCACCGAGATCTCCCTGCTCGAGCGCGGCGGCCGAGAGCCCCGGCTGGGCACCATCGTCAAGCTGGCCGGCTCCCTCGACACCAGCCCCGAACAGCTCTGCGAAGGCGTCATCTGGCTGCCCGGCAAGAGCAAATTCCAGATCAAGAAGTAGCGCTACGGGGTCGATCCCGGCAGGGGTTTCGCTTAACTTTTTCGGTGGATCGTCGGTGGGCTGACGCCTCCGGGCTCAAGACGAAAAAGTGCAAGACGCTCCACCCCTGCCGGGATCGACCTCAGGCAAAGCTCCCTAGGGAAGAAAGCCTTCCAGTAGTTCCTGAGCGGGGCCGAGAAAGCCTTCGACGTTATTGAGCAGGGATTCGGCGTTGTTGATCAGTTCGATCGCCTGGTCGAGCGGAATGCTCCTCAGCGTTTCGCGCAGTGGTCCCGCCAGAAACGGGCTCAGGGCACCGGCTTCTTCGGCGTCGTCGACGGCGCGCAGCAAGCCGGCCCTTACCGCCTTCGCCAGCTTCGCGTCGCTGATGTTGTAACGCTCTTTGAAGCGTTCACGCGACTCGGGCGTGGCCAGGGCCCGGGCCAGGGTCTCGCGGCTGACCCCGAGCTGACAGGCGGCGCCGTCGAGGGCCGAGAGGGTGAACTGCTCGGCGATCTGCTGCAGGCCTTCCGGGTTGCGCCAGGCGCGGTGCTTGCACGGGTTCTGGGTCTTCTCCGGTGTGTAGGAAGCCCCACCGGCGGCCAGGTAAATACCAACAAGCAGCACGGCGGAGACGATCGCGCCGCCGACCAGGAACAGGGAGCGCCGTTCGGCGTTCACAACTCCACCCTCCGCGCCAGCCCGATCGGAATCAGCGAAAGCAGCCCGATCAGGGCGGCAAGGCCGAAGGACGGGCTGAAGGCATGGGTTGCGCCGCGATTAAGTTGGTCCTGCAGTTCTTCGCGCAGCTCGACCACCTGATCGTGTTCTTCTGGATCGCTGGGAAGCGGTTCAAAGGCCGGGCCGATCGTCGGCACCTTGCCCTTCTCGGCTTCCAAGCGACTCTCGATTTTCTGCGCCAGATCGAGCTTGAGCAGCGGCGGCACCTTCGAGTCGAGGATCACCGCCGTGCCGGCGTCGATCGCGTCGTGGCGCTGCTGGGCGATGTCGTGGGTGAAGATCGGCGTAACCGCGAGAATTCCGATGACGACGCCGGCGTGGCGGGCGGAGATCGTCCAGCCCCCGTGGATTGCCTGCGGCGCCCGCCCGCCAAGCGCGGTCTCGGTCAGCGCCGAAAGCACCAGGGCGAGCCCGATCCCGATCATCACCTGCGGCGGCACGGTGAGTGCAACCTCCGCCTTTGGCAGCAGCGCCAGCCCGCCAAGCCCGCCGGAGACGAGGATCGCTCCGCTGGCAGCGCGCGCCCGGGCGCTCGGCACGAGGCGGTCGAGGCGGCTGCCGAGCAGTGCCGCCAGCGGCATCACGCTGACCACGATCGCGGCGCCGATCGGGCTCAAGCGCCAGCCTTCGATCAGGAGCAGAACGAGCAGGAATAGAGCGCCGGCGATTGCCGCCGAGACCAGGGCCAAAGCCAGATTGGCGAGGAAATGCGGCCTGCCGGTCCGGCGTAGCTCGCTCGAGAGCACCCCGGTGGCGGCCTCGTGCCGGGCGACGGCCAGGATTGGCACCGCAGCGGCGATTGCTATCGGCACCTGGATCAGGAAGATCGACTGCCACGAAACCAGCTCGGTGAGCAGGCCGCCGACCGCCGGTCCCAAGGCCGCCCCGGTCGCCCCCGCCGCCGCCCACAGCGCCGCGGCGCGGCGCTCCGAACCGACCGTGGCCGGAAGCAGCTCCAGCACGGCGGTCACCGCCAGGGCGCCGCCGATTGCCTGCACGCAGCGTGCCGCGATCAGCGTGCTGAGCTGGTCCGAAACGGCGCAGGCAAGCCCGGCTCCGGCGAAAATCGCCAGCCCGACCGCGGCGGCGCGACCGGGACCGACACGACGTGCCAGGTGCGCGGCCGGCACGGCGGCGAGGGCCATCACCAGGTTGAAGGAGACGAGAACCCAGCTGACGCCGGCAACGCTCGTATCGAGCTGGCGGTAGATCTCCGGCAGGGCGAGAACGACGATCGAGGAATCAGCCAGGACGAGGCCGACGGCGAGCGCCAGCGCCGCGACGCGGGGTCGGGGGGCCTCGGGGCTCAGTAGCCCAGCTCCCGTGGGTACTTGTCGCGATAGGCGCGCTGCTTGTCGAGCACCTCTTCGACGTAGGCGCGGGTTTCGGGAAAGGGGATCCCCTCAATACTCAGATCACTGCCGCCCCACTTGTCGACATTGGCGGGCCCGGCGTTGTAGGCGGCAAGCGCGGCGACCACGTCGCCGTCGTAGCGATCGAGCAGTTCCCGCAGCAGGTAGGTCCCGTAGCGGATGTTGATTTCGGGATCGCTCAAGTCCTTCAGATTGAAGGTGGTGCCGCCGCTGTGTCGCTCGATTTCGCCGGCGGCTTCCGGTGTGATCTGCATCAGACCACGCGCGCCGGCGCTCGACGTGCGGTCGCTGAACTTCGACTCGGAATAGATGACGGCGGCGATCAGGGCGGCGTCGACGTTCTTTTCACGCGCCTGCTGGCGGATCACGTCCTCGTGTTTGAGCGGCAGCGTCAACTCCTGGATCGCCCTGTCGATCGTCCCCCGCGCCAGCAGCACGCCGGCGACGATACCGGCGCAAACCACCCCCGCGCCAATCGCCAGACGGCGCCTTCTCCGTTTCGTAACGGGGCGATTTCGCGCTCTGCTCATCCGGCCAGCTTCGCGATGAGAGCGGATAGCCGCTGCTCGAGCTGCTCAAGCGTGCCGTCGTTCTCAATCACGTGCTCGGCGCGGGCCGCCTTTTCCTCCTGGGCCAGCTGGCGCGCATCGCGCTCGCCAACCAGCGCGTGACCGCGCGCCTCGGCGCGGGCTCGGCGAACCTCGTCGGGGGTGACGACGGCAACGGTGGTGTCAAAGATTGGCTCCATCTCGGACTCAAAGAGCAGTGGCACCTCGACGACGGCAATCTCAACCTCCTCCTCCTCCAGCGAAGCGAGCCAGCTGCCGATCCGCTCGCCGACCAAGGGGTGGATCTGTGCCTCCAGCCATTTCAGCTGCTCCGGATCCGCAAACACGACTTCGCCGATCTTGCTGCGATCGACCTTTCCCTCGGGCGCCACGCCGGGTCCCCAGCGCTCGACCAGGCGACCCAGCAACGGTTGGGAATCGAGCAACTCGTGGACCACTGCGTCGCTCGAGATGGTCGCCGCCCCAAGCCGCCCGAAGGCAGCGAGAGCCTCTGACTTCCCAGCCGCAATCCCACCGGTCAAGCCGATAGTCAGCGGCACGACGAGCTAAGACTCGGAGGGTTCCTCAGCAGGCGACTCGGCTTCGCTGGACTCACCAGCCGCCTCATCGGTGTCATCGGGCGAATCCGGTCTCTCCTGCACCGATTCCCCCTCCTGCTCCTCGCCGCCTTCCTCAGGCGCCTCGGCAACCGGCTCTTCAGCCACCTCAGCCGGTGCCTCGTCAGCCACCTGCTCCTCAGCAGATGCCCCTTCGGCAGCGGGCTCCTCGACCTCAGCAGCCGGGGCCTCCTCGGCGGGCTCAGCTCCGGCCGCGGGCTCCTCGGCGGTCGGCGCAGGCGCCTCCTCCGCGGGTGACGCGGCGGTGGGCTCCTCGCCCGCAGCTTGCGAGGACGAGGAGTCCTCTGCCGCGACAGGACCCGCGGCCGAGCCGCCTGGTCCTTCGCCAGTTGCTTCCTCCGACGCTTCCTGAATCTGCGCCCCAAGATCGCCCATCGGCATCTTCTGCTCCTCGACCTGCTTGATGCTCAGCGAGAGCCGCCTGCGCTCCTCGTCGATCTCGAGGATCTTGACGTCGAGCGTGGCGCCCGGCTCAACAACCTCGCTGGGGCTCTCGACGTGATGATCGGCGAGCTCGGAGATATGGACGAGGCCCTCGACGCCGGGGAGGATCTCGACGAAGGCACCAAAGGCAACGACCTTGGTCACCGTGCCGCCGAGCACGTCGCCGGGGCGGTGAGCGCTGATCACGCGCTGCCAGGGGTCCTCTTGGGTCTGCTTCAGGCCCAGTGAGATGCGCTGGCGGTCGCGGTCGATGTCGAGCACCTTGATCCGCACGGTGTCGCCGATCGCCACCACCTCAGACGGATGGTTGACGTGGCTCCAGGAAAGCTCGGAGATGTGGATCAGGCCGTCGATGCCGTCGAGGTCGACGAAGGCGCCGAAGTCGACGATGTTGGAGATCTTGCCCTCGACGACCTGGCCGGGCTCGAGGCGGCCGAGGATCTGCTCGCGCACCTCCTTGCGCTCTTCCTCGAGCACGGCGCGCCGCGAGAGCACCACGTTGTTGCGGCTGCGGTTGAGCTCGATCACTTTGCACTCGAGCGTCTGGCTCATGAACTCGTCGAGGTTGTGGACGCGGCGGATATCGACGAGCGAGGCCGGCAGGAAGCCGCGCACCCCAAGGTCGAGGATGAGGCCGCCCTTGACGACCTCGATCACGTTGCCCTCGACCGGTTCGCCCGACTCGGCGGCGGCCTCGATGCGGCGCCAGGCCTTCTCGAAGCGGGCGCGCTTCTTGGAGAGCACGAGCCGACCGTCGGCATCTTCCTTGGTCAGGACGAGGGCGTCGACCTCCTCTCCCTGCTCGACCTCATCAGCCGGGTTGACCGACTTGCGGATCGACAACTCGTGCGAGGGGATGACTCCCTCCGACTTGTAGCCGATGTCGACCAGGACCTCGTCCTTGTCGATTCGCACGACCTTGCCCTTGACGACGTCGCCCTCCTCGAAGGAGACCATCGTCGCCGCGTAGTTGGGGACGATCTTGCCGTCGATTTCGAGCAGCAAGCCGCCCGAGCCCTCAACCGGCGAGCCGGTGGGAGCGTCAGCAGCAGGGGTCAAGGTCGTATCGGTCACGGACACAGCGGCGCATGATTGCAGAAATAGCCACCGCCTCCTCTGCTCACGGCCCGCCCGCGCTCACCATGACCGGAGGCCTCGCGGCGGGCCCCCCGCGTCCGGGGGCGGTGGGGAAAACCTCGGACAACCTCCGATACCCTCGGCCACATGCCAGTACGAGCAACCAAGCGTGGCGTGGAGCGAACTCCACTGGACGGCAGTCACGACGTATTGATCTGTGGGGCGAGCTTTGCCGGCCTCGCCGTTGCCCGCGAGCTGGCCGGGTCCGGGGCCGACGTGCTGGTCATCGATCGTTACGAGATCGGCGAGCGCCAGACCTCGGCCTGCGGCATCCCGACCATGTGGATGGAAGCGCTGGGCCTGATGGACGCCGAGCGCCAGCGCTTTGACTCGCTGCTGATGCACACCCCCCACGGCGATTCGCGCTACCGCCTCCCCTTCACCTTCTCCACCTTCGACTATCGCGAACTCTGCGCCCTGCTCTGGCGCGACTGCGACGCGCGCTTCGAGACCGCCAAGGTCAACGGCCGGGCGCCGGCGGCGAACGGCGACGGCGCGATCGCGATCGAAACCGACCGAGGGACGATCTCCGCCCCGCTCGTCGTCGACGCGCTGGGCTGGCGCCGCATGCTGGCAAACGGCGACGGCTACCAGCCACCCGACGCACCGCTCTCGCGGGGCCTCGAGGTTCACCCCGGGGGTAGCGGCGAGGACCTGGAGATCTGGATCGACCGCCGCTACGTGCCGGCCGGCTACGGCTGGAGCTTTCCCGCCCGCGACGAGCTGCGCATCGGCGTCGGCTCCTTTGACCCGCGCTTCCACGTTCGCAAGACGACCGAGCTGCTGGCCGAGGATCTCGACGCCGAGCGGGTTCGCTATCAGGGGAATTGGATTCCCCACAAGCTGCGCAAAGGCACCGAGGGCGGCATCTTCTTCGCCGGAGACTCGGCCGGGCACTGCCTGCCGCTCAGCGCCGAGGGCATCCGCACCGCGCTCTACTTCGGCATCGCCCTCGGCCGCGAGTTGCGCGGAGTCGTCGAGGGCTGGCAGGATCGCGCGGCGGCCGCGGCGCGCTACGCCGAGTTCAACGACTCGCACGAGTGGAAGTTTCGCTGGATGCTGCGCGTGCAGCGGCTGGTGCCGAAGATCCCGCCGCGCCTGCTCGGGCCGCTGGTTCGCCTGTTCGGCAACAGGCGCTTCATCGACTGGTCATTCCGCCACTACCTGCAGATCGCACCGCCGGAGTTCGCGCTCGGCTCAGCGGACGATCAGAACGGTCCCGGCCAACAGCAGGACGACGCCGGCGACGCGCTCCGGGGTGAGCGGGACCTGGTCGAGGCCGAATAGGCCAAGCCGGTCGATCGCGACCGAGGCCGTGAGCTGGCCTGTGATCGTCGCCGCCGCTACTCCTCCCGCCCCGACTACCGAGACCGCGATCAGCGCGTTGGTGACGTAAATCGCGCCGAGGAAGCCGCCGAGCAGGTAGTACCAGCTGACGTCGAAGCTCGAGCTCAAACCTCCCGCCTTGCCGCTGAGGACGACGATCGCGGCGAGCGCGACCGTACCGATCGCGAAGGAGACGAGGGCAGCGGGCAGGCTTCCCGCCGAGCGGCCCAGGCCGGCGTTGATCGGCGCCTGCAGGGCAATCAGTCCACCGGCGAGCGCCGTCAGCAGGACGGCCAGACCCTTATCCACGTCCGCACCCCATCGGTCGCGTGATTTTCGTTTCGATCATGTGTTGAGCGAGTAAGCGCCAGACGCTGACTTCCTGCTTTTTCGCGATATGCGCGAATAAAGAGGAAGTCAGCGAGTTGAACCGGGCCGCTGTCATATCAGTAAGCCGAAGGGACCATCGAACCACAGATGCCGCCACCAGCCGAGGGATTCGTCGCTCGCTTCGTCATTGGCCCCGCCCTGCGCACGCAGCCGGATCGCCGCCTGGTGACGCTCGTGCGCGAGGGTTATGAGAACGCCTTCGAGGAGATCGTCCGCCGCTACGGCAGGCCGCTGACCCGCTACGCGGCGGCGATCGTCGGCGGCCGGGCCGAGGACGTCGCCCAGGATGCCTTCTCCAAGGCACTGCTGGCGCTGCGCCGCGACGGAAGCGAGATCGAGCTGCGGCCCTGGCTCTTTCGCATCGTCCGCAACACCGCGCTCAACGACCTGCGCGACAGCCCGCCCTCGGTCGAAGCGCTGGCCGAGGTGATCGCGAGCGGGGCCAGCCCGGCGGAGGAACTGGAGCGCCGAGAAGAGCTGGCCGACCTGATGCGGCGGCTGCAATCGCTGCCCGAGGCGCAGCGAGCGGCGATCGTGATGCGCGAGCTGGAAGGTCTCAGCCACGAGGAGATCGCCTGCGCCCTCGGCCTCAGCGAGGGTGGCGCCCGGCAGGCGATCTACCGGGCGCGACGCTCGCTCCGCGACGCCGCCGGCGCGCTGCTGCCGCTGCCGCTGCTGAAAACGCTGCTGGTGGGGGCCGCCGGCGCCCCAGCGGTGGAGGCCGCCGCCGGGACCGCCGGCGTCGGCGGAGCCGCCGGCGCGGGCGTGGCCCTGAAGGCCGCCGCGGCGACTGTCCTCCTCGCCGGCACGGTCGGCGCGGGCGTCGCCGTTGACCACAGTCGTCAATCGCACCACGCCGCGCAGCCCACGACTGAAATCGTCGCCGACGGCTCGACCCAGGCGACGCGCGTGACGCCAGCGAGCAGCGAGGGGCCAAGCGGGAGTGGTTCGTTCTCCGGCCCCGAGCGGCACGGTGAGCGAGAGCCCGGCGGCGACCACGGAGGCCACGGCAGCAACCAAGGCTCGGGCAGATCAGGCGACGACCGCGGCGGGCCTGGCAACGGTTCGAGCGGCAAAGGAATAAGCGACGACGAAAATCGCGGATCGGGCGGGGGCGGCAGTCGACACGAAGAGCCCGGTGACGGGCCGGGGTCCTCGGGACACGGCGGGAGGAGCGATGACGGAGGTGGCGGCCACCAATCCGGGCGCAGCCCCGGCGGATCGTTCGGCTCCGGCAGTGGCGGTTCGTCAGGAGGCGGCGGCTCCTCTGATGGCAGTGGCTCATCCGATAGTGGTGGATCTGGAAGCAGCTCGGGCCCTGGCTCGTCAGGCGATGGCTCCGCCTCCACTTCGGGCAGCCACTCCGGCTCGGATGGCAGCGAATCGGGGTTCAGCGGCGGGTCCGGCAGTGGAGACTCCGGCTCAGGCGAGGAAAGTGGCGAGAGTGAACCGAATTTCGACGCTACGGGTGATTCTCTCGGCGGCAGTGGGTTCTCAGTGCAGATGGAACCCCAAACCGAGGAGGAATCATGAGACTCGCCCGCCGACTAACGACCTGCGCAGCCGCCGCGCTCGGCGCACTTGCGCTGCTCGCCCTGCCGGGGGCAGCCGCGGCCAAGGACGGCAATCACGACCGCATCCCGGATCGCTGGGAGCACCACCACCACCTCTCGACCGCGGTCGACCAGGCCGGTCGCGACCAGGACCACGACCACCTGCGCAACCGCGCCGAGTTCCTCGCCGGCGACAACCCGCGCGACCGCGACAGCGACGACGACGGGGTCCTGGACGGCAACGAGAACGCCGGCACGATCACCTCGTTCGACGCCACGACGGGAAAACTCGTGATCGGTCTCTTCAACGGCGACTCGGTCAGCGGCCTGGTGACCGAAAGCACGCGGATCAAGTGCGAGGACGAGCACTCGCCCGACCTCACCAGCCGTGCCCGCCGCGGCGAGGAAGAGCCCGGTGACGATCGCGGCGAAGGCGAGGAGCCCGGTGACGACAACGGTGGCCAGGGCGAAGAGCCCGGTGACGACGACGGGGATAACTCCGGCTCCGGCTCCTCGCGCTCCGACCCCGGACCCAGCGGCCACGACGACAACGGCACCGGTGCCAACTGCACCACCTCCGACCTGATCGTCGGCGCCACCGTCGAGGAGGCCGAGCTGGAGCTCGAGCACGGCGTCGCCACCTTCGAGGAGGTTGAGTTGGCCGGCTGAGGTCCGGTTACTTGGCGTCGAGCCAGTCCCGGCCGACGCCGACGTCCACCTCCAGCGGTGGGTCGAGCTGGTAGGCGGCGCACATCTCGCGCCGCACCAGCTCGACCGCGCCGTCCATCTCCTCCGGCGGGCCCTCGAAGAGCAGCTCGTCGTGGATCTGCAGGACGAGGCGAGTCTCGGTGCCGGCCTCGCGCAGCGCTTTCTGGCAGCGCACCATCGCGATCTTGATGATGTCGGCCGCGGTGCCCTGGATCACGGTGTTGACCGCGAGGCGCTCGCCGAGGCGGCGCGTGTTCGGGTTGCCAGAGCGCAACTCGGGGATCGAGCGGCGGCGGCCAAGCAGCGTCGTGACGAAGCCCTCCTCCTGCGCCCGCTCGACCACCTGCTCACGGAAGGCACGCACGGCGGGGAAGCGCTCCAGGTAACGCGAGACGAATTCCTCGCCCTCTTTGCGCGGGATGTTGAGCCGATCGGCGAGGCCGAAACCGGTGAGGCCATAGACGATGCCGAAGTTGACCATCTTCGCCTTCGAGCGCTGGCCGACGTCGA
>Ga0070681_10003447_pt1 | contig 14810 bp, 15 predicted proteins | sample KBSC83BmetaG_FD_65650 | JGI IMG/M metagenome (GOLD analysis project Ga0070681, IMG submission 65650) | Corn rhizosphere microbial communities from Kellogg Biological Station, Michigan, USA - KBS C8-3B metaG | ecosystem: Host-associated > Plants > Roots > Rhizosphere | place: USA: Michigan...
CTGCAGATCTTATGCCTGGCGAACTTTCATAAATAGTGTGGAATAACAAGGCCGTGAATTTATCGAGGCTCTAAATAGTGTTCTCGGTTGGCCGCAAAATGCATTTGAAGACGTTGGGTGAGGGGCCCTGGCAACCCGATCCCGACCGGTTGCCGATCTACCATGGTGACCGGCATCACTTCCATCGTCGTATTAGTGAGAAAACATTCGTCTGCCTTATGAATGGCCTCGATACCGAAATGTCCTTCATCGACCGGGATCTGGGCATCCCGTGCGAGATCAAGCACAATATCGCGCGTGATCCCGTCCAGTAAGCCGCATGCAAGCGTAGGCGTGCAGAGCCGACCTGCCCGAACAAAAAAGATGTTGCTTACGGTGCATTCCGTCAGATGCGATTCCCAATTGAGCAGAATGCTGTCGAAAGCGCCGGCCGCGATCGCTTCCCGCTTGGCCAGAATATTGTTCAAAAAATTTGTGGCCTTGATCTGGGGTGACAGTGCACTGGGCAAATTCCGTCTCGTCTGAGCGACGATCAGGCTTACGCCGGTCTTGTACTGTTGTGGCGGGGGAGGTAGCAGGGATTTGGTCATGATGACGATGGTGGGATGAGGACAGAGAGCCGGGTCCAAGCCGATGTCGCCGGTCCCTCGTGAGATCGTAATGCGCAAGTATGCATCGGTATATTTGTCTCCGACGTCATTGCGCGTCATCGCTTCATGAAGGAGTGCAGGCCACCTATGCTCGGCAATCGGAATTGCCAGGCCGATCGCCTGGGCAGACCGTTTTAGCCGAGCGAGATGTTGGTCACGCATGAAGATCCGGCTTCCGTATGAGCGAATGGTTTCATAGACCCCATCGCCGTAGAGGAAACCATGATCGAAGACAGAGACGACGGCCTCCTCTTCTTTCACAAACCGATCGTTCAAATAAATCCACATCAGGTTGGTTGTTGTAACACACTGAAGAAGGCTTGGGCTTTTTGGAGCGTTTCTTCGTATTCCTTGGCCGGATCGGAATCTGCGACAATCCCGGCACCGACTTGCAAGTAGCCTTTTCCTTCACACCATACGAGAGACCGAATCACAATATTGAGATCGAGATCGCCGTTCCAACCGATGTACCCAAATGATCCGGTATAGGGCCCACGGCGTACTGGCTCCAGTTCCTCAATGATCTGCATGCAGCGAATTTTTGGCACGCCCGTGATCGTCCCTCCCGGAAATACGGCCTGAATCAGTTCGAGCGGAGTGGCTTCAGGCCGCAAGATGCCGCTGATATTCGACACGATATGGCTGACATGGGAATACTGTTCAATCGCCATGAATTCATCGACCTGCACCGTCCCGAATTGGCAGACGCGGCCCAGGTCGTTTCGTTCGAGATCGACCAGCATGAGATGTTCTGCCCGTTCCTTCTCATTCGACAGTAATTCCCCCACGAGGCGTTGATCGGCACAAGTGTCGGGCCCGCGCGGTCTGGTTCCCGCGATTGGGCGCGTATCGGCCTGCCGGTTGTGGAGGCGGACTAAACGTTCAGGCGAAGAACTGATCAGGGTTATGTCGTCGAAGTGTATGAGACCAGAGAAAGGTGAGGGGTTCACGGCTTGCAGCCGTCGATAGAGCTCCTGCTCATAGGGCTGCCGGTCCGTGGTATCGATGTAGGCGTTGGGAGATTGCAGGGTGAATCGATGCGAGAGGTTGGCTTGGTAAATGTCGCCTGCCGCGATGTATTCCTGGCAGCGCCGGACTTGTTCCAAGTAGGCATCCCGGGTTTGGTCCGGATGAAAAGCCATCTGATTGAGAAAGGGTAGATCATCGAGAGGAGACGGTCTTCTAGTCAATCGAGCTTCCCACTCAGCCAGCCTGTCTAGGCCCTCGCGATAAAGCTTGTCCCGTGGCTCTGCCGAAAATCGTTCCATCGGCGGGCAAAAGATAATCTGCAATTGATCGTTTTGATGATCAACAGCGGTGACGATGTCATAGATGCCGAATTGCAAATTGGGGAGCCGAAGATCGTCTTTGGCAATCGATGGCAGCACTTCAAATTCGCGCACGAGGTCATAACTGAGATAGCCGACGGCTCCGCCCCAAAAAGGGGGTAGGCCTGGAGCGGGCTGAATTCGGGGACCAGTGAATAGATGGAAGAGACTTTGGAGGGAACCCTCAGACGAAGACTCTTGCCCTTCGCCGGTCCGAAGGATCGCTTGTCCTTGCCGTCCTATCAACACTGAGAACGGGGCACTTCCCAGAAATGAATAGTGGCTCCTGCCGCCTGGGCCTATCCCGCTGTCGAGGAGGAACGAAGGCTGAGAGGGAGACGCAATCAATCGGTACAGATCGAAAGGAGTCCTCCCATGGCAGTCCATCGTGAGGACCAGGGGCTGTGGGGGACCGCTCAGAAACGACGGTTGGGAGAAACGAGTCATGGCTGAATCTGTATCGGTCTGGACATGCCGCCTCTCACTATACCCCACTGTTTGGGCTCTGTCATCGCGCATGTCGGCTTGACAAATTTAGGATGATTCTGCTTGAATTGCGCGCCCGCCATCGGCAGAGTCCTTGCGTAGTTGGCTGCATTGCACTCTCCTCCGTGGGTATGACATGCCCCCTTCACAAGATCCACTGTATGCGGGGCTCGGCCAAGCGGTCCGGATCGGAACCGATCTGCTCGCTGCGTTGATTGTCGGAGGAGGCTTGGGATGGGTGTGTGATACATACCTCTTCGGTTCTACTCCCTGGGGAATAGTCGGAGGCCTGGTGTTAGGCGTGATGGCCGGGATCAGGAATGCGTACCGGTCGGCACAGCGGTGGCCGAAGACATAACGCGATTGACAAGAAAGTACGAAAGCGCCATGGAAGAAAGTCCGCTTCATCCCTTCGAACTTCACAACTGGTTACCGATTTCGCTAGGCGGATTGGATATTTCCATAAATAAAGCCGTGGTCATCATGTGGGTGGTCGTCTCCCTCGTGGCGGCGCTCATGGTCATGGCGGGATCGGCGCGCAAGTTGGTGCCAGGAAAACTGCAGAGCATGGCGGAGATGATGGTGGATTTTATTCGTGGCATCATCATGGACACCATGGGCAAAGAGGGGATGCGATTTTTCCCCCTCATTGCCACGCTATTTCTTTTTATCCTCTTCTGTAACCTGATTGGATTGATTCCCGGGAGCTACACGGTAACCAGCCAGATTGTTGTGACGGCCGTATTCGCCTGTCTGGTGTATGGTCTCAGCTTGGTCATGGGATTTTTGTTACATGGAGTGAAATTCCTGGGCATTCTTGTGCCCCCTGGTACGCCTGCGTGGCTCCTGCCATTGATGATACCGATTGAGTTGATCAGTCAGTTGGCTCGGCCCATTTCTCTCGCCGTACGATTATTTGCAAATATGACGGCCGGCCATGTGATTCTTGGTGTCTTATTCGGTCTGGCCATTAGTGGTGGCTTGTTGATCGGATGGCTGCCCTTTGCATTTACCATCGCGATGAACGGGCTGGAAGTCGGTATCGCGTTCATTCAAGCCTATATTTTTACCGTGTTGACCTGCGTCTATTTGGGAGACGCATTCCATTTGCACGGGCATGATGAGCACGCGCACTAGCGCGTGCGAGTTCAGACAAGGGAGGAGTAGGACACAATGGATTCAGCAGCAGCAGCATTATTGGGCATGGGGTTGGCGGCCGCGGGGTTCGCCGGGGCCGGTGTCGGTATCGGCTACATATTTGGAAAGATGATTGAAGCGGTCGCGCGCCAACCGGAAGCAGAAGCCCGCGTTGGAAAGTATATGTGGATCGGGTTCGCCTTGGTGGAAGCCATCGCGCTATACGGTCTAGTCATTGCCTTCATCATCATGGGCCTCCGCAAATAGGAGCAGGCTTAGGTCAGGGCAAGGGCTGAAGGATTCATTTTGATCTCAGCCTCAACCGTGGCCTTTCTGATGTGAACTATGCCGCAATTTGAATCTCATTTTTTTTCTTCCCTGATCTTTTGGGAAGTTTTGTCGTTTGCGATCCTCTTTTTCGTGCTCTACAAGTTCGCCTTTCCCGGCATCTTGAGTGTGCTGGAAGAGAGAGAAAAGAAGATCAAGGACAGTCTTGATCAAGCCGAACGTCACCGTTCTGATGCCGAACGGAAACTCAAGGAGTATGAGGCCAAGCTGAATACCGCGGCGAAAGAGGCGGAAGGGATTCTGGTCGCCGCGAAAGAACGGGCGCAGTGGCTCATGGAGGAGAATGAGCAGCGGATGACGATCGAGGCCGAGCGAATCAAGGGCGAAGCGACTCGTGAAATCGATCATGAGCGTCGCAAGGCGATCCAGGATATTCGCGCCCAAACAACAGACTTGGCATTGATGGTGGCAGAGAAGGTGGTGCAGCGTAGTTTGACTGATGCGGACCACCGAAAATTCGCGGATGAGGCGCTCGACGCCCTGTCAAAATCCTACCAACGATAGTCGGTGAGTTGAGCGGGATCAGCCCAGGCTGATCCCGCCGGCTCGATACCCGTCCAAGTCCACGCAGACGAAATGAAACCCGATCTTCCTGAGGCGAGCGCTGAGTCGGGCTCGCCTGTCGGGCTGATTCAGGCGAGAAAACTCCTCTGCTCCGACTTCGATTCGTGCCAGCTCTCCATGCTCCCGCACGCGCACATGGCGAAATCCATCGGCCTGTAGGATTTCTTCCGCCTCCTCCACGCGACGGAGCTTCCCGATCGTGATTGGCATGCCACGAGGAATCCTGGAGGAGAGGCAGGCAGCTGCCGGCTTGTTCCAATTTGAAAGTCCCAAGGCCTGAGCAAGTCCACGTACATCCGACTTCGAGAGGGAAGCTTCGACCAGCGGGCTTCGGACTCTCCACTCGCGTGCGGCTTTGATTCCCGGACGATCCTCCCCGAGATCGTCGAGATTGGTGCCGTCCGCAACCCACAAGCTTGCATGCTGTTCGCGCATCCCGTCCAACAACTGATAAAGGTCGGTTTTGCAATGGAAGCAGCGGGATGCATCGTTCTGCACGAAGGCCGGAATTTCGAGCTGGTTGGTCTGAACCAGCTCATGCCGTGCGCCGATCTCGAAGGCGACCTGCTTCGCCCCGTCGAGTTCGATAGCGGGAAATGTCGGGGAGAGAGCGGTGATGCCGAGCGCGCGCTCACCGAGTTGTTCATGCGCAATTTTCAGCACGACGGTGCTGTCAATTCCGCCGGAATAGGCGACCAGGACGGATTGCATGTCCGAAATCACCTGGCGGAGGGTATTCAGTTTTCCCTGGATGGATTCCATTCCCATGCACGCTCGACACTTAGTGTGGACCCGCTGACAGTTGATCAGTTTTTTACTTTCGCCTTGGCGATGTTGCCGACGACGACTAAGGCGTATCGTTTGGGATCCAGGTATTGTTTGGCCACGCGCTGCACGTCTTCCTTCGTGACTCGGTCTATCCATTTTGGATAGTCCGAAAAGTATTCGAATCCCAGGCCATAGAATTCCACTTGGGCGAGTACCTGCGCAAGCTTTGCGGTGGAATCAAATCGTAGCGGAAAGCTGCCGATCAAGAATGATTTGGCTTCGGCCAACTCCTGGTCTGATACCGGAGCATCGCGAATGGACTTGATCTCAGACAGGACTCCTGTGATGGCTTGATTCGTCGTCTCCGTCTTGGTTTGGAGGTTGACCCAGAATGAGCCGGGCATCAGCCTGGAGTCGAAATGACTCATGATCCCATAGGCCAACCCCTGCTTGTCGCGAATAGAATCCATCAGGCGGGAAGAAAATCCTCCGGCTCCCAGAATGTAATTCATCACCGTCACAGAGTAGAAATCCGGGTGTGCACGTGGAAGACCCCCATGGCCAAGAATGATCGTGGATTGAGTAAGGTCCTTCTCAATGAGCTGGACCGTTCTTCGCTCAACCGGCGAAGGTTTCTTGGTGGTCCGTGCTGCCGTCGTCGCTTTTTTCCAAGCTCCAAAATGTGTCTGTACGAGTCCTGTGGCTTGCTCCAGCGTGATATCGCCGACGATAGTCAGAATGACTTGGGAAGGGACATATTCCCGTCCGTAGAAGGCCTGTACATCGGCCAGAGTTATCTTGTTGAGCGTCTCTTCCGTGCCATTGACAGGCCAACGGTAGGGATGCCCGTGAAAGACGAGCTGATTAAACGCCTTCATGGCGATATGGCCCGGATCATCATTGTCGCTGGCCATTTCCCCCAGGAGTTGCGTGCGAATCCGTTCGAATTCCTGCTTATGAAAGGCGGGGTGTTGTAGCATATCGGACAGCAGGGTAAAACCGAGGTCGACATCCTTCTTCAGCACACGGGCTGAGGCAGTGGTGAAATCTTCAGAGGCTTTGGCTTCCAGAGCCCCGCCGACGAAATCGATTTGTTCTGCCTGCTGTTTTGACGTGCGCGTAGTCGTCCCTTCGTCCAGGAGACTGGCAACGAGGTTCGCAAGTCCGGCTTTGTCAGGAGGATCTTGCGCAGAGCCCGTTTTGATCAGCGAGTGGATCTCTACGATAGGCAGGAAATGTTGTTCAAGGACGAGCACCGTGATCCCGTTCGAAGTCACAAATTCTGTCGGGACGATCTCAGCCGCCACAGAATAGCCTGATGTCCAGAGGGAAGAATAGAATCCTATTGCGAGAATCAGGAGTGTGCGACGCCACGGTGCAGTGGACCGATGTTTCATCGTCAACATGATCAGGGCCTTCCCGGTTGGACGCCGGTGGCGGCCGATTCTGGTTGACTAGGTGGCACAGGAATCAAGGTTCCGACGGTTCGATTGTCCTCCGTCAAGTATTGTCGTGCGACCCGCTGGATGTCCTTAGCGGTGACCGCCCGTATTCGTTCTACGAACTGGTCGATTTTTCGCCATCCGGCTCCGACGGATTCAGCCTGTCCGAGCAACATGGCATGCCGGAAGTTGGAGTCCTGTTCGAATACATGGGTGGCTTCGACCTGGTTTTTCGCCCGTTGGAGCTCCTGCTCAGTCGGAGGATCGGCCTGGAGGCGCTTGATCTCTTTATGCAGGGCATCCTCGACTGCTTCCGGTTTCTGGCCCGGGCTTACCAGGGCATAGAAATAGAAAAGGCCTGGATCGGTCTGGAGTAAGCTGTACTCCGCTCCGACCGCCAGAGACGTTTTCTGTTCGTACACGAGACTCTGGTACAGCCGTGAACTTTTCCCGTGCGACAGGATTGAATCCAGTATGTCAAGGGCGTAGGAGTCTTCGCTCGTAAAATTCGGCACGCGATAACCCATCATCACGAAAGGGACTTGTGCGTCCCGCTTGAGGAGGAACCGGCGTTCGCCTCTTTGTTCCGATTCTATGGCGGCGATCGGCTTGGGTTCCGGCCCCCGGGGAATGGGTTCGAAGAGATGTTTGATCGTAGGAAGCAGGCTGTCGGCTTTAATGTCACCCACTACAATGAGGGTTGCATTGTTGGGCGAGTAGTATGTGTCGTAATGTCGTTGGAGGTCATCCAGGGTCATTGCATCTAAGTCACCAAACCAGCCGATCACAGGCCAATGGTACGGATGGCTGAGATAGGCTTGGGCAAAGAGCGCCTCGACGAGCGCGCCTTGCGGATCGTCCACCGAGCGAAGCCTCCGTTCTTCCTTCACGACCTCTCGCTCTGTTGTCAACTCGCTCACGTCGAGCTGTAGTCCCTGCATACGATCAGCCTCGAGTTCCAAGGCTAATTCGACGCGATCCGCGGCGAGGTTTTCGAAGTAGGCAGTGAAGTCCTGGCTCGTGAAGGCGTTATCCATCCCTCCGTTTTTGCGAATGAGACGGGAGAAGTTGCCCTTGGGATATTTTGAGGTGCCCTTGAACATCATGTGCTCAAGCATATGCGACAAGCCCGCACGGCCCATAACTTCGTTGCGAGAGCCGACTTTGTACCAGACTTGGACGGTGGCAACGGGAGCCTTGGGGACCTCGACCAACAGCACTTTCATCCCATTTGAGAGGATGAACTCATGGGTCTCAGCTGCAATGACGGGCGTTGTGAAGGCGAGAGCGAGACTGCTCGCAGCAATCAGCCGAAATATTTGCATAATGTGTCGGGAAGACAGCCAGGTCATATTTGGGCGGCGCGCACGTTGCATGCTAGCAACGGGATTCAATTTGTGTCAAGGCACGTTCTCTATACTCGGGCGAAAGATTGCCCAATTGGCCGCAAGCGCCCAACACGTCTCGCCCCCTGCTCTTACGGACGAATACGTCCAGACCAGCCTGTCGTACGATGGCTTGAAAGTCCGAGATGTCTGAGGCGGATGGACGGCGATACGGACTTCCGGGGAATTCGTTGAATGGAATCAGATTGATCTTGCAGGCGATTCCCCGGACGAGCTTGGCGAGCCGGCGGGCATCGTCGGTGCGATCATTTACACCGGCAAGTAGCACGTACTCGAAGGTGAGCCGTCGGGTAGGTGGCAAGGGATAACGGCGGCAGGCGGCGAGCAAAGTCTTGAGTGAGGCAATGCCATTGACAGCCGGCATCAAGCTGGCTCGTTGCTCGTCCGTCGAAGCGTTTAGCGAGATGGCCAAATTAACACCGAGAGGCGCGACCTCTTTCAGGCGTGCCGCGAGACCGGCGGTGGAGACGGTGATCCGTCTCGGCGACCATCCGAGCCCCCATGACTTGTTGGTGAGTCGACGAATAGCTTCTGACAAGGCTTCCAAGTTGGCTAACGGCTCGCCCATCCCCATGAAGACGAGGTTCGTAATCCGCTCGTCTGGGTCAAGACGATCTTGCGCGGCCAGTACCTGCTCCATGATTTCATGTGGCTTCAAATTGCGTTGCAATCCCATTGTGCCGGTGAGGCAGAATCCACAATCCAATGTACAGCCGACTTGCGTGGATACACAAAGAGTCAAGCGGTCTTCATCGGGGATCAACACTGTTTCTACGGTGAGCCCATCACTGAGTGTGAGCAGCAACTTTCTCGTATGATCGACCGAACGAAGGACTGTGCAATCGACGGCTCGTGGAATTGTCGCCAGTGAAGCCAAGGCCGTTCGCTCCACTTGTCCGAGATCAGTCATTTGATTGATATCTCTAGCTCGACGTTGATACAGCCACCGCAAAATCTGACCGGTTCTGTAACGGGGCCATCCGAATTCCTGCACGAGGCGACCCATTGCTTCTTCATCTAGTGCCAGGAGATTCGTGGGAGCCATCCGCGATGGAATGGGGTTTTGGGGATAACTCATGGGAGTAACCTACCACAGCCTCAAAAAATGGAACAAGCTACAGGATTTATCGGCTCGGCTGGCAACAGGGCGATCACACTGTTATATATGTTACATAACGAGAGACGCGACTGGTGTCCGACTACGTACTTCAATGGACCATACGAAATCTATTCCTTGCCATGTCTATTGGCCTCTTTGGGTTTGCCCTGCTCTCCGATCGGGCCTCGGCCGGACTTCCGTTTCCTTCGGATGACAGGGGAGCATGTGCGAGCGCTGAAGAGTGCTTTCAAGCAGCCGCACTACCAAAGGAACGGCTCGGCAAGATTCTCGATAAAGAACGTCTCTTATTGCTCAAGCTTGATCGCCTGCAACGGTTGATGGAGCGATTCCCTGCTACGGTCTGGGGCAAACGCGCAGGATTGCTGTCGGGAGTGCTACTGCTTGAACGGAATCCTGCGGTGGCGATTCAGTTCCTTCGCGCGGCACAGCGAGATTTTCCAGTGTTGGATGATTATATTCGATTCTGGACGGGAGAGGCACTCTTGAACCTTGGAGATGCCACACAGGCGGCTCACATGTTTGAGAGCATTCCGGAGGCGGTGGCGGACTCGTCTCTTTTGACTAAGGCCGCGTATAGAGCAGGGGAAGCGTGGTATCAGGCCTCGAATTGTCCCGAAGCAACAGCGTGGTTTGCAAAAGCAGTGGCGCTGAACGATAAGGAGTCGGGGACTCCCAAGGCCTTCCTCCGTCGAAGCGCCTGCCTACTCCGGGAGAACAACATACCGCAAGGGCGTGAGACTTTGAAGCAGCTCTGGGCTCGGTTTGCATCGAGCGCGGAGGCGAAGGAAGCCGAAGCGTTACTGGCCTCGAATCTCGGTGGCGAGCCCTGGGCGGTCCAATCAAGTGAGCGGCTACTCCGGGCGCAGGTGTATCTCGGCCAGGCATTTCATGCCGAGGCGATTGAAGAACTTCGAAAGTTTCTCGCGGCTGATCCTCAGTCGCCTCAGCGTGCGGAGGCAAAGCTGAAGATCGGCATCGCGCAGGTACGACTCAAACAGTATGACCAAGCTCGTGAGACGTTCCATTCATTGGTGAAACTGGGTGTACTGGAGTCCCGGGAAGCGTCGGTCTGGCTCGCCCGCGTGTATCTTCGACAAGGACAGGGGGACAAGCTCATTGATCTCGCCCGCACGCTGCCAGGATCTTTACTGTCGCCGGAGCAGAAGGGGCAGATTATCTTATTCGCCGGGATTTGGCTGGAGGATCAGGGTCGCTTTGACGATGCGATTGTGCGGTACCGACAGGTGGCGAAGAGCGGAGAACCGGCATCTCAACGAGCCGAGGCACGGTGGCGCGTGGGCTGGGTCTATTACCGGATGGCGCGCTATCAGGAGGCAGGGGAAGAGTTGCGTGTGCTTGCCGATCAGCACGACGGTGATTTTGAGCCGCAGGCCTTGTATTGGATAGGGCGGGCGGCGGAATTGAGTCAGCAGCAGCCTCAGGCTCGTGACGTGTATGTACGCCTCTGCCAACGGTATCTCTATACGTATTATTGTCAGCTGGCTCGCGATCGGATCGATATCCCGTTCCCTGAGGCTCTTCCACCTGAGCCAGTTCCAGTGGGTGGTTCGGTGGCTGGTGATACCACCGCGAATGGGGGGAGCTTACGTGTGGTGTCCAGCAGAGCGGAAATCGAGCAGCAGTCGGGGTACCGTCGAGCCATAGAACTCAAGATGCTCGGATTAGACTCGGATGCTGCACGAGAATTAGCCGGCTTAACTGATCGCTATAGCCGAGACCCCGATATCCTCATGGCACTAGCGACGATGTTAAACGAGGTGGGTGCCTATCACCATGCGCTTCGACTCGCGAGAGCCAGATATCGCGATAAATTAGAACGAACCGGCGGTGTCGTCGACCCGTCGTTGTGGAAGGTGGCCTATCCGACAGGTCTTCTCCCTGCAATTAAAAGTCAGGGCGTGACAAGTGTCGATCCATACCTGGTGGCGGCGATTATTCGAGAGGAGAGTCAATACGACTGGCGGGCCGTATCGCGGGTCGGTGCAATTGGTCTTATGCAGGTGATGCCGGGAACCGCGAATAATGTGGCGCAACGACTCGGATTTCCAGCGGTGGGAAGGGACGACCTCTTCGATCAGGAGACCAATATTCGGATCGGTGTACACTATGTGGCACAGTTACTCGAACAATTTTCCGGTAACGTTGCGCAAACTATCGCGTCCTACAATGCTGGACCAGTGGCTGTCGGAAGTTGGATCGCGATGCACCGCGGGCGAAGTCAAGATGAGTTTGTCGAATTGATACCGTATCAGGAAACTCGGCAGTACGTGAAGCGTGTGCTTCGGAGCTATCGAGAATACAGCCGGCTAGGTCAACCCTCCTGATGCATTTCTTGACAAGATCTGGACAAGTTTCTATAGTTCACCACAACCGGTAGGGGTTCTTAAGGAGAGGAATGGTAATGGCACTCGATCGACTGGACGCGCTTGAAGATCGTATCCGAGACCTGGTGAAGTTGGTTCAAGAATTGAAAAGAAAAAATGCAGTGGCTGAGGAAGAATTAAAGATTGTCCGTCAACGTCTTGCAGAGAAAGATGATTCGAATAGGCGGTGGGAGCAGGAGCGAGTCGATATCAAGTCTCGTATAGAGAAAGTCCTCGGCGACATCGAGTTGTTGGAGTGCTTTGATGAACGCAAGGAGGTGGCCTTTGACTAAGACGATTGATGTTGAAATCTACGGTCAACGATATGCGATACGTGGCGAAGCCGACGAGACCGATATTCGCCGCCTCGCAAGCTTTGTAGATGGTCAGATGCGACATCTCGCGGAAGGGATGAATACGACGACTCCTTCCAAGCTCGCTGTGTTGACGGCCCTCAATTTAGCCCATCAGTTGTTTGAAGTCGAGCGCAAGCGTGTACAGGGGGAAGCCGATGTCGAGCGGCGGATGGCATCGCTCATGGATTCAATCGAGGAACAGGTTCCAACCTCGCTCTTTCGCTAGATTCAGCTTGCAAAGGGTGACCCTCTTTGTTATCGTGATTCGTGTGTGTCGGGGCGTAGTGGATTGTACGACAGGATTCGATTAGGTCATGTTCGACACGGTTCAGTGATACTGGGAAACGATGCAGTCAACACGGAATGGATGTATTTTCTTGATGCTGGCGAATTTAAGGCAGTTACAGCGTAGGACAGGGTTCGTCCTCTTCATGTATAAGGTATTGGAGATGCTGGGAAAAGTCGCGACAATCATGCTGCCGTTAGAGAATGCGCTTCACGGATATGGTCTCCGACCGGTTCCGTTGCGCGCACTCAATCCTCTCATGCGGATGAGGGGGTCTCAACGCAGATGGAACTCGCGGGATCTTCCTCGCATAGGGCGTACTCGTCATCTCAATCCAGCTAAGCGTCCATCTTCGTGGAGTCCATTCCCGGAATAAGCCTGTACACGTGTTTCGGACCGTCCTCTTCTGATCCCTTAAGCTTCCCACTGCGATCCCTTCTCATTCAGGACCGTCGACCAACCTTGTATCAAGACGAGGCCGAGAGCAGAGTGCGATTGGTCTCGCGACTGTAAGGGGGTGAGTCAAATTTCGAACTCAATTATTGCCTATCTGCTGACCGGACTCGTCGGAGGATTGCTCGGAATCGGGCTCTTTGAACTGATCCGTCGCTCCTCGAGTGCCACAAAGAAAGTTCAGGAAGACGAGCAGGCACGTCAAGTCGTGCAGAATGCCCAGCGTGAGGCTGACAACATTGTCAAGGAAGCCAAGCTAGAAGCGAAAGACATTGTTCTCCAGTCGAAAGCGGAGGTCGAGAAGGAACAGAAGACCAAGATGACAGAGCTTGCCGTTACGGAAAAGCGTTTAATTCAGCGAGATGAGGCTCTCGAAAAACGCATCAGCACGATAGACAGACGAGACAGTGAAGTCCAGAAACGAGAGTTCGACCTGGTGAAGCGTGAGGAGAAGCTGGCAGTTAAAGAGACGGCCTGTACTCGAGTGGAGAAGGAGCATCGCGAGGCCTTGGAACGTGTCGCCGGGATGACCGGCGACGAAGCAAAGAGGCAGCTTATTCAAGAGATGGAAAGCCAGGCTCGCCTGGAGGCTGTCGGGCATGCCAAACGTACGTTAGAAGAGGCGAGGGAGAACGCAGAACGGGAAGCCCGCGAGATCATAACCTGCTCGATTCAACGGGTTGTACGGGACTACGTTTCGGAATCAACGATTTCTGTGGTGCCGATTCCAAACGACGCGATGAAAGGACGGATCATTGGGCGTGAAGGGCGCAATATCCGTGCGATCGAGGCTGCGACGGGGATAGACCTGATCATCGATGAGACCCCTGAAGCGGTCATCGTGTCAGGCTTCGACCCGCTTCGTCGCGAAATCGCCAAGGTTTCACTTGAACGATTAATGCATGATGGCCGTATCCATCCGACCCGTATCGAAGAGATTGTCGAGAAGGTTAAAGTTGATATTGATAAGCTCATGTATGAAGAGGCAGAAAAAATCATTTTTGAGTTAGGACTCTCGGATTTTCATCCTGAGTTGATCAAGGTGCTTGGGCGGCTCAAGTACCGGACCAGCTACGGGCAAAACAATCTCTATCATTCGCGGGAAGCGGCGTATATCTGCGGCATCATGGCCTCGGAGCTTGGTCTCGACGTTAAGCTGGCCAGGCGGGGCGCACTCTTGCATGATATTGGCAAAGCTGTCAGTCACGAAGAAGAAGGCCCGCATGCCATGTTGGGGGCTGAGATTGCAAAGAAGTATGGTGAGAGCGACAAAATTGTAAATGCCATTGCTGGGCACCATGAACAAGTGGAGCCTATCTGTCCCGAGTCGGTCTTGGTTGCCGCAGCAGAAGCCTTGTCAGCGGCCAGACCGGGGGCTAGACGTGAAGCCTTGGAGACTTATGTCAAGCGGCTTGAGAAGCTGGAATCTCTGGCTACGGCGATCAAGGGGGTACAGAAGGCCTATGCCATTCAAGCCGGTCGAGAAATCCGCGTCATCGTTCGGCAAGAAGACATAACTGATGCCGAGTCGTTCCAGCTATCACGGGATTTGGCGAAAAAGATTGAGCAGGAGCTAACCTATCCCGGAACAATTAGAGTGACTGTTATTCGGGAGAGTCGATATGTGGAGTATGCCAAATGAAGGTCCTCTTCATTGGGGACATTTTTGGGGAGCCCGGGCGTCGTGCATTGGCACGGGCTGTTCCCAGACTGGTGGCCCAACGACAGATTGACATCGTTATTGGAAACGGAGAGAACGCTGCTGGTGGGTTTGGGATCACCCCGGAGCTGGCAGAAGAGTTGTTTGAGCTTGGCCTGGCGGTGATCACAACCGGCAATCACGCGTGGGATAAGAAGGAAATTCTCGACTATTTCCCCCGTGAACCGCGTCTCCTTAGGCCGGCCAACTATCCGGACGGTGTGCCGGGTCACGGAAGTGTGGTCGTTGAATCGGCTGGCGGCGAGAAGCTCGGTGTCCTGCAGCTTATGGGAAGAGCCTACATGCCGACTTTGGATTGCCCATTCCAGATTGCCAAAAAAGAGTTGGTCGCACTGAAGAAGCAAACCACAGCTGTGATTGTC
>Ga0070681_10003450_pt1 | contig 14804 bp, 10 predicted proteins | sample KBSC83BmetaG_FD_65650 | JGI IMG/M metagenome (GOLD analysis project Ga0070681, IMG submission 65650) | Corn rhizosphere microbial communities from Kellogg Biological Station, Michigan, USA - KBS C8-3B metaG | ecosystem: Host-associated > Plants > Roots > Rhizosphere | place: USA: Michigan...
GTCGGCCCAACACATTCAACAGGCCGATTTTAAGTCGCCCGAAGACGTTGTCCGGCACCTGGGCGCCATGCAGGCTCAGGATTACGCTGGGGCCAAATGGTCTATCGCCCTGCGGATGGCGGGCAATATTACTGCAGATGCTATCGAACGGGCGGTAGCCGAACGCCGCATCGTGCGCAGCTGGCCGCAGCGCGGTACCATCCACTTCGTCGCACCCGAGGAGCTGCGTTGGCGTTTAAGCCTGTCGGCACCGCGGGTCCTGACTACGGTCAAGCGCCGTCACACGGAACTTGGTTTAACTGTCGCCGATTTTGAGCGCGCCCGCGAAGTTGTGCACGACGCGCTGCACGGCGATCGCCAGCTGGATCGTCCGGGCCTCAGGGCCAAGCTGGAGGCTGGCGGGTTAGACACGGCCGGTCAGCGCGGTTCACACATGCTATGGTATCTGGCTCTGACTGGTCTAATTTGCTTCGGGCCGCTTAGGGGAAAGCAACCGACATTTGCGCTACTCGATGATTGGTTGCCCAGAGCGCCTGAAATATCACCCGAAGAAGCTCTTTCCCGGCTCGCGCGTAGCTATTTCCTGAGCCATGGCCCGGCGACGCTTAAAGATTTTGGTTGGTGGAGTGGCCAAACACTTGCCACAGCGAGGAAAGCCTTACAATTAGTACAGGCAGAGCTAGCAACCGTAGTAGTATCGGACACTACCTACTACCTTGCGCCGAACCTACGGCCTGCAACCACGCCAAACGGCTATTTGTTGCCAGGTTTTGATGAGTATAGCCTCGGCTATACGGATCGCAGCGCGGTCTTGGCGGCCGAGCATGCCCCGAAAACAGTACCGGGCGGTAATGGCATGTTCCGGTCGACGATCGTCGTTGATGGCCAGATTGTCGGCACTTGGCTGAAGAGTGCGCGCAAAACTCATCCCGAACCGGTGCTGACACCATTCGAAGGTCAGACCGCCGCACTGACAACGCTCTTGAGCAGCCACCAGCAACGCTGGTTGCAGTACATCGGTGCAGCGTAAACGCCTGGCATTACTTGCTACGGTCAGCTTGGGCGAATAGCCAGGCGTAGAAATAGGTTTTTGAATTGCCGTCATCGATGTTGGTCTGTTGGCTGGCTAAGCTCAGTGCATGCTGAGGGTCATTGAGCGCCAGGTACATCAAGTCATAATCGCCGAGTGGCACATTGAAATTACTGCCCCCAATGCTGGCTTCGACGTTGCTCTGAATGCGTTGTTTGTCGCTGGCCAAGACGACCATGCTCGGGTCCATCGGAATGAGCTGGATGCCCAGCTTGGCGCTTGGCTGATCACTGAAAAAGGTGCTGTATACCCGCTTGCCGCCGAAGGTAATGTCCACGACCGGACTGCTATAGTTCTGCAGGGCGGGGTCCGCTGTGTCGGGCACTCGCCAGATGGTGGCCGCGGCATGTACTTCGTTCGCGAGCAGCCAACGCCCCGTCTGCTCTAGTGATCGGTTGCCGGTTGCGGCCCCCCAGAGCGCCACGCCGTTCCAGGCGTGCACCGCCTCGCTGCTCGACTCCTGGTTATTGCCATCGGCAAACGGGGCGAGACCCGCCGCCCATGAATGGCCGGCGTAGGGGTCGTAGGTGCGCGTCACTGGGAACTGGCTGCCCGCTTGGTAGCTGGCGATGTCGGCCGCCAGCAAATTGAGCTGCTTCTGGTAGGTTTGTTTGAAGTGGTCGTCGTATTTGGCGAGTATGGCGGCCGCGTACAGCCAGTACCCGTAGTGGAAGTGGTGGTCGTTAAAATCTTCCGAGCCGAAGCCGGCGGTCGCCGCCGCCACGCCATGAAGGCCCGTATCGTAATACCAATACTGCGGGGTCAACCGGGTGGCGAAAGCTTGCTGCAGCCGGGCCTTAAGGGTAGTCGCTTGCGCGGTTTGGTGGAGTTGCTCGGCAACGCTCAGCAAGTTGGCAGCCCGGGCCAGCTGTTTACCGGCAAAGTAGCTATCGGACGGCGTGATGGCGGTATGCTTGCTGTCGGCGGTGAGCAATGCGGCGAGCTGCTTGCGCTGCGCTGTGGTTAGAGCGCCTAGCTGAAGTTCGGCTTGCGGCGGCACCGCGGGTACGCTCGTAACAAAACTTATGCCCGCTTTGACGGGCATAGCTCCATAGATGCTGGCGTAGTGGGCAATTACTCCATCGCTCGGTAGGTGCGTGTAGGGCAGAAAAGCTACGGCAGTCGGCTGACCATTGACGGTGTGATAGTGCAAGGTCGTTTGCTCCTGATTACCGGACGACCGGTTTTCGACCGAAACCGACCGCACGGCGTTAGCCGCATAGGGCTGCAGTTCATCGGTATCGCCCGGCAAGGCATAGAAGGCGGCGTCTTGGCCGGTCGGAAGCCGCAGCCTAATAACTCCGGCAGCTTCGCTCAGAGTCCCCCGCGCTGCGCTGATGACATACAGCTGACCAGCGACTCGAAAGCGGATGTAATGGGTATTCTGAACGACGATGTCGGCCGGATTAACCTGCTGCAGGGTCAGCGTACTGGCGGTGGTAGCGTGATAAAACACAAAGGGCGAGCCTTCGCTGAGCGTTACCGTCCCCTGGGTCTGCGAGCCACTCCGGTAGCTGAGGGTGGCCGATACCTTGTCGTACCGGCCGAGCTGAAACCCGGTGGCACCGGAGATTTTTGCCATCATTCCCGGCACGTGCTGACCATCGATCTCAGTTGCCGTCGAGCTGACGTGCGGTAGGCCGACTTCGAAGCCGCCATCGGTGGCGCGAAAGCTGAGTGGCATCGGGTAGACTGCTTTCGGCTCGGCTTGCAAAACCAGGCCGCTGAGCCAGCTATTGGTGGGCGGCAGCACTTGCGCTGCCAAGTGGCTAAAATCGGCGCTGGAGGCACTTTTATGCGGCAGTGCTTGTAGCGCTGTCTGACTCACTAATGCCGGCGAAGAGCGCTGCACTTCCGGCTGTGGGCGGTGCCGGTTTATCAACCAGAGTGCCGCTACTATCCCCAGGGTGAGTCCAAGGCCGGCTAAGGCCCATAGCGTGCGGTGCATCTTACTGCCCCGCTGGTTTTAATAGTTTGGTCGCTTGCCGTTTCAGTTGTTCCCACCAGGTTTGTTGCGTCAATTTCAGGCTAGCCTCCACTGGCGTACCGACGGGAAACTTCAAGGCGCTACCCGTCCCCGACTGCAACCGGGCGCGCACTACCGTGTCGACGCTGCCATCACCACCCTGCAGCGTAATGCTATACACCGTTCCGGTAGCTTTAGAATTGTCCGGGAAGACAATCTGCATGGTACTGCCCTTGTGCACCCGGGCGTAGTCGGGCGGTGTCAGGTGAAAATGCCCGGCCACGTACAAACTGCCCGCCGTGTCGATAGTCGCCAGGACGGCACCGGTTGGCACGAACGAGCCGGCTTGAAAATTCACTTTATCGACCACTCCGGCCTGGGCGGCATGGACGGCAATATTCCCGGTAGTAGTATCGAAGGCATAGGGCAGCGAACTAGCCACTACGCTGTGGTTCGCCACGTCGGCTGCCAGGATCGGGCTGTTGATCACAAACAGCAGCTCATTCTTCTTAACTACTTCGCCATCTGTCACGTATTGGTTAAGGATGTGACCGGCATAATCCACCCCAATGGTAGTGCCATCAGCTCCCAGCTCGGCACGGCTAGCTCGGACCACCGAGAGAGCGGCGTTGGCATACAGCACTAACAGCCCGACGATCACGAAGACCGTGAGCAAGCCAGCCATAAACTTGAGCCGGGCCCAAAAACTCATGCCGTACCCCCGACGCGCTGCGCCTTAGCTTGCTTGCGAAGCCGCCGCCGCTCCCGGCGCAAGCGACGGCTCTCGGCGAGCGCTGCGTAGGTAAAGTAGCCGAATACCAGGCTGTTTAGTAAGTTCCAGGCCAGTGAGATCGAATACGACGCGGTGTACAGTGATTTGGCAATGCCGACGGCGCTGGTGAGCAAGAGGAATACAAAGATATAGACCTGCAGCCGGACGTAGTTAAAGGGCGAATCGTAGCCGCTGCGAGCATTGGTGGCCTGCCAGGCGACATCACGACCACGCAGGGCGTTAAAGAACGCTTTGACATAAATCGGAAACGAGGCGTTGGCCAGCAGTAAGGTTTTTAGTTTCAGCCCTCCCTGGGTGTAAAACGCCAGCAGCAGCTGGGTGACATAAAAGCCGCTGTACAGCAGGGCCCACTGCCAGAACGGGATGTCGATATTGATCGGCGACAGGTTGAAATAGATTTGCAGCGGCGGTAACAACAGCAGGAGCATGACCGAGAAGCCGACGAAATAATATGAGGTGGTGGCGAGATACTGCAGACGTTGCTCGGTCGTAAGCCGCCGCGCTAGCAGCGGGTTATGCTGCAAAAATATCTCAAAGCTACCCGTGGCCCAGCGAAGCTGCTGTTTAAAGTAGGCTTTCATCGTTTCCGGAGATTTGCCCACCGCCAGAACGTGCGGAATGTAGATGGACTCATAGCCTCGTTCGTGCAGCCTCAGCGAGGTCCAAATGTCCTCCGACTTAGATTTGTCATACATGCCGCCGATCGCTGCGATTGCCGAGCGCCGAAAGACCACGTTGGTCCCCACGCAAAAAGCAGCGTTAAAACGGTTTTTGCCCGACTGGATCAGGGAATAAAACACGTGCTGCATGAAGTTGGCACCGGTTGAGACAAAGTTACCGATGTTGTCGTAGTACTGCGGCGTCTGGACGAAAGCGAGCTTTTCATTTTCGAAGAACGGCACCGTTTCGTATAGAAACTGAGAATCAGCCACAAAATCGGCATCCAAAATGGCAAAAAACTCCCCGCTACTCTGCTGCAGGGCGTAGTTGATATTGCCAGCCTTGGCGTTCTCATTTGTGGGGCGGCGGATGTACTGGACACCGAGTGTAACGGCCAGGGCGGCCACTTCGTCGGATTTACCGTCATCCAGCACGTATGTCGTGTGCCGCCCGTACATATCACGGGCGGCCAGAGTAGTGGCCCGAATCTCTTCCAGCGGTTCGCCGTACACCGGAATGAACACGTCGACGCTGACTTTGCGGTGATGGACATACATTTGTACCTGCCGGGCGACCGCCGGCGCTTTGTGACGCAAAATTGTTATGGCGCTTTTACCGACCGGTGCCGCAAACAGTTTGTCTTGGGCGCGGTGGTATTCAAAGTTCCGAGGGTTAAACCGGCTGCCCAGAATGGTCCAAAACGTCAACAGCCCCTGCAGTACGACATACGTTTCAGCAATGAGCACCAGGGTGTACGGCAAGGTATCGCCGCGGTACTGCGGGCGCAATAAAAATCCTAGATACACAAAAGCACCGACGATAGCCGCCCAGACTATCAACGGCACCATAGGTGAGGTAAGTTGCTGCTCCAGACGGTTCGCCGAGCGTTGCAATTCTTCGGAGTTCATAATTAGCGTATCTACTTTCTTGCCGAAATGGCACCGAACAATAAACTGCTCGGCGCTGCGGGCACATGCCGTAGCCTACCAATCGCTCCTCCGTAAACCTGTAAAGCAGTCCATAGACAATTTATGCTATACGCTGTGCTTGCCTGGCCGTTCCACCCCAAGTGCTATACTTGAGGTTAGTATGGAGTTTGTGGAGGAACAACAACCTGCCGCGGTACACGCCGTGGCGGCTCGCATTGGCCAAGAGCTACGCGCTGGACAGCGGGTGCTGTGGCTGGTGAGCGGCGGTTCAAACGTAGCAGCGGAAGTTGCCGTCATGAGTGAGTTGCGCCAGCAGGCTGCCGAACGTTTGCCAGGGCTGGCCATACTGCCGATGGATGAGCGCTACGGTGCCCCGGGCCATGAGCACAGCAATACCCAAGCCCTGCGGGCGGCTGGTTTCGATCCTGGCACGGCCGTCTGGATAGACATACTGGCCCATAACGTACCGCTCGACCAGACCGTAGACTTTTATAATGACCTCGCCGTAACCTTACTGGGCAGCGCTGGAGCGGTCATCGGCCAATTCGGCTTAGGCAGCGACGGCCACATCGCGGGACTGCTACCGCACTCTCCCGCCCCGGCCGCTGGTGAAATGATGGTGACTGGCTACGAATGGTCCGACTACACGCGCCTGAGTTTAACTCCGGGCGCCCTCCGGCGGGCTACCGTCGCCTATGTGCTCGCCTACGGTAGCGCCAAACAGTCGGCCCTGACCCGCCTCCGGCAGCGCGCTGAGCCGCCCAGTGACCTACCGGCAGTAGTGCTGTATGACATCCCTGAAGTCCATATTTACACCGACAATAAGCTAAGCGAGGAGAAGACATGAAACTAGCCGTACAAGGACTGGGTCGAATGGGTATGCAGATTACCCGCAAATTGGCCGAAAGCAATGAACACACCGTCATTGCGCACAACCGCTCCAAAGAGCCGATTGAACAAGCGGCCGGCTACGGTGCCGTACGAGCCTATGAGAAAGCCGACGTGCTGGCGGCTTTTGGTGACGACCAGGTCGTACTATGGATTATGTTGCCCGACAGAGTGGTGGATGCTCAGGTAGACGAGTGGCTCGGCTTGTTGCCGGCCGGATCCATCATCATTGACGGTGGTAACTCTGACTTCCGGAGCACTAAGCGGTTGAACGAAAAAGTCACCGCAGCCGGCATGATGCTGCTCGACGTCGGCGTATCGGGTGGTATTTGGGGCTACGAGAACGGCTTTCCGCTGATGTGCGGCGGCGACAGCGCTGAAGCCTTTGCAGTGCTTGCCCCTGCCCTGCAAACTCTGTCTCAGCCAGGCGGTGCCTACTATCACTTCGGCCCGAGCGGCGCCGGTCACTACGTCAAAATGGTCCATAACGCCATTGAGTACGGCATGATGGAATCGCTGGGCGAAGGCTTCCGCATGTTGCATGACGGCCCGTACAGCGGGCTAAACTTGGCAGCAGCCGGTGACGTCTGGCAGCACCACAGCGTCATTACTTCCTGGCTCACCAGCCTAAGCCGTGATGCGCTTACCGAAAGCCCGGAACTGGACGGCGTTACCGGCTATGTAGCGGAAAGCGGCGAAGCCCGCTGGACTCTGGAAACCGCCAAAGAACTGGGCATTGCCCTACCTTCCATCCAAGCCGCTTACGACGTCCGCGTGGCCTCGCAGACAGGTGCTACCAACTTTGCCACGAAACTGGTTGCCGCGCAGCGCAATAAGTTTGGTGGACACAACCTGAACGGTGAAGGCGCCGCTTAAGCATGGACGACACTCACCGGACCCAGTCACTCGTCTTGGTCATTTTCGGTATTACCGGTGACCTGGCGCAGCGCAAACTGCTGCCAGCCCTCTATCAGCTGGCTCGCGCCCACGAACTACCCGAAGATTTGCGCATCGTCGGCATTAGCCGCCGGGACGTGGCTAAGGCTGACGTGTTTGCCAGCCTGGAGCGTTTCGTTGGCGGTTCGGGTTACGACCCGGCGACCGAAGCCTGGCTGAGCGACCACACCGACATGCGGCAGATGGACCTGCTGGATCGCAGCGCCTATGAAACGTTGCGGGCCGACCTGGAAGCCCAGCAGGCCAAGCTGGACGGCACCGCCACCCGCCTATACTACTTATCTATCCCTTCCCAAGCTTTTGCGCCGATTGTCAGGTTGCTCGGCGAAACCGGCCACCACCAGGCAGTCACCGGTCAGCCCGCTCCGCGCCTGTTGATCGAAAAACCTTTTGGCTACGACCTTGCTTCCGCCCGGGAACTCATCGGCACCTTGAGCGAGCATTTCCAGGAAAGCCAGATCTACCGTATCGACCATTATGTCGCCAAAGAAACGGTGCAGAATATCTTGGTCTTCCGCTTCCAAAACCCGCTTTTTGAGGGCGTTTGGAATAACCGACACATCGACCACATTGCCATCACGGCCCATGAGCAGCTGGATATTGAAGGCCGAGCTAACTTTTACGAACAGACCGGGGCGCTACGCGACCTCATCCAAAGCCACTTGCTGCAACTGCTGGCCATCACCGCCATGGACCGGCCGGCCAAGCTCACCAGTGCCGACATCCACCACGAGAAACTACGCTTGCTGCAAGCGGTGACGCCGATCGCTCCGAACGAAGTCGCCGAACGCACGATCCGTGGCCAGTACGACGGCTATCGCAGCGAGGTGGCCAATCCCGAATCGACAACCGAGACCTTTGCCCGTCTGACGCTGGAAATCAACACCGCCGCTTGGCGCGGCGTGCCCATTATATTGGAAACCGGCAAGGCGCTGGACGCCAAAAGGACCGAAATCAGCCTCTGCTTCCGACAGGCCGAGGAGACGAACGCGGAGCGCAACAAGCTTATTTTTCGCATCCAGCCCTCAGAGGGTATTACGCTACGTTTGGAGACGAAGCAGCCAGGCATCCACAACACCACCGCACCCGCTGACATGGCCCTGGATTTCGCTCACTCCTTCACCTCTCGGCCGGCTGAAGCCTACGAGCGGGTCATCATTGACGCCATCCGCGGCGACCAAACTCTATTTGCCAGTTCCGAGGAAGTCATTCGCTCCTGGGAAATCATTGAGAACGTGCTCCAACAGTGGTCACATGATGACGCCGACCTGCGCAGCTACCCCAAGGGCTCGCACGGGCCGGTCGACAGTCTGGCTCACTAAAGGCGCTTTACGGTTGTGCTTGGACGCGTTTTTACCTATACTTGGGGTAGAACGACTATAAAAAACGGTGTGAACTTAAAAAAAGAGGTCAATGAAGGTACTGATGCTTGGGTGGGAGCTACCACCTCACAACAGCGGCGGTCTGGGTACGGCATGTCTCCAGCTCTGTAGGTCGTTGTCCAAGCGCGACCTCGACATCGAATTTGTAGTCCCCTACCAGGCCGACCACGGCATAGATTTTATGACCATTACCGCCGCCCAGCCACAAGGCGTGGCCAGTGTGGTCCGCTCCGGCATCGCCTACGACAGTTACAAGTACATCAAAGATGATGGCTCTGAGGAGTGGCTGAACATTTACGACCAGCAAGAGCTGTATGAAAAGGCTGTCGGCCAAATGATTGCCGGCCGTGAGTTCGACCTGGTGCACGCCCACGACTGGCTGACCTTCCGGGCGGCCATGCGCGTCAAAGAGCAGCGCGGCTGTCCGATTATTCTGCACGTTCACTCGGTGGAATCCGATCGGGCCGGTGGCTCGCGTGGCAACCCGCTGGTACACGAGATCGAAGAGCTGGCCTTGCACATGGCAGACCGGGTGATTGCCGTTTCGCAGCACACCAAAAACTGCATCGTTCGTGATTACGGGGTGCCGGCCGACAAGATCGAGGTCGTCCACAACAGCATTGAGGCCGACAGTCTGGAACCGCCAAGCGGCGAAAACACTTACCGCTACTTGGCCGCCATGCGCCAGGCCGGCTACCGGGTGGTCGTCAACGTCGGCCGACTGACGGTCCAAAAGGGCCTGCCCAACTTGCTACGGGCTGCCCGGGAGGTTATTTACCGCGCCCCCAAGACGCTCTTCTTAATTGTCGGCAGTGGCGAACAGTATTACGAGCTGATTGAGCTGGCGGCCAACTTAGGCATCGGCCAAAACGTCTTATTTACCGACTTCCAGCGCGGCAAACGCTTGCGCGACGCCTTTGCGGCCGGCGACCTGTTCGTCATGCCGTCGGTGTCCGAGCCATTCGGCCTGACGCCCCTGGAAGCCATCGGTTACGGCAACACGCCGGCGCTGGTCAGTCGTCAGTCCGGCGTCAGTGAAGTGCTGAAAAACTGCCTGAAGGTTGATTTCTGGGACACCGCCGAAATGGCCAACCAAATCACCGCTGTTATGCAGAATGACGCCCTGCGCGACACCCTGCTAGAAGGCGCGCAAGCCGAGTATCGGCAGTTGTCCTGGGAGCAAGCGTCAGATAAAATTGTTAATGTTTATCGTCAACACTTAATTGGAGCGGCCGCATGAGCAAAGCTATTGTCCTCTACCTGCATGTCCACCAGCCCTACCGCGTGCGGCACTACACTATTTTTGATGCGGGCGTAAACCACGATTACTTTGAGGCGCCTTACGAGGACCGCACCAGCAACGAACGTATCGCCCACAAGGTCGCCGAGAAATCATACCTGCCGACCAACGCCCGGCTCCTGCAGCTGCTTAAGGACAACCCGCAGTTCAAGCTGAGCCTCTCCATCACTGGCACCGTTATCGAGCAGTTGGAGCGCTGGGCACCAGAAGCGTTACGCTCTTTCCAGGAATTGACCGCCACCGGCCGGGTCGAAATCGTGGCCGAAACTTACCACCACAGCTTGGCTTTCTTCTACTCCCGCGCGGAGTTTGAGCGCCAGGTGAAGATGCACGCCGACAAGGTGCGTGAGGTCTTCGGGCAGGAGCCGAAAGTGTTCCGTAACACCGAACTTTGCTACAACAACGATGTCGCCTATTGGGCCGATAAAGCCGGCTATAAGGCAGTGCTGGCCGAAGGCTGGGATCCGGTGCTCGGCTGGCGCAGCCCCAACTTCGTCTATCGTCCGAGTTACACCGAGAACATCCGTTTGCTCATGAAGAACTACCGGCTTTCCGACGACATCGCCTTCCGCTTTGGCAACCAAGCCTGGAGCGAGTGGCCGCTGACAGCCGATAAGTTCACCCGCTGGCTCGGCGACGAACAGAACGCCACCAACTTCAACTTATTTATGGACTACGAAACCTTTGGCGAGCACCAGTGGCATGAGACCGGTATCTTTGACTTCTTAAGCCACCTGCCTAAGGAGTGGCTGACGAACGAGCACCACACCTTCATGACGGTCTCGGAAGCAGCTGACGCCTTCGAACCGGTCGACTACGTGGACGTGCCAAATACCATCACCTGGGCCGACACCGAACGTGACCTCTCCGCCTGGTTAGGCAATGGCATGCAGACCAATTCCATCCAAGCGCTCTACGATCTCGAGCAGCGTGTCCTGGACACCGGTGATCTGGCGCTGATTGAAGACTGGCGCCGCTTAACCACCAGCGACCACTTTTACTACATGTGCACCAAGTACTTCAACGACGGCGATATTCACGCCTACTTCAGCCCGTACGCCACGCCGTATGAGGCCTACATGAACTTCATGAACGCTTTTCAGGATCTGCGTTTCCGGCTTACCGAGAAGGGCGTCGCTGTTTAATGTTTACTAGGGTGGGAGAAAAATAGTATGGGCCGACCGGTCATGCTCGGTAACGGTAGTTTAACGGTAGGACTCAATGAGTCAGGGCTGGTGCACGACTTTTACTACCCTTACGTAGGCTTAGATAACCTTACTACCTCGCGCAGTCTACCGCACAAAGTCGGCGTCTGGGTGGACGGCAAGTTTTCGTGGCTTGATTCGGGCGATTGGACCACCACAGTCGACTTCGAAACCGATGCCCTGATCAGCAGCATCCGTTTGCAGAGCCAAGCTTTGCAGCTGGAACTTAACCTCAGTGACTTTGTCGACCATGAGTTCAACGCCTTCTGCCGCCAAGTAACCGTTCACAACCACGCCGAGCGGAGCCGAGAAATCCGCCTCTTCTTTCACCAGGCTTTTCAGATCTCCCGGGCCGGCCGTGGCGACACCGCCCTGTACGTCCCCGAGGGCAATTACCTGCTCGACTACAAGGGACGCTGCACGCTACTGGTGTACGCCCAAGGCGCCGATGGCACCGGCCTGGACCAGTTCTCGGTCGGCAACTGTGGTATTGAGGGCAAAGAAGGCACCTGGCGCGATGCCGAAGACGGTGAGTTGTCCGGCAACGCTGTCGAGCACGGCGGCGTCGACTCAGCGTTGCGCTGCGCGCTCAGCGTGGCCGCCCAGTCCAGTGAAATCGTCGATTACTGGGTAGTCGCCGCCGACGCTCAGTTTAGCGCCGAGAAAATCCACGAACAGCTCCTAAGCTCCGGGCTGACTGACCGGCTGGAGCGTACTCGCAAATACTGGCGCGACTGGCTGCACGTTGCCAGCCCACACCTTCGAGGGATGACGCCGGAGCAAACCACGGCCGTTAAAAAGTCGCTGATGATTATCAAAGCCCACACCGATAAACGCGGCGGCATCATTGCCAGCTGCGACAGTAGTATTTATAACTTTGGCCGCGACTATTACAGCTACGTCTGGCCACGCGACGGCGCCTACGCCATGTGGCCCCTCATCCGCCTCGGCTATACCGACGAGCCACGCCGCTTCTTCAGTTTCTGCCGCGACATCATCCACCCCGATGGCTATCTGATGCACAAGTATCAGCCGGACCGAGCTATTGGCAGCACCTGGCATCCGTTGCTGCACGGCAAGCACTCCGAATTAGCTATCCAAGAGGACGAAACTGCCACCGTCGTCTACATGCTCGGCGAGTACTTCGAGGCCAGCCACGATGAAGAATTTGTAGAGAGCATGTACTTAACGTTCGTCCAGCCGGCCGCTAACTTCATGGCCGACTTCCGCGATGAAGCCACCAAACTGCCCCACGCCAGCTATGATCTCTGGGAAGAGAAGTTCTTGACCAGCACCTACACCACTGCGATGACTCACCGGGCGCTACTGACTGCTGCCGAGCTGGCCGACACCTTTGACTTCCCCGATGACGCCGTGCGCTGGCGCGACGCCGCCCAGGAAATCGCCAGCGGCTGTCACATTCTGTTCGACGAGGAGCGCGGCGCCCTCCGCAAGGGCTACCTACTCCAAGAGGATGGCTCGCTGCAATTCGACAACACTCTGGATGTCAGCAGCGGCTACGGCGCGCTGATGTTTGCGACGCAAGCCTTTGGTAGCAAGGCCATCCGTAGCACCTTCAAGGTTATCGAGAATGAGCTGCTCAATAAGTCGCCCTCGGGCGGTGTGCCGCGTTACGAGCACGATACCTATTTTGCGAGCAGCCCCGCCTATCTCGGCAATCCGTGGTTTGTCACTACTTTGTGGTTAGCGCAGTTCTACTTGCAGCTAGCCCGAACGCCGGATGCCGAAACGCTCATTAATTGGACGCTAGAAAAGGCACTGCCCAGCGGCGTCTTGAGCGAGCAGGTCGATCCGACCAACGGTGCACCGGTGTCTGTTACCCCACTGGTCTGGAGTCACGCTGAAACCATCAACAGCCTACTCGACCTACAGGTCTAGTGCTGGATAGTCACGTCGTAAAATAACGAACCGAACTTTTAGTTGCCTGTTGTATGCGCTCGGCATACGACCACAAAAAAACACCCGGGAAATTCCCGGGTGTTTAAAACCGTAGCAAGCTTATTTCTTTGGCTTAACTTCGTTGCGGCCAAGGTTCTTCTTGGTTTCAACGAACAGCACGTGCTTCCGAAGCCGCGGGCTGTATTTGCGCAGAGAAAGCTTCTCAGGGGTGTTCTGAGTGTTCTTGCTGGTGTAATAAATGCGTTCGCCGGACTCTTCGCTAACCAGTCCGATCAGTTTACGCTTCTCGCCTTTTTTTGCCATAACCCTAGCAGTCTAACAGATGTAGGGGTATTTGTAAACAGATACGGTCGCCTTAGGCGGCTTCTGCATCCAGGACGGCATCGATATCCAAGAGCGTCAGTTCCGTGCTAATCGCTTCGACGACTGGCCAAGGATCATCAGTGTCATGGGCTGTTCTTAGTAGCCCGACGGCAGCTTCACCAAGTACGTTAATAGCCTGCCGATCGAGTCCATGCCAAAATAGCGCGTCGCTCTCCTCTGCGCGGCTTAAGGGGCGTCCATTGGGTGTTTTCATAGTTTTCACTTTCTATGTTTAGGCCAATAATAATTAGAATACGCCCGAACAGAAAGCGAATAAGTGATATTCGTCACAAAATAAAACCGTAACAGATAGCCCAATAAACAAAAATACCGGTTGATCAGACCGGTACCTTTGCTTCTTGCAAGAAACGCCCGTTATTTTTTAGGGCAAGTTTTTTAAGTACAATTCTTTTGGTTTTATACTTAACACTCTCATGTATACACCGCTTACGCTTGCCCGTCAAGCATTTTTTGAAGGCAATAAAAAACTCCAGATTGACCTGGAGTTTCATGAACGCTTGGAGCCACGACTGAGACTTGAACTCAGGACCCCTTCCTTACCATGGAAGTGCTCTACCACTGAGCTATCGCGGCCTATACTAGACGTTTACAAACCAAAAGTACAAATCAAGAACTCGTTCGAAGTTCCGGTGTTGCAGAATATAGGCTACGTAGTTTGCTGACCCGATGATCACTAGGCCAGCGCCGGTCACTATAATGTGTCCCGCGAGGTTGTCTGCGCCAAATCCGCCCACAATGCCTGCCACTATGGTGTAGCCGCCAGCAATAGTTATGAGAGCGCAAAGAAGCGTCAGTATATTCCGTATGATTTGCATAATATTTTCTTGGTGCAGGGTGAGGGATTCGAACCCCCGAAGGCTGAGCCAGATGATTTACAGTCACCCGTGTTTGACCGCTTCACTATCCCTGCAAACATTAAATTATTGTATTTGGAGCCGCCTGTCGGATTCGAACCGACGACATTCAGTTTACAAAACTGACGCTCTAACCAGCTGAGCTAAGGCGGCATGTTATTGATTATCGTGCCGGATATATTTTTCTCGCCTCCAGCTCCTGCCGTGCCCTCTGTTTAGATTTCTGAAGCTCGGCGTTAATGAATGACAATTAGGACAAAGGAGACGTAAATTGGTCTCACTGTGATTTTCCGGGTTGCCGTCGATATGATCGATTTCAAGGGGAACTTTGCCGGTGGAGGGGCTACGCGTATCCCATCCGCAGAGAGAGCACTTTTCTCCGTGGGTGCTGATGAGGTATCTTCTTACGTGTGCTGATATATTCTTAGCAACAATACCACGACTACCGTCAAGTTTGTTTTGCTTCCATTGGGCAA
>Ga0070681_10003451_pt1 | contig 14801 bp, 13 predicted proteins | sample KBSC83BmetaG_FD_65650 | JGI IMG/M metagenome (GOLD analysis project Ga0070681, IMG submission 65650) | Corn rhizosphere microbial communities from Kellogg Biological Station, Michigan, USA - KBS C8-3B metaG | ecosystem: Host-associated > Plants > Roots > Rhizosphere | place: USA: Michigan...
TCATCCCGCGTACGCGAGAGGAGTGGCGAGTGGGGGGGCTGCTGGTAGCCCGATGCATTCGGGACTGGCACGGCCGCGGGTCCTGCCCTGACTTGCTCACAGCTCGCCTGCCGATCGTCTGTCCGTCATACAGATTCGGAGCAGGCGCCATTCAGCGCGGCGTCGCCTCAGCCGTGGAAGCCTACGCCGGCGGCAACGCTAACACTCTGTTTCTGTATCCCGAGACTCGATTCAGCGCAGACATCGCCTCGCTCGCGGGACGCTTGCGCGCGGCCGAGCTGCGCGGAGATTCCGGAGAAATCGTGCTCACGCCGTATCTCAAAGGCCGACGCGAGGAATTCGCCCGGCTCGAGCGCGACCGCGTTCCCGACCTGAGTCGATTCTTCGCTGAGACCGTGCGCAGGTACTCAGGACAGAACCTGTACTTGCTAGGTGTCTGGCCCGTGCTGTACGACTGGGCGTGCGCCGGGCTGAACGCCGGACTGCGAAGCCTGTTCGGCCCGCACACCGTATTGCATACAGGGGGCGGAACCAAGGGCCGCGAGCTACCTGAGGGCTGGCGCGAGCGGATCTACGAATTTCTGGGCGTGGAACGCCATCACGAATTCTATGCGATGTCGGAGCTGATTGCCGGAAGCCCGCGGTGCACACTCGGCAACTACCATTTGCCTCCGGTCACGGTTCCCTTTCTGCTCCACCCCAAAACCGGCGACCTACTGCCTGCCCACGATCGCCTGCGCGGTCGGTTCGCTGCATTCGATCTCCTCGCGAGCCATTCCTGGGGTGGAGTGGTCAGCGGCGATGAGGTGACCCTTGGCGGATGGGACAGGCCGTGTACCTGCGGCCGGGGCGGACTCTACGTCGAGCCTGATATTCGCCGCTACGCTGTGACCGAGGGAGGTAGCGACAAGATCAGTTGCGCACGGGCAAACGATGTCTACCGGAGTGCGATCGAAGTCTTCACCGAGGCGGAGAAGGCTTCCGCATGAGGCCTGATTGCCTGCGCGTGCCGCTCGTCATCCGCGGCCAAGTCGTTGACGACTACGCTCGCAGCTTCCCAACCGCGCGCGCTGGCGACCATTTCTGCACAGCGGACGTTGCCGCACATGTCGCGCGGCTTCCCATCACAGCCCCCGCGATGCTCGACCTCGCGAGCCTTCGTTTTTGCGACGTGCTGGATTACCTCGATTTCCTCAGTCGCTGTCTGGTTCCAGCGACGAATCTCCATGTGCAGCGTGCATTTGAGCTGTCACGTCGCTCCTCGATGCTCTCGGACGCGATGTTGCGAGAGATGTATGAACGGATTCCCACCCTCTTCCGTCGCGAGTCGGTGATGCATCGTGCGAGCACACTACTGGGGCTCGAGTATCTCGACGACTGGCTCGAGCTTCCCGCGCATTCCGACGCCAGGACGCGGGCGCGAGTCCGGGCTTTCGGCGCGCGCACGCTGCACATCGTCGCCGGAAATGCTCCGGTCATCGGACCCGTCACCGTTCTTCACAACGCAATCACGCGAGGCGACGCCATAATCAAGAGCCCCTGGAACGACCCACTGAGTACGGCTGCAGTAGCTCTGACCATGATCGACATGGCGCGCGATCATCCACTGACGCGCCATGTGAGCGTGGCGTACTGGAAAGGAGGCGATTCGAAGGTAGAACACGCGCTCTACGATCCCCGACACATCGAAAAGATCGTCGCCTGGGGCGGCCTCTCGGGTATTCGGCACGTTATCCAGTCCCTGCCTCCCGGGGTGGATCTGATCGCGCTGGATCCGAAGCAGGGCATGGCAGTGCTCGACGGCGATGCACTCGCACGCTGCGAAAGCTCCGGCCTCCGCGAGCTCGCGCGTCGCCTCGCTCTGGACATCGGACTGCTGAATCAAGAGGCCTGTTTCAGCACTCGCCTCGTCTATCTGGTCGGGCGCTGCAGGCCCACCGACTTCGATCTCGCCTGCCGTCTGGGAGAGCTCGCATTCGAGGAACTGCAGGCACTACCCGAGTCATTGAGCAACCCACACCCGGCCTTCGACCCGGAGCTCAAAGCGGAGTTGGACGCCCTGCGCATGGTCGATCTGGGATACCGGGTGTTCGGCGGCAGCGCCAATGAAGGCTCGATCGTCGTCTCGCCCAACGGGAATCCCGTGGATTTCGCGCACCGACTCGCCGGTCGCGTCGCGAACATAGTCCCCGTGGCCAGCGTGGAACAGGCGCTCGCCGCGGTCGGCTCCTGGACCCAGACAGTAAGCGTCTATCCGGACGCCTTCAGAGACGAGCTGCGCGATCGGCTCGCCTGTCAGGGAGCCCAGCGCATCGTCCCGCTCGGAGCGGCAATGATGGACCCCGAGATCGTAACTCCCCAGGACGGCATGGAGCTGCTGCGACGGATGTGCCGCTGGGTCGTGGACGAGAGTCCGACAGCCACTGCCCTCAGCGTTCGCGCAGACGGACTAGCTTCGAGGAATAACGTGTCCTCGTTGCAACAGGCTCCCGCGAGCTAGATGGGCGCGATGACCGCGCCCGGCGAAAACGCCGCGAAACGCAACCGCTGCTCGGGTCATGACTACCGAGTAACAGCTCCAGGTTATTGGTTGCGACCTCGGCCGCGAAGCACAGGGCGGCGACGGTCGCTGGCAAAGGTCGCTGCATACTTCCCCACCCGTCGACGCGCGTCTTCTTACCCGATGCAGCGCGCCTTGCTTTCATCAAGGCTAACAGCGTGAATGTGCGGATTGCAACGGAGCAGAAACTCGAGCGTGCTCCATCCGTGGAGCCCCGGACCCTCCCGATTCGCCGCACGATCGAACAAACACGCCGATCTGGTTCTCACCGAAGCAGCCCTGTGTCAGCATCGTCGCAGACAGATGACCCCGGTAGACCTATGAGCACCTACACCTTCGGCCAATTCGCGCAGTCGGACCCCACATCGATAGCGGTTATCGATCAGATCGGTCGCGAATGGTCCCGGGGTGAGTTGTTTTCGGAGATCAACCGTCTGTCGCGCGCCTTGCGCGCCACCGGCATCTCACCGGGCGACTGCCTGGCGATTTTCGCGCCCAATTGCGCCGAGTACCTGCAGACCTATCTGGCGGCAACTCAGGTCGGCCTCTACGTTGTCTCGATCAACCCGCAACTGGCACGGTCGGAGACTGCGTACATCCTGGGCGATTCGCATGCCAAAATCCTGGTCGCGCACCAAGCAGTCAGTGCACTCGCTCGCGCCACGGTCGACTCACTCGAGTCGCCGCCCGCCGTGCTGCTCGCGATAGGTAACATACCGGGATTCACGGCGCTCAGGGAATTCTGCGAGGCGCACTCCCTGGAGCCCCTCCAGGATCCCATACCCGGCAGGCCGCTGACATACACATCTGCCACAACCGGGCGACCGAAGGGCGTCGAGCTCCCCTTGAACGACTCCGAAAGCGCGCTCCAGCGCATCATCCAGGCGCACGCCCGCAACGGCATATTGCCGGGCCGGGATCATGTGCACCTGTGCGCGTCCATGCTCTATCACGCCGCGCCTCTGGAGTGGTCGGCCATCGCGCTGCACATGGGGCATCGCGTCATCCTCGTGGACAGGTGGCATGCTGAGCTGCTGCTGCAGCTCATCGAGACTCATCGCGTAACGACGACCTTCATGGTCCCCGCCATGTTCGTGCGTATCCTCAAGCTGCCTGAGGATGTGCGGAGGCGTTACTCCACCTCGTCCCTGCGGTTCGTTGCCCATGGGGCGGCTCCCTGCCCGCTCGAGGTCAAGCAGTCGATGATCGACTGGTGGGGCCCGGTCATCTGGGAATCCTACGGGTCTTCTGAAGGCAGCGGAACGATCGTCAGCTCGACGGACTGGCTGCAGCACCCGGGAACGGTCGGCCGGCCCTTCGCGGGCTGCGAGCTGAAGGTCCTCGATGACGAGGGCGAGGAAGTTCCGCCGGGGGTGACCGGGATCATTTACATGACGCGCTATACGGGAGATACCTTCCGGTATCGCGGCGATCCCGAAAAGACGCGCGCCGCGCATCGCGGCCGGTTCTTCACCGTCGGCGACATCGGCTATCTCGACGCGGAGGGATATCTGTTTCTCTGCGATCGGAAGATCGACATGATCATTTCCGGCGGCATGAATATCTATCCGGCGGAGATCGAGAGAGTGCTGATCCAACACCCGCAGATCGCCGATTGCGCGGTAATCGGTATCCCGGACGAGCTCATGGGGGAGGCGGTCAAGGCGATCATCGAGCTGCAGGCGGGAACCCAACCCACGTCGGTGCTGAAAGCCGACATCCTGCGCTTTCTTGCGACGCGACTCAGTCCAGCGAAGTTGCCGCGTCGCCTCGAATTCACCGCTGCCCTGCCGCGCGACCCGAACGGCAAGATCTACAAACGCCACTTGCGCGAGGTGCACTGGAGCGCGCAGGGCAGAAGACTCTAGTCTCGACGTCCCCTCTCCGGCGCCTGTGCCACCCACATCAGGAGGAAGTTGCAGTGAGCGAATACACACCCGTCGATACCACTGTCATCGCGGCAATCGCCACGACGTGCCAGATCGATCGCCGCGAAGTGCACCCGGAGATCGGCGTCGATGAGTTGGGGCTCGGATCCATGGGTCTGATCGCTGTCATCTCCCAACTGGAGGTGGCATACGATCTCGAGTTCACGCCCGAGCAAGTGGTACCCATGCTGCAAACGAGATCGATTCGCGAGTTCATCGGCCTCGTCGAGCAGGCCGTAGGACCGGACGGACCGCGACCCACCTAGCAGAAGTGCGGCATCACCTCTTCGGCCATCGTCCGCATGGATTCGCGTACCAGCTCATCAGGTGTCGTCCCGGTCTGCATCACGAGAATGAGCTCATCAACGCCGACGTCCACGAATCGCTGCACCGTCTCGCGAGCTGATGCCGGATCGCCGATGATCGAGGAAAGCTGCGATCGAGGCGTATTGCGGCGCTGGCGGAACTTCTCCACCTCCTCTTCCAGCGGGAATGCCCGCTCCGCCGGGGTGTGCCCGGGGTCCTTGCGCACGCCCACGTAGTGCAGCATCGCCTGGAGGAAAAATCTCGCGCCTCGCAACCCGTGGCGACACGCTTCGCGGTCGTCCCTGAGCACCAGCGTTGCCGGGTTGCAGGCGAAATGGTTGTTCACGGCTAAGCCGATCGGCTGGCAGTTTATGACCGCCTGCCGATAGCCGCGTACGCGCTCCGCCAACATCTCGTCATGGTACATGGCCAGGTTCAGTGCTCCGATTCCCAGACGCCCCAGCTCCACCGCCTGATCGGGCTTGGAACAGGCTGCGAAGATGGGCGGGTGCGGAGTCTGTATCGGCTTGGGAATGATGCAGGTGGGAGGGATGTTGAAGAACTCACCCTGGTGGCTGTAGATCTCCGCCATCCACATCCTGGGTATCATCTCGATGGCTTCCCGCCATTGGCCGTGCACCATCGCCCGGTCGATCTCGAAGGCTCCCTGCTCAACACCCGTAACCGACTTGGCGCTCCCCCAGTTGACACGCCCGCCGGAGAGCACGTCGAGGACCGCGATCCGCTCCGCGATGCGAATCGGATGGTTGTAGCGATGCGGTAGCAGAGTGCATCCGTGACCGACCCGAATGCGTCGGGTGCGCGCAGCAACGAAGGCGAGGAAGATCTCCGGCGCAGAGCAGTGCGAGTACTCATACAGGCCATGATGCTCGACGGCCCAGATGCAGTGATACCCGAGCGTCTCCGCGAAAACCGCCTGCTCCACACATTCGCGAAACAGGGCCGCCTCGCGCGCCGGAGTCGGGTCGGCCATCTGCATCTCGAAGAACAACGAGAATTTCACGGTGTGTCGTCAATTCGCATCACGAAGACCGGGTATCCCCCGTCGATGCGGTCCAATTCTTCGGGCCTACATTCCCGACCTTCTCGCGGAATTCCGGCGCATCCTTGACCGGCTCACGGGGAGCGTCCGCGACCACCTGAAGGATCTCCACGACGGCACTGCGAATACGCTCGAGGCACTTGCCGGTTGCCGCACTGATTGGCAGCAGCAGAGCCACGCCTTTGCGCTGCGGTCTGATACGAAACAACGGAGCTCCGTCGGTCGCGCGGACGACTTCGTCCCGGCAGCGCTGGCTGACCCGCCGCCGACCACGAACCGCCACCCCGACCAGCCTTCGATAGACCTCGACGGGCGGGAGACGCCCGCGGACATCCGCCAAGGCACGCGCCTGACGCACCAATCCCTGGCGCTCCTGCGGGTTCTCGCAGACCTTGGCGAGATCCAGCCCCCATATCTCGCAGATATCGATCGGGCTGCCGAATGCATTCACGACCACGGTCGGCAGTTTGGCGAGTTGCAGGGATCGCGAGACGTGCGAGGGCGATATCCCCAGCGCGCGTGCCATCTCCTCCTGGGAACGAAACCGGCCCTCACGCAACCAGCGCGAGTAGCTGATCGCGCGCTCGTAGGGGCTGATGTCCTTGCGATGCCGGTTCTCGATGTCCATCGCAAGGATCGCCTCGCGATCTGATATCTCGCGCAGCTCGACCAGGATCGGCATGTTCAGATGCTTCGCCGCGAACAGTCGGCGCGCCCCGTAGACGAGCTCCGCGTCATAGGAGGGATCGTCGCGGACCGGCCGTCCCAGCGCCGGTACGAGCTGACCGTGTTTCGAGAAGCTCTCGATTTCCGCCTTGCACGACTCCTCTGTAATGTACTCCTCCAGACGGTCGTGAAGCCCCCACATTCTGCACCGAAATGGTGAAACAGGCACGACTACCTTGCTCACTCCGTTATCTCCATTCCTTTTCCCCTTCCCCTGGAGTTGCGCTCCGCGCTTGGAGAAGCCGCATCTCCTAATAAGTCGTTCTTTTGCGCGCTCGCAGCATTTATTCCGTATTGAGGTCGGCAGGTCAAGTAATCCCCGCTGCCGGGCGTGGAGGCGGACCCACTGGCAACGTTGCCCTCAACACGCGAGCGCCTCGCTATCGAGCCCAACCTAACGGGCCTTTGTTGGCTCCGTGCGGCGCGCCCCGCTCGGGTTGCCTTGCGAGCTGGAATGTTGCAGCGCGTTGATATTATTTGGCAATTCGCTTGTTTTTGGCGTCCGCTCGCTACTGGCAAAAGCGCTCGCTACGGGTCCGAACGGCGGATCTCGGCCGCCGACTCGAGAACTTTCTCGAACGCACGCGCGTACTGGTCCAACAGCTCGCGCGAGGCACTTGGGAATGCAGGCAAGCGAACCAACTCACCGTTGATCGCCACTGTCCGGGGCAAAGCGGCGGCGTCGTAAGTGGGGATTGAAGCATTGGAGTGATGTTCCAGCCGCGCAATCTTCGCAAACAGCCCCTCCGTAAACAGAGGCTGCTGATGCACCAGCGGGTATCGTGGCAGCGAAGCATCGCAACCCTCTGCCCGCAGTGCCCGCACCAGCAGCGGTGTCGGCAGGCAAGCCGGGCCGGAGCGCAAGCGGACGAGGAACTCGAAATACACCCTTTGGATGTGCGCGGGCGGGCTGAACGTCTCCAGTCCCAGACTCTCGAGGCGTTCGGAAAGATATTCGAGGTTGCCGTTGCGCCGCCGGTTGCGCTCATCGAGGTGACGTAACTGCACGCGAGCCACGGCGGCAGAAAGAGGCGCCATGCGCGTTTTGATCCCAAAGCTCGTAAATGCGAGCCGGGAGCCGTCCGATCCCAAGTGTCGGATTCGCTCGACATCCCCGAGGCACACTGCACGCTCCATCATTCCGTCATCATTCGTCAGCAGCATGCCTCCTTCGCCGGCCGGTGCGAGCTTCCTGCCCTGGAGGCTGAACACGGCGGCATCGCTCAGCGTTCCGCACGGTCTTCCCCGCCACAGCGCGCCTTGAGCGTGTGACGCGTCCTCGACAATGCGCAATCCGTGCTTCCTGGCAACAGCCAGCAGCTCCGTCATCCTTGCGGGCATGCCCCACAGATGCGTCACGACGATCGCCCGCGTTCGTGGAGTGATCCTGCGCTCGAGGTCTGCAGGATCGATGCCGAGACGCTCCGGCTCGCTCTCGCAAAACACCGGCAGAGCCCCCAACCACAGCATCGGCACCACGGACGCCCAGAATGTCGCCGAAGGCACCAGCACTTCATCTCCCGGTCCGAGACCAATCGCGAAGAAGGCGGCCAGCAATGCAGCCGTGCCATTGCAATGCGCCAGTGCGTGTCGTACTCCGAAGCGCTCCCGATAGTCCGCTTCGAGGAGCCGCGTGACCGGATGGCTCGAGATATCACCATCACGCAACACCTCGAGTACCGCTTGCTGATCCTCCGCGGTAATCAGTGGCCAGCGCACCGCCTCAGCGTGGTCGAGTGTCACCGACTTCGCTCCGCCAAGAATGGCCGGCCTGGATCGCAAGGGAGTGACTGTGTTGATCATGGCGCCGCTATCCTCTGTTTGCCGCGATGTGTCCCGCTTCCTTCAGCCACTGCAGCGTAGGCTCCAGCGTGTCGCGCGCGGAACGAAACTCGACGTCCAACTCCCGCCGTGCCTTGCCGGCATCCGCGTACCAATACAGTGTTGCGTAAGGGATCACTCGGGGATTGAACGGGAGCGGCACACTGAACAGCAGGCCCAGTCTGGCAATCGCCCGCAGGATCGGGTTCGGCACCGTGACGATCCACGATTTTTTGCCCAGAATCTTCAGACAGAGCCGCGCGAGATCGCCCACGGTCATATTGTCCCCGGCGAGGATGTATCGCTCGCCGGGGCGCCCCCTCTGCACGGCTCGGATGATTCCGAGCGCGACGTCGTCTACGTGCGCGATGCAGGTACCGCCATTACAGACGAGCACCGGATTCGACCGCGCAAAATCCGCAAGATTGCCGGCCGTGATCAAGGCGGTGTCGTCCGGGCCATAAACCTCGGCGGGATTGACGATCACGACCGGCAGTCCGGCGCGCGCCGCGCGCCGGCACAGCTCCTCCGCCGCACGCTTGCAAAGCGAGTAGGGCAGCTCGGCAGCCCTGCGAACGGTCCAGGTGGCATCCTCATCGAATACCTGCGGCTCATTGGAGCCATTCACGGCAAGCACGGAGGAGACGAAGACGACCCGCTGATCGTTCAGAGCCGCCGCGACGCTCAGCAAGTTGCGTGTGCCGCCAACTATGACCTCCTCCGAAAGGGGCGAGTCGATCTCCTGCCAGGAGGAAATGCTCGCCAGGTGTATGGTCGCGGTCGCACCCATCATGCCCCGGTGCAGCGACTCAATATCACGTACGTCGCCAGGAACGCGCTCAAACTCGAGCCCCCCGAGCCGCACGGAATTCGCCCCGGGCCGCAGCAGACAGCGGACCTCGTAGCCCTCCTGGAGCAGGCGGCGCACGACGCGGGAGCCAATGAATCCATTCCCGCCGGTTACGAAGATCTTTGCCACGGCTTCCTCCCGCCGCGAGCCTCTCGCTCGCATCAGTCGACGAAACAGACTTCCAACAGCGATATCGCGCAGAGTCGCCGCTCGCAGTAGATCTGACCGGCCGCCGTGGCGGCCAGGGGGTCCCGATCGATGAGACCCACGCACACCGTCAGCCGCTCCCCGGGCGTCACGCCCGAATAGAACACCGCCTGGTGCACCCGTGTTGCGCGGATCGCGGCTGGCGCCTCCACCTGAACGGGGTCGAGCGTGTGCCGGCTCACCAGGCTGGCGATGCACAACCCGAGCTGCCCCATGATCTCGATCTGCAGCACCCCCGGATAGATCGGATTTCCGGGAAAATGCCCTTCGAGCAGCGGATCGGCGGGATCGACCAGCCGACTCCCCCTCGCGTAACCGCGCTCGAGATCGACACTCTCGATGGAATCGAGCAGCAGAAATGGCCAGCGGTGCGGAATCAGACGCTCGATGTCCCCGCTACCGAAGGCCACCGCGGAACCCGCATTGTCTCCCAGCAGCGGCGCACGCTGCAGTCGCCTCGTCCAAGCGGCGATGTCGCCCGCATTCACGCCTGGACCGCCCGAAGCACGCGATCGAAGTCGACTGTCAGACCGGCCGGGTCCTCGGTGCTCAGCACGGTCTCGGGTCGAAACCGGCGTATGAGGCTGGACAGGCTGGTGCCACACCCCGTCTCGATCAGCACAGCGTCGGCCGCCCACTGCAGCAGATGCTGCAGCGCCCGATGAAAATAGACAGGACTGTTCACGTGCCGTCCGAGCAGCCCCGGAATCTCGCCCGCGACGCTGACCTCTCTCTGCGGATCGACGCCAGGACGATACGTCGCGGACGGCTGCCGCCACCGGACCCGGCTGAGCGCAACCAAAAATTCAGCAGCAACCGCATCCATCAGGGACGTATGCATCGCGATTCGGTCGTCAACGGTCACACAGGTTGCAGTCGTCTCCCCTTCGAGCAGCTCGACGAGAGTGTTCACAGCCTGCACTTCGCCGGCGATCACATGCTGGGTCGGTGAGTTGTAGTTTGAAATCACGAGTGCGCCCTTGTCAGTGCACTGGCGAAGATAACCCAGCAGTTCCTGCTCCTCGAGGGCGAGCACAGCGACCATCTTCCCGCGCGGTCCGCGGTCATAGCACCGCCCGCGCTCATCGATGAGCTTCACAGCATCGACGAAATCCAGCGCGCCGACGTGCACCAGGTGGTTGTACTCACCCAGGCTGAGGCCGATCGAGTGCGACGTCCGCAGCCCCTTGCGCTCCAGCGCAGCGCAATGAATGTGCGAGGTCAGGAACACCGCCATTTGGATATCGCGATTGCAGCTGAAGGGTCGCTCGCCGAGCAGGCACGCCCGTGCGTCTCGGGCGATGCACCCCGATGCCTGTTCCACGAGAGCGATCCCCTCGGGCCACGCTTGCAGGGCGCGCTCCAGCATCTGCGGATCGCGAGCGGTCTGCCCGGGAAACATCAGGACTGCCGTTCGCTGCCCTGCTCCTGCACCTCGTACCGCGACTTCTGCCGCCATGTCAGACCCACCGGCTCGGCGAGTCCGCTGTCCGTTCGATCTCAGGCGCCAGAACCTCCTGAATGATCCTCAGAGCCTGATCCAGCTCGCTCCGAGTGTGCGCCGCGGTCACCGAAGCGCGAAACCGCAAGCTGTCTTCAGGCACGGACGGAAAGTCGATGACAGCGAGGAACAACCCCTGCGCGCGCAACGCCAGACCCTGCTCATAGAGCCGCTTCCGATCAGCGCCCATGATCAGCGGTACGACCTGAGTACACGATTGCCCCGTATCGATGCCGATGCGATGCAGGCCAGCGCGAAAGTACTCGCTATTGGATGCCAGCCTGGAGATGGCAGAGCGGTCGGCGTCTACGATGTCCAAAACGGCAAGGATTCCGGCCACCACCGAGGGCGGGAGCGCGCAGGAGAAGGCGTAACTGGTGGCGAAGCAGCGCAGGTAGTCGATCAGCTCGCGGGGGCCCGCCACAAACCCGCCCACACCGGCAAAGGCTTTCGAGAAGGTTCCATATTGCAGCACCACGTCCCGCTCGCAGCCAAGGTATTCCACCGCGCCCCGTCCGCCCGCGCCCAGCGTTAGTATGGAATGAGCTTCATCAACCACCACGCCTACGCCGTGAAAACGAGCGACCTCACAGATCGCGCGCAGGTTCCCGAGATTGCCATCCATGGAATAGATTCCCTCGAGCACTACCATTCGGCGGCTGCCGCGATGCGTGCCCAGCAGCTCATCGAGCTGATCGACATCGTTGTGCCGGAACGAAACGAGTCTGGCACCCGAGAGCTTGACCCCGTCGACGAGACTGATGTGACACTTCTCGTCCAGCAGCGCCACATCCTCACGGCGCAAAAGCCCCGACATCATTCCGAGCGCGCCGCCAAAACCGCTGTTGAACAGAAGGCAATCCTCGCGTCGGAGAAACCTCGCCAAACGCAACTCGAGCTCACGATGCAGGTCCGTCATACCTGAAAGCAGTGGAGAGCCACAGGCTCCCGTGCCATAGCGGTCGAGTGCCCGCTTCGCGGCCGCGATCACTCGAGGGTCTTGACCCATTCCCAGATAGTTGTACGAAGCCATGTTGACGACGAGTTGGTCCTCGCTCGTGTGCAACCTCGTGGTCGGCCGTGGGCCATCCAGCAGTCGCTGCTCGTAGAGCGATGTTGCCCAGCGGGTCTGCGTACGCCACCGTGTCCAGTCATCGGAGGGCCGCAGCGGATCCTCCGAGTCGGAAAGAAAGAAGTCTCCCAAGGAAAGGCGTGTCGCATCCGGGGCTGCCTTCATGGGTTGCTCCTGGCTACTCACAGGCGGATCCGCCGTCTCTCGGTAAACAGGCGGGACATGTTGTCGCAGAACAGTCCGCCTCGATCGACAGTCACGATCTGCCCGTTCAAGTCGTCCATCAGACCACTGCACATTGCCACGGCTGTATCGGCGACCTCGCTCGCTTTCACCAAGTGCCCGAGGCGACCAGCTCGCGCCGCCGACATCTGCAAATCCGGCGCCGAGACCCTCCCCGTCGCCTCCCCCCGCTCCAGTACATGCGTACGCAGGACGTTGATCCGGCTGTCCTCCCCCCGCATGTGGAAGGCCATGTAGCGACAGAGTGCTTCCAGCGCAGCCTTCGAAGTCGCCTGGAGATCGTAGTTCCGTATATATCGCTCGATGCTCGTCGTAGACATGGCGATCGTGTAGCGGGGAAATCGCCCGAGAACCCGTCTCATCTCCTGCAGGTGGTTGAGCGTCGGCCACACCGCATGGCGGATGGAGGACAGCAACGCGTGTTCGGTGATTTCGGTCATCGAGGCCACCTCAGGTACCCCGATCGTGCTGCTCACAAATACATCGACGCGCTGCCCGTGCTCGCACAGCGTCCTCACCAGGTTCCCGGTGTCTTCCTGTATCACGACATCCGCCCGCACCAGCAGCGGCTTTGCGTAGCCTTCGCTCGCAAATTGAGCGCGGACCTCATCCTCAGTGCCACCACGACGATATGTGAGAATGCAACGGGCGCCCGCGCGAGCAAACGCCAGGCCACACGCGAGTCCGAGGCCTCGCGTCCCCCCGGTCACGAGAACCGACGCACCCTGCAGATTTTCCAGCATGCGCGCGCCCTACTGGTGGCTGGCAGCTCGTTCCAGCACATCGAGCAGGGCATCGATGTTCTTGAGCGAGCCTAGCTCCGACCTCGGGATCTTCACCTTGAGCTCCCGCATCGTTCGAGAAACGATCTCCACGATGTCGAGGCTGTTCGCGCCCATCTCCTTCATCGTCCTGTGAGTATCGAGCGTCCCCGCCGTGACATCCGGCAGGGCATCGGTGAAGTGCTTGGTAAAAACGCTCAGGATCTCGCTGCGATTCATCGGCGTGTTACTCCGTTCAGGTAACGATTCTGCCCTGGTCGTGCATGTACATCACGTTCTGGAAAAATCGGCTGCCGCGGTCGATGCTGATGACTTGGCCTCGCACTGCATCCATCAGCCCGCTGCACAGAGCGACTGCCGCATTCGCCACGGCCTCTGGCGGAAGTATGGTTTCCGGGAAATACTTGCGTGCAAACTCGAAGCCGCCCGCCCCCAAGACTCCGTGCGCCGATTCCGTCTCCACCCATTCCGTGCGGATCACGTTAATGCGGCAGTCCTCATCCAGAAGGCGGTAACTGAGGTAGCGCGACCACGTTTCCAGTACTGCCTTGCACGCAGCCACCACGTCGTAGCCGGAAAAGTAATGATCTGGCCCAGCGCTGCTGTAGGACAGCACATAGCGAGGCGGCGCCGAGAAACGCCCCCGCATACGGCGCAAGTAGTCGACCAAGGGCCATGCACTGTACTGGATGCTCTTGTTCAGAGTACGCAGGTCATACTCTTCGAGGCTGTTGACAGTAACCGACTGCGCGACGTTCGAGACAAAGACATCGATGCGCCGCGCCTCCCTGGAAATCATCTCCAGCACACTCTCCGTCGCCTCGCCGTCGGTGACATCAGCTCTCACCATACGTGGTGGCTGCGCGCACCCTGCGAATGCCTGCTCAATGTCGGCCTCGTGCACACCGCCCCACGAATACGTCAACGTACAGCGCGCCCCTCGCGCCGCGAACGCCCGCGCGGTTGCAAGTCCAATCCCGCGCGTACCGCCGGTGACCAGCACCTCCATGTTCGAGAACTCATTGAGCATAGTTTTCTTCTATCCGACGTTTCGTCTCCGGGTTGCCGAAGCACACCCGGTGCATCAAGATTTCCGTTCGGACATCCGCCTCATACTTCTGGCGGCGCGGGGTGACGAGCGCATGCTTCAGCAGCTCGAGCGCGTGCCGGGGCTTCTCGGCCATCTCGGTGGCGATATCGCGAGCGACGGTCTCGACATCAGCGGCGTTGACCACTCGATTGAAGCCAGTGCGGCCGTCGAAATGCGACCCACGGTGGCAGGCACCGCTATAGAGCATTTCGTGGGCCAGCGACGGCGGCATGAAATGCTCGAGCAGCCGGGTCATTCCCATTCCCGGGGTGAAGCCTAGATCCATGAAATTCGCTCCGTAGCGATTCTCGCGTGACAGAACGACGATGTCGGCGCACAGGCCAACCGAGAATCCACCGCCGACTGCATGCCCGCGCATGGCCGCGATGCACGGCAGAGGCAGAAACAGCAGATGCCGCGGAATGGACAGCAGCTCCTCCGGGCTCAACGCTTCTGAGCTGAGATCTCTGAGCGCCTCTAGAGTAGCCCCGCTGCAGAACACATGAGGCAATCCGCACAGCAGAATCGCGCGCGAGCCAGGTGCATCCACGGCTGCTGTCAATGCCGCGCGCAGTGCCTTCACGAATGGTCGACTCAGCGCATTCACACCGACAACATCCTGCATGCGCACAGTCGCCACGCCGTCTTTCAA
>Ga0070681_10003452_pt1 | contig 14800 bp, 9 predicted proteins | sample KBSC83BmetaG_FD_65650 | JGI IMG/M metagenome (GOLD analysis project Ga0070681, IMG submission 65650) | Corn rhizosphere microbial communities from Kellogg Biological Station, Michigan, USA - KBS C8-3B metaG | ecosystem: Host-associated > Plants > Roots > Rhizosphere | place: USA: Michigan...
ATGCAGCCGGGCGTGTTTGCGCTGTCCGGCTGGGACCTGGTGGGCGATCTCACACTGCCGGCGGCGGCGGTGCGCGCGCGGCTCGCTGACGGCGACACGCGCTGGATCAACCGCGGTGCCTACGACCTGCTCGGCACCAATCCCGCCGCCACCACCTCGGCGGCGGGCTTGCCGCGCGCCGTGGCGCTGTACGGCGCGCTACCGCAGCAGCTGCAGGACCCCGGCTCTTTCGCCTCGCAGCTGGCGCGGCTGCTGAAGGCGCGCGCCGCACTGCATCTGTACGCCGCACGGCTCAGCGACGTGCCGGACGTCCGGGCCAAGGGCCTGTTCGTGCTGGTGCACCAGCTGCCGGACGACGCCGGGCTGGAGGTGAGCGCGATCAACTTCGGCGCGCAGACCGTGGACGAGAGCATCGTCATTCGCGGCGCCGGGCCGCACGCGAGCGCGACTGACGTGCTCGACTCCGGGGCGCGCGCGCTCGAGCTGGCGACTGACGGCAGCCTGCACCTGCATCTCAATGGATTCGAAGCCAAGGCGCTGCACATCAAGGGCTGAGGCGCGCCGCGCCGGCGCCTGGGCTGCCCTCAGCGCCGCGGTACTGGCCACCGGCCCCGCCGCAGCGGCAGAGGCGGCCAGCCCGGTCGACTGGGTCAACACCTACATCGGCACCGGCAGCGACGGCGCCGGCGGCTCGGACTACGGCGGCACCATGCCGCTGGTCACCACGCCCTTCGGCACCACCAACTGGACCGCGCAGACGCGCGAGAACAGCATCAGCGTGAGCTCGTATGCGTTCGAGGACCACACCATCTCAGGCTTCATCGGCACGCACCAGCCGGCAATCTGGATGGGCGATTACGGCTACGTGACCCTCATACCCGAGATCGACGCGATCAAGACCGCGCAGCACGACCGGCGGCTGCCGTTCGCGCGCAGCGACGAGGTCACCACCCCTTACTACTACTCGGTGCTCATGGACGCCGGCGGCGGCCGCCGCATCCGCGCCGAGATCACCGCGACTGACCATTGCGGGCTGCTGCGCTTCACCTTTCCCGCCGCGGCGCGGCCCAGCGTCGTAGTCGAGGCCACGCGCTTCCTCACGCCCGGTCACGTGCACGTCGACGCGGCCTCACGCGAGATCACGGGCGACAACCCCGACCGCATGGATGCGCACCTCTCGAACGTGACGCTGCCGCACTTCAAGGGGTATTTCGTGGTCCAGTTCCGCACCGCGTTCCAGTCCCACGGTGTGTACCTCGGCAACGATCTGCACCCGGGCCTCGGCAGCGCGGCGGGACCCAACGCCGGCGCCTACGCGAGTTTCGCCGCAGGGGCCGGACCGGTAATCGAGGTGAAGGTCGGCACCTCGTTCATCAGCCTCGAGCAGGCGCGACGCAACCTGCGCCTGGAAATGCCCGGCTGGGACTTCGAGCGACAGCGCGCGGCGCTCAAGGACACCTGGGACCGTAAGCTCGGCACCCTGAGCGTCGAGGGTGCCTCGGACGAGCAGCGGCGCATCTTCTATACCGGGCTATACCACGCCCTGCTCTATCCGAAGCTTTTCTCCGAGCACGGCCGCTACTACAGCGCCTTCGACGATCGGGTACACCGCGGCGTGTCCTACACGGCCTTTTCGCTCTGGGACACGTTCCGTGCCGAAAACAGCCTGCTGACGCTGCTGGCGCCCGAGCGCGTCGACGGGATGGTACAGGCGCTGCTGCAGGACTATCGCGAAGGCGGCTGGATGCCGAAGTGGCCCAATCCCTCGTACACCAACATCATGATCGCGACGCACGCCGACTCGGTGGTCGCCGAGGCGATCAACAAGGGCTTCCACGGCTTCGACTATCGCCTGGCCTACCAGGCGGTGCACAAGGACGCGATGACCCCGCCCGACGGTGACACGACGCGCGACTGGCATGACCGGCAGGCGCACGTACCGTACGAGGCGCGGGCGGGCCTCACCTGGTACAAGAAGCTCGGCTATGTCGCGGCCGACAAGACCGCCGAGAGCGCCTCCTCGACCCTCGAGGATACCTACGATGACTACGCGGTGGCGCAGGTGGCGCAGGCGGTCGGCAAGCGCGACGACTACCGCTTCTTTATCGAGCGTTCGCGCAACTACCGCAACCTCTACAACCCGGCCACGGGCTTCATGCAGGCGAAGAATGCCGACGGCTCCTGGGCCGATCCGGACGCGGGCTGGACCGAGGGCGACAAGTGGGTCTACACCTACTCGGTGCTGCACGACGTCCCCGGGCTGATGGCGCTCATGGGCGGCGCGGACAAGTACAACGCCACGCTCGATGAACACTTCCGCGGCGGTCACAACCACCACGACAACGAGCCCAGCCACCACTACGGCTACCTGTACGACTTCGGCGGCCAGCCGTGGAAGACCCAGGCGCGCGTGCGCCAGATCGCCGGCGACTACTACACCAATACGCCCAACGGCATCGCCGGCAACGAGGACTGCGGCCAGATGTCCGCCTGGTACATATTCACCGCCATGGGCTTCTATCCGCTGAATCCCGCCTCCGGCGACTACATGATCGGCAGCCCGCTGTTCAGCCGCGTCACGCTCACGCTGCGCGGCGGACGGCGCTTCGTCGTGGCGGCGCCGCAGAACTCCGCGACCAACCTCTACATCCAGGCCGCGCGCCTCAACGGCAGGCCGCTCGCCGCGCCGCTCATCACCTGGCGCGACATTCAGGCCGGCGGCCTGCTCGAGTTCGAGATGGGTCCGGCGCCGTCGCAGTGGGCCGCCAGCTGGCGCGGTACACCGCTCGCGCCATGAGGTCCATGTCCGGGTAAGATACGAGTTCGCGCTCGAATTGCAGGGGAAAGCGGATGAAACTCGGCCGGCAGCTGGCGGCGTGCGCACTGAGCTGTATCGCCACCGTCGCCTACTGCGACCCCGACCCGAGTTTCGTGCTCAGTACCACGAGCACCGCCGTCGACAGCTACTTCCCGACCTATCTCGCGAACGGCTACCTCTCCACCATGAGCGGTGCGCGCGGCACCGAGAGCAATCTAGCGTACCTGGTCGCCTTCATGGACTACGCCAAGGAGGACATCGCCCGCCCCGCGGCCATCCCCGGCTGGAGCGGCATCGACTACAGCACCGGCAAATCGAGCGCCGGGGAGTTCTGGCTGAACAACGTCAAGCTCGGCCCGCAGGCCTTCGCCGGCTATCGCCAGACGCTCAACATGTACGACGGCACGCTGACGACCAGCTACCGCTACACCGACGACAGCAAGAAGAGCACCGACGTACGCGTCGTCACTTTCGCCAGCCAGGCCGCGCCACACCTGGCGGCGACCCGGCTGTCCATCACGCCGGCCTTCACCGGTACGGTGCAGTTGCAGTTCTGGTTCACGCTGTGGGCACCGCATCAACCGCGTTTTCCGATCCGCACCATGAGCGGCGATGCGATGCAGGCGGCGGTCGCGGCCAACGCCATGAACGTGCTCGAGCCGGTCAATCACTCGACGCCGGATCGCGCGCCGGTCTGGTACTACGGGCACACCGCGGTACGCGCCCCGGGCGCCGATGGGCACGCGCTCACCTTCTGGCTCGACGGCACGGCCGAGCAGGGCCTCACCATGGCGCAGGCCGCCGCCATCGGCTTGCCGGCGGATCTGCAGCCGGCAGCCGTCAAGGTGATCAGCAACCCCTATCAGCTGGGTCTGCTCGTCAGCGTGCCGGTGCAGCAGGGACGCACGTACTCCTTCACCAAGTACGTGGCGATATCGCGCCAGGGCTGGGGCGGCAAGGCGCAGGCCACCCTCGCCATGGCGCAGCAGGCGCGACAGCAGGGGTTCGAGCAGCTGCTGGCGGCGCATCAGGCCGCGTGGCATGAGCTGTGGAAGTCCGACATCGTCGTCGATGGCGACGCGCACGCCCAACAGGCACTGCACTCGGACCTGTACTACCTGCTGTCGAACTCCACGGTCGGTACCGCCTGGCCGATGGGCGCCTGCGCGCTCACGCCCAATTATGCCTACCACGCCTTCTGGGACAGCGACTCCTGGGTGTTTCCGGCGCTGCTGCTGCTGCATCCGGAGCGCGCCAAGCCCATCGTGATGTTCAGGCATCGCACCATGGAGCCGGCGCGCGCGCGCGCCCGGCAGTACGGCGTCAGGGGCACCATGTACCCGTGGGAGGCCGACCCCGAAACCGGCGTCGACCACACCCCCTACTTCGCCTACGGCGTGTTCCGCGAGATCCACGTCAACGCCGATATCGCCATCGCCCAGTGGCAGTACTACCTCGCCACCGGCGACGACGCCTGGCTCAAGAACTACGGCTGGCCCGTGATACGCGAGATCGCCGAGTTCTGGGTGAGCCGCGTGACCTACAACAAGGAGCAGAGCCGCTACGAAATCCACCACGTCACCTCGCCCGATGAGGCCTACGACGACGTGCCGAACGACTCCTTCACCAACGCCGCGGCCCGCAAGGCACTGGAGATCGCGGTGGCGGCGGCGCACAAGGTGGGCGCGACGCCGGATCCGCAATGGGCCGCGATCGCCGGCCACATGTACATCCCCTTCTCGGAGCCGGAGCAGCGCCATCTCGACTTCGACGCCAGCGTGCCGCACGACAAGGTCACCTGGATGGGCTCCTCGCTGTCGTGGCTCGCCTACCCGAACCTCGACCTGCCGATGTCCGCGCAGGTGCGCCGCAATGACTTCGAGTTCCAGTTGCAGGAACTCAAGGTCCACGGCAACGACCCGAACGAGATGATGATGGTCATGCTCGCGGTGCATGCGGCCGAGCTCGGCGAAGGTAACGTGGCCGGCGAGTGGATCGACCGCAACCTGGTCGGCTTCCTCAAGGCACCGTTCAACGTGCGCAGCGAAACCGCCGCCAACAACGCCGGCTACATCCTGGCGACCTCTGCCGGCTTCGTGCAGAGCTTTGTGTACGGGCTCACGGGGCTGCGCATCAACGATGCGGGGCTGAGCCAGGCGTACGCACCCGTGCTACCCGCCCGATGGAAGTCGCTCACGCTCAAGAATGTCGCGTTCCGCGGCCAGAACTTCGACGTCGTCGTCAGCCGCGATGCCGCCGGCAAGGTGCGGCTGACGCGTCATACCCGCTGACCGGCAGCAGGCGCGCGTGACGGCCGTGACCCATCCGCTCCCCACGCAGCCGGCACGCCGGCTGCGTGTCGGGATGGTCGGCGGCGGCCGCGGCGCCTTCATCGGCGCAGTGCACCGCATGGCCGTGGAGCTCGACGGCCAGGCGCTGGTCGTGGCGGGCGCCCTGTCCTCCGACCCGCACCTCGCCCGTGCCAGCGCCTCCGACTGGCTGCTCGAGCGCTCCTACACCTCCTTTCAGGACATGGCGAGCGCCGAAGCGGCCAGCGGCGGGATCGACTTCGTCATCGTCGCGACTCCCAACCATCTGCACAGTCCGGTGGCCCAGGCCTTCCTGTCCGCCGGCATCCACGTCGTCTGCGACAAGCCGCTGGCGCTCACGGTCGCCGAGGCAGAAGTGCTGGCGCGACAGGTGACCGCCACTGGCAAGCTATTCGCGCTCACGCATGCCTACACGGGCTACCCGGCCGTGCGCCAGGCGCGCGACATGGTGCGTGGCGGCCAGCTCGGCAGCCTGCGCAAGGTGATGGTCGAATACACCCAGGACTGGCTGATGGAGCCGGTCGAGCAGCGGGGCAACAAGCAGGCCGAGTGGCGCACGGACCCCGCACGCGCAGGCCTCGGCGGCTGCGTCGGCGACATCGGCACCCACGCCGCTCACCTACTGGAGTTCGTGAGCGGCTGCCCCATCGAGGCGCTGTGCGCCGACCTGAGCGCGGTCGTCGCCGGACGACGCCTGGACGACGATGCCAATATCCTGCTGCGCCTGCAGGGCGGCGCCCGCGGCACACTCGTGTGCTCGCAGGTGGCCTGCGGCGAGGCAAACCGCCTGGCGCTGCGGGTGTACGGCTCGCAGGCAGGTCTCGAGTGGCATCAGCAGCAGCCGAACACTCTCCTTTATAAGCCGGCCGGCCGGCCCTGGGAGCAGCTCGTTACCGGGCAGCGCTACCTGAGCCCGGCGGCGCAGGCCGCGAGCCGCGTGCCCGCCGGCCATCCGGAAGGTTACGTCGAGGCGTTTGCCAACCTCTATCGCGCCTTCATTGCCGACGTGCGCCGCGTGCAGCGTGCCGAGGCGCCGCTGCGTGACTACCCCGGCGTCGAGGACGGGCTGCGCGGCCTGCGCTTCGTCGCCGCGGCGGTCGAAAGCGCGCGGCGCGGCGCGGTGTGGGTCCGGGTGCAGGACTGAATGAGCCCCGTCACCCGCATCCGCCTGTGCGTCATGATGTTCCTGGAGTTCTTCATCTGGGGCGGCTGGTTCGTCACCCTGGGCAGCTACCTGGCCGCCAACCTGCATGCCAGCGGTGCGCAGACCGCGCTCGCCTACTCCACGCAGTCGTGGGGCGCCATTATCGCCCCGTTCATCGTCGGCCTGATCGCCGATCGCTACTGCAACGCCGAGCGCGTGCTCGGCGTGCTGCACATCGCCGGCGGCACGCTCATGTACGTGCTGTATCGCGCCGGCAGCTTCGACGCCTTCTACCCGTGGCTGTTCGCGTACATGCTGCTCTACATGCCGACGCTGGCGCTGGTGAACGCCGTGGCGTTCCGACAGATGGATGATCCGGCGCGGCACTTCTCCGCGATACGCGTGTGGGGCACGATCGGCTGGATCGTCGCCGGCCTCGTGATCAGCTATCTGTTCGCCTGGGATTCGAGCGCGGGACTGGCGCGCGGCGCACTCGCGCGGACCTTCCTCATGTGCGCCATCGCCTCCTTCGGCCTCGGCCTGTACAGCTTCACGCTGCCGCGCACCCCGCCGCGGCCGCAGCCCGGCCGGGCGTGCCTCGGGCAGCTCCTGGGGCTCGATGCCCTGGTGCTGCTGCGCCAGCCGAACTTCGCGGTGTTCTTCGTGGCCTCCGTCCTCATCTGCATTCCGCTGGCGTTCTACTATCAGGATGCCAACCAGTTTCTCACCGAGATCCACGTCGCCAACGCCACCGGCAAGCAGACCCTGGGGCAGATGTCCGAGGTGCTGTTCATGCTGCTGCTGCCACTGTTCCTGCGCCGCTTCGGCATGAAGGCCACGCTGCTGGTCGGGATGCTGGCGTGGCTGTGCCGCTACCTGCTGTTCGCGTACGGGGATGCCCAGGGGCTCGCCTTCATGCTGATCCTCGGCATTGCGCTGCACGGGGTGTGCTACGACTTTTTCTTCGTCTCCGGCCAGATCTACACCGACTCACGCGCCGGCGCCCAGCACAAGGCCGCTGCCCAGGGTCTGATTACGCTTGCGACCTACGGCGTCGGCATGCTGGCAGGCTTCGCGGCCGCCGGCATCATCGGCGACCGCTTCGCCGCCGGCGGCACCCACGAGTGGCGCTCGATCTGGCTGTTCCCCGCCGGCTTCGCGGCGCTGGTGGCGGTGCTGTTCGCCGCCACGTTCCGCAACGAGAGGCTCACCCATGCCCGCGCCTGAGCCGCAGCTGCGGCAGTTCCGGCCCCGGCCGATGCGCCTCAGCATCCTGACCGCCGCCTTGCAGGAGCTCACGCCGCGCGCCCGGCGCGAGGCCGACCCGGACCTGGCCATCGAGGAATGGCTGCAGTTCGCGCAGCAGATCGGCAGCCCGAACATCGAGCTGTCCGCGGCACTGCACCCGACCGAGAGCGACGTGCCGGCGGCGGCGCTGCTCGATCCGGTCGCCAACACCCTGGACCTGCGCCGGCCCTTCGATGCGCCGCGCGCGGCGCGTGTGCGCAGCGCCATGCAGGCGACGCGCATCGGACTCTCGGACCTGGCCTACTTCGACAACATGCTGGCGGCCGACGCCACGGTGCGGCAGCGCAAGCACGCGCTCATGCTGCGCGTGTTCGATGCCGCCGTGCAGCTCGGCACCGACGCCGTCACCGGCTTCGTCGGCCGCAACCCCGCGCTCGCCATGGACGCGAACCTCGTGATGTTCGAGGAAGTGTTCGTGCCGCTGCTCAAGGAGGCGAAGGCGCGCGGGCTCACCTTCCGCGTCGAGCAGTGCCCCATGCCGGGCTGGAACGTCGGCGACAGCTTCCACAACAACATTGCCTACGCGCCCGGACCGTGGATTGCACTGCACCGCATCTGTGAGCGGCACGGGGTGGGCGAGCAGTTCCGCATCCACTACGACCCCTCGCACGCCATTCTCATGGGCCAGGACTCGCGCGCGGTGTTCCAGTACCTGAAGGACCGCGGCTACGACTTCCTGATCGGCGGCTTCCACGTCAAGGGCCAGGTGATCGACGCACGCGGACTTGCGGCCTGGGGCTACGGCGGCCAGACCCTGCAGCGCGGCGACTGGCACGGCAGCATCCCGAGCAGCGATCCGGCCGAGCAGCAGAACGCGTGGAAGAAGCAGAGCGTGTTCTCGCAGCACGAGCTGCCCGGCACCGCGCGTCACGATCCGCTCGCCTACCTGCAGAACCGCACGGTGGACTGGCTCGATCATCAGCTGGCGGCGCGCGAGCTGCTGCGCCTCGATCCGGAAAAGACCTTTCTCGTCGTGGAGCACGAGTACCCGCCGGCACGCATCCAGGACAAGGCGCGCCTGGCGCCGATCCTCGCCGGCTCGCTGGCGTTCACGCGCGCCATCGACGAGGCCGCGGCCGCGATGTACGCCCTGCAGCACGAGGTGCTCGCCGCCCAGGGCATCCCCGTGCAGGGCACCGGTCGCGAAGCGTTCCGCTCCTGAGCCCCGCTCCTGCCATGCCCTTCGTGACGGCGGACTCCCAGCGCGACAGCTACGACGTCATCGTGGTCGGCTCGGGGGCGGCCGGCGGCCAGTCGGCGTATACCCTCGCCATGGAGGGCGCCAAGGTACTCATGCTCGAGGCGGGTCGTCACTACGACCCGGCGACCGAGACGCCGATGTTCAAGACCCCCGACCAGGCGCCGCTTGCGGGTACCTCCACACCTGACAAGCCCTTCGGCTTCTACGACGCGACCATCGATGGTGGCTGGGAAGTGCCGGGCGAGCCGTACGTGCGCGCGAGCGAGGACGACGCCGGCCGCTTCGAGTGGTGGCGCGCACGCATGCTCGGCGGGCGCACCAACCACTGGGGCCGCATCGCGCTGCGCTACGGTCCGTACGACTTCAAGCCGCACACCCGCGATGGGCTCGGCTTGGACTGGCCGGTGGGCTACCCGGACATCGCGCCGTACTACGACAAGGTGGAGCTGCTGATCGGCGTCTACGGCAGCAACGCGGGCCTGGAGAACACCCCGGATTCCCCGGCCGGGTGCCTGCTGCCCCCGCCCAGACCGCTGGTGAGCGATCTGCTGATCGCGCAGCGCGCACGGCGACTCGGCATCCCGGCGATTCCCGGCCACCGCGCGGTCCTCACCCGGGCGCTCGATGCGCATGTCAACCCCGCACGGCTGCATCCGCACAACGCCACGGCGCGCCGCATCCTCGCCGCTGACATGCGCTCGCGCGCCGCGTGCCTGTGGGCGACCCCGTGCGGCCGCGGCTGCTCGATACGCGCCAACTATCAGTCGACCACCGTGCACCTGCCGCCGGCGCTCGCCAGCGGCAACCTCGACATCACCACCGACGCCATGGTCTACGAGGTGACGCTCGGGCGCGACGGCCGCGCCAGCGGCGTGAGCTTCGTCGACCGCAGCACGCGCCGTCAGCGCCAGGCGCGCGCGCGCGTGGTGATCCTCGCGGCCAGCGCCTGTGAGTCGGTGCGCCTGCTCATGAATTCCAGGAGCGTGGCCTTCCCCCAGGGACTGGCCAATTCCAGCGGCAGGCTCGGGCGGTACCTGATGGACACCGTCGGCAGCAGCGTGAGCGGCCAGGTGCCGCTGCTCGAGAGCCTGCCGCCGCTCAACGAGGACGCCGCCGACGGCATGCAGCTCTATACGCCCTGGTGGCTGTACCGGGAGCAGCGCGCGGGCAAGCTGGGCTTTGCGCGTGGCTACCACGTCGAATTCGGTGGCGGTAAGCGCATGCCGGGCCACGGCACGGGCGCGGAACTCGAGTGGCTGACCGGCGGCAGCTACGGCGCGAGGTTCAAAGAGGACGTGCGCCGCTACTATGGCTCCTTCGTCAACTTCGACGGCCGCGGCGAGATGATTCCCAACGAGCAGTCCTATTGCGAGATCGACCCGCAGGTCAAGGACAAGTGGGGTATCCCGGTGCTGCGTTTCCACTGGGGCTGGTCGCAGCACGAGCGGCGCCAGGCAGCGCACATGCAGAAGACCTTCGTCGACATCATCGGCGCCATGGGCGGGCGCACGCGTGAGCCGGCGCAGACCGACGGCGCCAAGGCCATCGCGCCGGGCGGCTCGATCATTCACGAGGTCGGCGGTGCTGTCATGGGCGCCGCGGCGCGCAGCTCCGTGACCAATGCCTGGTGCCAGACCTGGGACGTGCCGAACCTGTTCGTCACCGACGGCGCGGTGTTCGCCTCCAACGCGGACAAGAATCCGACCCTCACCATCATGGCCTTGGCGTGGCGCGCCGCCGACCATATCCTCGAGCGCATGCGACGCAGGGAGCTGTGATGGACCGGCGCACCACCATCAAGTGGGTGCTGGCGGCGAGTGCCGCCTGGCCGCTCCTGGAGGTGCGGACCGGCACGGTTCCGGTGCCGGCGACGCCGGGTTACGGCACCGACCCGAGGCTCACACGCGACTACCGGCCGGGCGAGCTGTGGCCGCTCACGTTCACGCCCGGACAGCGCCGCCTCGCGGCCGCCCTCGCCGACCTCATCATCCCCGCCGACCCGCGCTCGCCGGCCGCCTCGGCCGTGGGCGTGGTGGATTTCATCGACGAATGGGTAAGCGCCCCCTACCCGCGGAGCCGGCGCGACCGGTCCGTGGTGCTGGAGGGCCTCGCGTGGCTGGATGCCGAGAGCTCGCGGCGCTTCGGCCGGGAATTTGCCGCGCTCGCCGCCACCGAGCAGACTCGGATCTGCGATGACATCTGCGCACCGGCCCGCGCGGCGGCAGCGCACCGGGCCGCCGCGCGGTTTTTCGCGCGCTTCCGCGACCTGACCGCGGGCGCGTTCTATTCGACCGGCGCCGGACGCAAGGACCTCGGCTACATCGGCAATGTACCCCTCACGCACTTTGACGGTCCGCCGGCAGCGCTGCTCGCCAAGCTCAACCTGTCGTAACGGCACCTGCAAATGGAGTCCCCATGATCCGAGCTCTCCCCTACGCCGCCCTGCTCCTGTTTGCCTGCAGCGCTGACCTTCACGCTGCAGCTCCTGGCGCAACCCCCGGTCCCTGGCACTCGCTGCTCGAGCAGCACGCGGCGCCGGCCTGGCGCGGGTGGAAGGAGCCGGGCCTGCCCGCCGGCTGGCACGTCGAGGGCGGCGTGCTCACCAAGGACGGCGCGGTCGACGATCTTGTCAGCGAGCAGAGCTACGGCAACTTCGAGCTCGAGCTCGAATGGAAGATCGGCAAGGCGGGCAACAGCGGCATCTTCTACCGCGGCACCCGCGAGTACGACCACATCTACTGGAGCGCGCCGGAGTACCAGCTGCTCGATGACGCGAACGCAGCCGACGGCAAGAGCCGCCTGACGGCGGCCGCGGCCGCTTACTCACTGTACGGCGCGCCGGCCGGATGGGTAAACGCCCACGACTACTGGAACAAGACCCGCATCGTCGTGCAGGGCAACCACGTCGAGCACTGGCTCAACGGCCGCAAGGTCGTCGAGTACGAGCTGCAGAGCGCCGACTGGAAGGCCAAGGTCGCCGCCAGCAAGTTCAAGGCCTACCCCAACTACGGCATGGCGGCGAGCGGCCTCATCGGCATTCAGGGCGATCACCCCGGCGCGCTCGCGATCCGCAACATGCGGATTCGGGAGCTGCGTTGACAGGATCAGCGCCGCGGAGATTTCCATGTCGGTAACGCTGGCCGAGTCCATGCGCCGGATCGGCGGCCTGCTGCAATCCGGTCAGTACAGCGCAGCGCACGCGCAATTGGAATCGCTGGTAGCCGCAAATCCCACGTACGTGGAGGGGTTGCGGCTGCTGGCTGGCACCAAGCAGGCCTTGGGCGACATCGGGCAAGCGGAATCCCTGCTAAGGCGCGCCCTCGAGATCGATCCTGTGTCGACTCCCGCGTTGACTACTCTGGCGGAGTTGTTGCTCCTCTCGGGCCGCAGCGCCGAAGCGCTACCGCTGTTGCGACGAGCAATCCAGGGCGCCCCGCCGCATCTCCGGGCAGCGGTGTTACTGGCCCGACATTACCTGGAAACGGGGCAGCCGGCCCTGGCGCTCGAGGTTGCCACGCCCTGGTGCGATAGCGGTAAGGCGGATGTCGATTTGTCCGCGCTGCACGTCGCTGCATATGCGGCTCTGGGTCGTCAAAGCGACGCGATGGCTTTCTATCGTGATCTGGTGGCGCGCGCTCCGGACAACCCCGTCGCAGCCCATGCCCTGGCTGTCGCACTGAATGCGGCGCAGCAGCCGGCGGACGCCGAGCGCGTGGCGCGTCAGGGGCTGCTGCGCACCCGACCGACGGCGGCGCTGCACTACACCCACGCGCTCAGCCTCCTCAGATTGGAGCGCCTGGATGAAGCCGAGCTGGCCTTGCGTGAATCCATCCGCCTGGATCCGCGCCGTGCCGAAGCTCACGACCAGCTGGCCCAGCTCATTTGGATGCGCACCGGCAATATTGCGGAGGCCACCGGCACCCTGGACCGCGCGCTCGAGAAATTCCCTCACGACGACGCACTGCGGGGCGCCAAGGCCGCGTTGCTGCAGGGCGCGGGTGATGCGCGGGGTGCCTTTGCGTGCCTCGCCGAGCGGGCCGTCCGCCCCGATTGCCAATTTGGCCTGGTGATCCGCGCGGGTCTGGCGGCGCTGGAGTTTGAGCCCGTCACGGCCTTGAGGCTCGCGGAACACGCCATCCGGGCAATGCCCTCCAATCACACGGCTCGCAAACTGCTGTGCGCGTCATATCTGGGTGTCGGGGAAGGGGCCAAGGCGCTGTCGGAGTGCGCCAACTTACTGCACACCGCGCCCGACGATCAGTACCTCATCGCCATGCAGACTACTGCACTGCGGCTGCTGAACGATCCCCGCTATGAATCGTTCTGCGACTACGACGGGATGGTTCAGTCGACGCGCATCGAAGCCCCGCCGGGGTGGCCTGACCTCGGCAGCTACCTGCTAGAGCTCGCCTCGCGCCTGAACGGCCTGCACAACCCGCACGGGCATCGACTCCTCTATCAGTCGTTGCGCCGGGGCACGGAGACCACCCAGGACCTGTCGCGCAATCAGGATCGCGTCATTCAGGCGCTCTTTCAGGCCTTTGCCGCACCCATCGCGCGCTATCGTGATCAGATCGGCCAGGGGACCGATGCCCTGCGGCGTCGCAATCGCGGGCCGACCCGTTTCAACGGCGGTTGGTCGGTACGTCTGCACCGCGACGGTTTCCACACCAGCCACGTGCATCCCCGGGGATGGATTTCCTCGGCATGTTATATCCAGCTGCCTGACTCCATGACCGCGGGACACACGGCCGAGGGAACCTTGAGCTTTGGCGCACCAGGCATGCTCACGACGCCGGCGCTCCCGGCCGAGCTGTCGGTGCGGCCGGAGGTCGGCCTGCTGGTGCTGTTCCCGTCATACTTCTGGCACGGGACACTACCCTTCCACAGCGAGCAGCCGCGCCTGACGGTGGCGTTCGATGTCGTCCCGGACACGGGCGCCGCCCGGGCCTGATCCTCCCACGGATATGAGGAGCACGAGCTCCCCTCACGTCGCCGTGAGGAGAGCTCGTCTCAGTCGCGCTACCACATGTACTTGGCGGTCAGGTTGACTTCGCGGCCAACGATCGAACGGCCCATACCGATGTTGTTCTGCACCGTGTTGCCACCGAACCGGGCATTACCCTCGGTCAGGCCGATCTCGTTGGTGAGATTTGAGCCGAGCAGCCGGATCTCCCAGCTCTCCCCGACCCTGGCATCGAGGCCGGCAGACAGGTCCCAATAAGAGGGCAACGGCGTCAGATTCGACTCGTCCTGGAACCGCTTGCCGATGTACTCGTACGTCACCTGCTCGGTCAGCGTACCCCAGCTGAACTCCTGCGTGTCGCTCGGTGTGATCCGGTACTGATACTTCGGCAAACGCGCAAGCTGGTTGCCGTTGATCGTGCCGCAGACCTTGTTGTTGTTGATGTCGATGTAGGTGAAGCAGCCCTGAAAGTCCTTGTAGTGAGCATTCTCGTAGATGCCGTTGACCGTGATCTTGAACGCCGCCAGCGGTTTGTTATCGCTGGTCGCGAACGGATTCACGCTGCCGACGAGTCGCCCGCCGTTGGATGTCGACCCAAAGGTGGTAGCCGGGCCGATCGGTGTGCCACCGAGATCCGTGGGCGTATACGCAATGCCCTGGAACTCCTTGTGGTAAACCGATGCATCGATGTACGTCCATTGGTTCTGAACCTTGAAACCGAACTCGTAGTTCTGCACGGTTTGCAGGGGCACCAGGTTGGGACAACCGTTCGAGCCGTTGTAGACGTTGCAACGGACATCGTCGAAGTTCTTGAGCAGCACGCCATTGTTGACGCGCACGTAGGCGCTCATGTTGTCGCTGAACTCGTAATTTGCGCCCGCGGAATACGTCGGCCTGGTGTTGGTTCTACTGCCGTGCGAGAACGTACCGTTGGGTAATTCGACGGCGTTGTCCCACAGGTCGAACGGCGTTCCCATCTGAACCGGCGATAGGTTGCTCGTCTCCTGAGTCAGGTTGATGTGCTCGAGGCGAG
>Ga0070681_10003453_pt1 | contig 14800 bp, 16 predicted proteins | sample KBSC83BmetaG_FD_65650 | JGI IMG/M metagenome (GOLD analysis project Ga0070681, IMG submission 65650) | Corn rhizosphere microbial communities from Kellogg Biological Station, Michigan, USA - KBS C8-3B metaG | ecosystem: Host-associated > Plants > Roots > Rhizosphere | place: USA: Michigan...
ACCGATCCGAACGCGAGGTTCCTCGTAGGCACGCCCGGAACCGATCAAGAGACATTCGCTCTCACCTACCTGGATAACACAGGAGCCGTACAGAGCCACACATTTACAGTAGACTCGACGGCTGGTGGTGTCAGTGGATCGTCCTACGTTTCAGCTCTGAATACCCAGATTGCGAATTTTGGCATCACTGGTGTCAGCGCACAGATCGGGGGCGATGGATCCCTGCAGTTCTTGGGCGGGAACATGCTTCAGGTGGTTTACGGTCAGAATGGAGCGCCGACAAGCCCGGTAACGGACGGCACTGCACTACTCAACTCCGGCAACTATCAGACTGCGCCAGGCGCATTCACCGCCTTCACAGGCAACGAGACCCAGGCGATTACAATCACAACGGGCGGCAACGACTACGTGGTGAACCTGGATGCTGCCAACGCAGCCACCATTGGGGCTGCCGCAACGGCTTTCAACGCGGCACTGGTGGGCAGCGGTGTTCATGCCGTGCAAACCGATGCGACGCATATCGCACTGGAAGGCGCGAACTCCTTCACGATGGCTACCGCCGCCCACGCCGGCACCGGCGCAGGCAGTGTGTTCGCTGCGACCGCCGGCAATGTGGCCGTCACGGCCGCGACCCTGTCCGCGACCGCCACCGGCAATGCTTTGAACGCCATCACCGCCATCGATAGCGCCGTCGGGGCCCTCGGCCTGGTTCAAGGTAAAGTTGGTACCGGCGAAAACAACTTGCAGTACGCCATCCAACTTGCGCAGTCGCAGATCTCCAGCTTCTCTGGAGCCCAGTCGTCGATCCGCGATGCGGATGTGGCCGCCGAAGCCGCGAACCTGAGCAAGGCGCAGGTTCTGGCACAGGCGTCTGTGGCAGCTCTCGTGCAGGCAAATGCCATGCCGCAGGCTGTTCTGGCGCTGCTCAAGGGCTAACGGTCCGATTTAGTAGGACGGTAGGCTGAGCCGTGGGCGCGTGGTCTCAGCCTACCTTTTTCGTTAACTGGAGATAATAAGTGGGCAATCCCATCAGCGGGTTCAGTGGTGCACCAACACTGATACCCAGCCTTGGCAGTAACCCCGCGACGCCGGCGATCACCGGTCTGAGCAACTACGCAGCCGACCTGCAGAACGCGCTCAACCGCTCCGTGGGACTGGCGGCGCTTCCGTTGCAATTGCTCCAGGCCCAGCAATCACAGCTCACCAGCCAGTCATCCGCACTGAACTCATTGAATACCAGTTTCTCCGTGTTGCAGTCGACCATCTCAAATCTGAATTCGGCGAGTCAGAATCTGGTGTCTTCCTCTGTTTCTGACAAGACGATAATCACCGCCAGCACAGATGCGGGCGCGCTGCCGGCCACATATACGATTTTGGTCACAGACCCCGGTTCGTCCAGTAGCTCCATAAGTGCCAACAGCCTGCCCACGGTGACCGACCCATCAGCCCAGAGCATCAGCAACAGTTCGACTTTCACGCTGATGATCGGCGGGGTACCGCAGACCATCACGCCAGCGGCGAACAATCTGAACTCATTGGCTGCCGCCATCAACGCCGACGCTGGAGGGAGCGTGCAGGCCACCGTCGTCAACGTCGGCCCGCCCACGGCTCCCGATTACCGGCTCTCGCTACAAAGCAACGACTTGGGCAGCGTATCGCTCCAGCTGAATGATGGCTCGGCGGACCTATTATCCACGACCACGGGCACCCCCGCTCAGTATCAGGTGAATGGCTCGCCCACCACACCCATTTCGACCAACTCGCGCAGCGTGACCATCGCTCCTGGCGTCACGGTGAATCTCTTAAAGGCGGGTACCAGCACGTTGACGGTTTCCCAGACTGCCTCGAATGTCGCGAATGCGCTTTCCGCGTTTGTGACAGCCTTCAACGGTAGTGTCGACGAAGTGAACAAGAGCTTCGGCCAGAGTGCCGGGCCGCTAAACGGTCAAAGCCTCGTTTTCGACTTGAAGCAATCACTGCATGCCCTGACGAGTTACACAGGCGGGGCCGGCAGTGTTACTTCCATGACCGACCTCGGGCTGAGCTTCGACACCTCCGGACATCTCAACTTCGACCCCACGGCGCTGTCAGGCGCCAGCGGAACAAAATTCGATGACCTCGTTTCCTTTCTCGGCAACGCAAGTAGCGGCGGCTTCCTGCAGTTCACCACCAACCTGCTGAACGGCGTCGAAGATCCCACCACCGGCAGTATCAAGACTGCAATCAGCTCCACCGCAAACCAGCTTACGCACGAGAATCAGCTGATCTCCAACGAGCAGGAAAAAATCAACCGGTTGCAGACTTCGCTGCAAGCCAAGATGGCCGCCGCGGATGCAGCGATCGCCCAGATCGAGCAGCAGCTTTCATACTTCACGGGCTTGTTCCAGTCCATGTACTTGCCACGGCAATCGCAGTTCTGAGAATGATTCAGGCAGCGGCGATGATCAGCGATATTTTAGCCCACGAAAGCGTCACCCGGCTCAAGCAAGCAGTTGCCTCGGAAGCCTTCGATTCCGTTCAGGCGGCTTTAGCGGATTACCGCTTGCACGTGGAATGTGTCCTGGCCGACTGGCCCGCAGACGCTTCGCCCCCCGTGGAACTGGCGCAGCAAGCCCACGAGCTCATGCAATGGGCGCTGCAGACGGTGCTTTGCTCGCGCGCCCGAACACGAGACGATCTACAGCAGGTCGCCGCGGCGCTCGGCTATCACAGCCCTGCCGCGCTGGTCCACACCTGGCGAGTGGATGGATGACACCGGGACGTCGTCGAAATAATGACTTCGTCGAAACGATAACACTCCCTTCGGTTAACGCCGGCATTGCCGTAGCACGTAATTGCCTGTGGTACGCGGCTTGCAGGCAAACACTTCCATGCTGGATCCCGTAGCAGGCAAGCTCGAACAATATCTGGATCTTCTGGGCGCGCGGCAGAAGCTTGTGACGTCTAACATCGCCAACGCAGATACACCGGGGTTCAAGACCAAAGACCTTGATTTTCAAACAGAATTTTTGAACGCCACCGCAGGGGTGGCGCCTCATACAACCGAAGTCGCCGGACTGCGGGCGAAAAACGATGGTAATAACGTCAGCATCGATCGTGAAGCCCGGCTTCTGGCTGAGAACGATCTGCGATTCAACATCGCCACTAATCTGCTGCGCGGTCAAATCCGCATCGTGAAAGAGGCCATTCAAGAAGGAAAGGGCGCATGAGCCTGTTTTCACTGCTATCGGTGAGCGCATCAGGAATGTCGGCGCAACGAGCTCGCGCGGAACTACTGGTAGAAAATCTGGCGAATGCGGAGACTACGCGAACTCCGGAAGGGGGCCCGTACCGGCGTAAGGACGCAGTATTCGCAACCGACGCGCCCGAGTCGCCGTTCTCGTCAATTTTTGAAGCACAGCTGGGCCGTCCCGATGGCGTGCGCGTTTCCGAAGTCGTAGTTGATAATCGCGACCCCGAACGGCGCTATCTCCCCGGCCATCCCGATGCCGACAAAGACGGCTACGTGGCATTTCCGCGAGTCAATCCCGCCGAAGACATGGTAGACCTCATGGGCGCGACCAGAAGCTACCAGGCTAATGTCGCGGCGATTTCGGCAGTCAAGGACATGATCCAGCGCTCCATCGATCTGCTGCGCTGAGGCACCCGCATATGCCACTTCCCATTTCCCCGATTTCAATTCCAGCCAACATCGGTATCGGACCTGCTATTCAAGTGCCGAGTGAGACGAGTACGTCCGGCGAATTTCGCGGCGTACTCGAAGGCGCAATCCAGAAAGTCGAACAGACCCGCGCCCAAGCCTCTCAGGCAGTCGAGGGTTTCCTCGCGGGTGACGGCCAGGAACTCCACACGGCGATTCTCGCGACGCAGCGCGCGGACATTGCCTTCGAGCTGGGCCTTCAAATTCGCAACAAAGTGATTTCCGCCTACCAGGAAGTCATGCGGCTGCAGATGTGACCTAGGGCGGTTGTAAGCCAACAAGATGGAACAGCTAAAGAAGCTATTAAACAATCTTTCCGTAATGCAGCGTGTCACCATCGTGGCGGCAGCTCTGGCGGCCGGCGTCGGCCTGTTTGCGTTCGTTCGATGGAAACGTGAGAGCGATTTCCGGCCGCTCTACGTTACGCTGGCCTCCGAAGATGCGGGCGCAGTGGTGCAAAAGCTGAAGGAAGGCGGCGTAGACTATCGGCTTTCCGAAAACGGCGCCAGCGTGCTCGTCCCGTCCGCTAAAGTGGCCGAGATGCGCCTCGAAATGGCATCCGCTGGTCTACCGAAAAGCGGGCGCATCGGTTTCGAACTGTTCGACAAAACCAATTTCGGCGCTACCGAGTTCGTCGAGCACATTAATTACCGGCGCGCACTCGAAGGCGAGCTGGAGCGAACCGTAATGTCTCTTGCGGAAGTGGAACAGGCGCGGGTTCACGTCACATTTCCAAAAGAGTCCGTATATCTGGAGTCCCGGCAGCCGGCCAAAGCCAGCGTGGTAGTGCGGCTACGTGCGGGTGCGCAGCTGGTTCCACAAAACGTAGTGGCGATCGAGCATCTGGTGGCCAGCGCGGTGGAAGGGTTGTCACCCGAGTCGGTTTCGGTGCTGGACGTACGCGGAACCTTGCTCAGCCGTCCGAGAGCCGCTGCGGCAGCGGATGGAACGGAATCGAGCGACCGGCTTCTTGAAATCCGTCAGGGGATCGAACGGGATCTGGTAGCCAAGATCAATGGCACCCTCGAACCTTTGCTGGGATCAGAGAAATTCCGCGCCGGCGCATCGGTCGAATGCGACTTCTCAAGCGGAGAACAGAGCGAAGAGATTTATGATCCGACCCGTTCGGTGATGGTCAGCTCTCAGAAATCCGAGGATACAAGCAACACGGGCGGCGCGGCGGGTATCCCAGGCACGGCGTCGAATCTGCCTCGTCCCGCTCCGCGCCCCGCTACGGCGCTCGCCGGAACGTCACGGCGCACGGAGAGCATCGCTTATCAATCCAGTCGAACGGTACGTCACATCAAGATGCCACAGGGCTCGGTGAAAAGAATGTCGCTGTCGGTGCTGGTGGACCAGACCGTGCGCTGGGAAGGCCAGGGCAGCAAAATGCACCACATTTTGGAGCAGCCGTCGCCTGAAAAACTGAAGTCCATCCGCGATTTGGTTGCGGCCGCTACTGGTTTCTCCACCGAGCGGGGAGATAAACTGATTGTTGAAAGCCTGCCGTTCGAAGCCACACTGAATCTCGAACCGCCGAATGCCAGCCCAATTGCTACTAAGCCATCCGGTACTCTACCCGTAAATTTGCCTCCGTGGCTGAACCGCATTCTCGAAAATCGGACGCTACTGACGGGCGCCGCTGTGGTCATCGGTATTTTGTTCGTCGTGATCCGGCGCTTTGCTGCGAAATTTTTCAGCCGGAAAGCGACAACCGCCGCGCCTGCTACTCTGCCGGCCGTCGCGCCTCCGACCGACGAGCAGCGTCTTGCTGAGTTGGAAGAACAGGATCTGCAGTCGCAACTGAATGCGGCAGCCCTGAAGGAGGCCGCTCTGAAATCCGATGTGCTGATCAAGCGCCTGCGCAATACCGTAGGAAAAGATGCCCCCCTGGCCGCTCATATCGTGCGCGGATGGATAGATGAAAGCAATTAAAAAGACATGAATGCTCAACTGGAAGCCGATTCCGGACAAACGCAGGGCGGATCAAGAGCGACCGACCTACCGGGAATTCGTAAGGCCGCCATGCTTCTGATCAGTCTGGGCGATCAGGCCAGCGCGAAAATAGTCTGCCAGTTATCAGACGATGAAGTCCAGCGTGTCAGCAAGGAAGTAGCAAGGATTCGCTCCATCAGCTCCGAGAAACTGGAAGTCGTCCTCGAAGAGTTCCACAACCTCACCATCGCGAACGATTACGTCATGAGTGGCGGGTTCGAATATGCGCGCAAGATGCTATTAGCCGCATTTGGTCCGGAAGCCGGAGCCCGGATGCTGGATAGATTGCCGAAGGATTTGGCGGGCAAGCCGTCCAGCTTTGGCGCACTGCAAAAGGCCGAGCCAAAGCAACTGGCGCGTTTCCTGCAAGCAGAGCATCCGCAGACCATCGCCCTGATACTCTCACACCTGGATTCATCAAAATCCGCGGCGTTACTGACATCGCTTGCCGAAGACATTCGCGCCGACGTGGCGATGCGCATGGCGGCCCTCGATCAGATTGCGCCGGAGATCATTGCAAAAATCGGGGGCGTGATCGAGGAAAAGCTAAAAGGCCTGGGCGACGTCAGCCGGGAGTCTCACGGCGGCGTACGCGCGGTGGCCGAGATGTTCAATCGTCTCGACTCCAGCATTAGTGAAGGGCTGCTGGCTAATATCGAGCAACGCGATCAGAATACCGCGACCAGCATCCGGTATTTGATGTTCGTATTTGAAGACTTCCTGTCTCTCGATCAGAACAGTATGAAAGAAGTGCTTGCGCGCGTGGATAAGAAAGTGTTGACCATTGCCCTGAAGGGCACTAGCGACGCACTCAAAAATCACTTCACCTCGTGTATGTCGCAGCGCGGCGCTGAGATGCTCAAGGAAGACATGGATGCGGCCGGTCCGGTCCGAATCAAGGATGTCGAGGCGGCCCAGAAACAGATCATCGCGAAGGTGAAGGAACTGCAAACCGAAGGCGTCGTGAGCCTCAAGGGAGGCAGTGAGCAGTATGTCGTCTAAGGTGGCCATTGAGCGTCGCGCAGATGCGGCGCGGCCATTCGCCTGGCGCACCGTCGCTCTCAGCGGAGAATCGTTGGATCGGAGAAGGACCGCGCCGGAGTCCAAATCCGCCTCACCCGATTCGCACCATCTGCTCGAGAAGCGGATCGCGGAGCTGGAACAATTGATGGAGACGCGCGCGCGTGAAGCCCGCGAGGCGGGACTGCGTGAAGGGGAGGCTGCGGCGCACGCGCAAGCGCAAGAGCAGGTCCGGACCTCACTGGATCGGATCGCTCAAAGCATCGCGGAAATCGATCAATATCAGAGCCGGTTGCGCCGCCAGACAGAAATGGATGCGGTGCGGCTGTCGGTCGCGATTGCACGCAGAGTTTTGAGGCGGGAACTGACGGTGGACCCCGCGGCCATTGAAGGTCTTGTAGGCGCGGCGCTGGAACGATTGCAATCGCAGGAGAGTTCTCGCGTGCGACTTCACCCCGATCATGTGCCAGCGTTGAGTGCTGCGCTCGACCGGCTGGGCATGAGTGGCAAAGTGGAGATCGTCGCGGATCCCGCGCAGGAGCCTGGCGCAGCCATCTTCGAAATGCCTCGCGGCAACCTGGATGCATCCATGGATTCGCAACTACGCGAGATAGAACGGGGTCTTGTCGACCGATTTCAACGGCCATGGTGATCCCCGCGCCCGACATCGATTTCGAAGCCTACTTTACCCGGCTGGGCCAGGTCGATCCACTTACCTGGTCGGGCGAGGTGGTCGAGTTAGTCGGATTGCTGATTGAGTCGCGCGGTCCCGCAGCGGGCATCGGCGATTTCTGTGAGATCCTCGCCTCGGGCGGCCGGACCATCCGCACGCAGGTAATCGGTTTCCGGAATGGAAATTTGCTTTCGATGGCACTGGAAGAAATCGACGGGCTTAAGCTCGGCGATCCGATTTTGGCGCGTACCGATCAGGCGCGTGTGGGCGTCGGTCCGGCACTGCTCGGCCGCGTCCTCGACGGCTTCGGCCGCCCCATGGATGCAAAAGGCGATCCGGAGGTTGCCGGCTTCTACGATTTGTACAAATCACCGCCCAACCCACTCGAGCGCGAACACATCACAGAACCGCTCGTCACGGGCGTTCGCGCGATCGACGGCTTCTTGCCCTGCGGTCGCGGACAAAGGCTCGGCATATTCGGCGGTAGCGGTGTCGGCAAGAGCACGCTACTGGGGACCATGGCGCGCCATAGTTCAGCGGATGTAAGCGTAATCGCCCTCATTGGAGAACGCAACCGTGAGGTGCGGGCTTTCCTCGAACATGAGCTCGGGGACGAGGGCATGAAGAAATCAGTGGTGGTGGTGGCCACGTCCGACAGCCCCGCGCCCATCCGGCTGCGCGCGTGCTTCGTTGCGCTCGCGATAGCGGAATATTTTCGAGATCAAGGCGCAAGCGTCCTCATGGTGATGGATTCGGTGACGCGTCTGGCCATGGCGCAGCGTGAGATCGGTCTGTCGGCCGGAGAACCGCCCAGCCAGAAAGGTTATCCGCCGTCGGTATTCAGCTTGCTGCCGAAAATCTTCGAGCGTGCGGGAAACTTTCGTCACGGCTCGATCACAGGCTTCTTCACGGTGTTGGTAGAAGGCGATGACTTCAACGAGCCGATCTGCGATGCGGTGCGGTCCATGTTGGACGGCCACATCATTCTTTCGCGCGCGCTGGGCACAGCCGGTCACTATCCGGCAATCGATATTTTGCATTCGGTCAGCCGGTTAACGGGGGAGATCGCCACAGCCGAGCAGCTCGGTGCATCGCGAAAGCTGCGAGAAGCGCTCTCGTCCTATCAGCAAGCGGAAGATCTGATACAGCTCGGCGCCTATGTGTCGGGAACCAACGCCAAGCTCGACGCCGTGATTCGGATGCGTCCCGAGCTGCTGCGTTTCCTCCAGCAGGATTCGCGCGACGAATCGAAGTGGGACGACACTCTGTCGAGCCTGCGCCAACTCGCATTACTCCTTCCCTGATTCCATTGCCTGCGGTTGATTCCTTATGACAACATTTGCATTCCGGTTGGAGCGAGTCCTGCGGTGGCGGCAGGCGAAACTGGAACTCGAACAATTTGCATTGAGCCGTCTCGCGGCTGAGTGCACGCGCTGGGACCTGGCACTCGCCGGCTTCGAAACTTCTAGGGCCGACGAAGAAGCACGTGTACTCTCGTGCAACGCTGTTACCGGCGAAGAGTTTGCGGCGCTCGACCGTTACCGCAAACATCTGCAGCAACAAAAGCAGATCGCGCTCGACCGCCGCCACGCAGCCGGTCTGAAAATGGAGGAGCAGCGCGGGCTGGTAATGCTAGCACGGCGCGAAAGCCGACTGCTCGAAAAGTTGCGCGAGGTGCGGCGGAAGGATTGGGAAGAGGCCATAAACCGCGAATTCGAGTCGCTCGCCGCGGAAACCTACCTTGCGCGTTGGTCCGTCACCAAGTCTCGAACGACTCCCGGTCCGGCAACCCCCGGAGTTTAAGCGGCCTTGCCGCTTTTATCGCCCTTCCCGCCTTTATCGCCTTTATCGCTTTTATCGCCCTTGCCCTTCTCCCCGCCGGTTGGAGGACCTGCGTCCGGAACCGCCACCAAGCGATTCAGAATAACGATATCTACGCGCCGGTTACGGGCGCGGCCCTCCTCAGTCTCATTGGAGGCGACGGGCGCCGTAGCTGCATAACCGGCAATCGCGAATCGGTCGGCGGGAAGCTCGAATTTCGTGGTAAGAACGTCGAGCATGGCGATGCTGCGGGCGGCGGAAAGGTCCCAATTCGTGCGGAAACGGGTCGTGTGAATGGGGACCGAATCGGTATGTCCTTCGAGCCGCACTGGATTGGGCAATTCTTTCAGCATGGACGCAACCTTCTGGATACTGGCGAGGCTGCGCGGCTCGACTGCGTCACCGCCCGAGGGGAAGAAAGCCGCTTGCTGCAGACTGATGACAAGCCCACGCGGCTCGAGCCGCACCTGGATTTTGCCGGCCTTGATTTCGTCCTGAAGCTCCCGCGTCAAAAACTGAAGAGAAGGCAGCAGCTCAGCTGCACGGGTTGGAGGTGGCGTGGGCGGGGGTGGCGTTGGTTGTGGGTCCTTGTTGCTCTTTTGAGCGCCTCCGGGCCCTTTCATCTGGGCGTTGCCTTTGCCCTTTTCGTCCACCGTTCCGCCCATGATTTCTTTGACGGCTGCGGGGATGCCGCCGTTTTCAAGCGCTTCGCGGACAGAGTCGGATACCTGCTGAGCCTTGCTCTTATCGGTCTGCGAAGACGCGAACATCACCACAAAAAACGCAAACAGCAAAGTGATGAAATCCGCGTACGAGACCAGCCAGCGTTCATGGTTTTCGGGGGCGGCTTGCTTCTTGGCGCGTGCCATGGTTAACGGTTGAATTACCCTTGTGCGGCGGCGGCTGCTGCTGCCTTCGCAGGCTTCGGCTCCTTGGCCGTCTTCTGCGCATGATCTCTGTTTGTGTAGGCCTCCAGCTTGCTCCGTATGAGCTTCGGGTTCAGTCCTTCCACAATGCCTGCAACTCCTTCGAGCATCAGTTCCCGATTTTGAATCGCTTTCTGCATGCGTACTTTGATTTTGTTGCCCGCCGGAAGGAAGAACAGGTTGGCCGTACCTACTCCGTAGACCGTGGCCACAAAGGCCACTGCAATGCCGTGTCCCACCTCCTCGATGTTCGCCAGATTTTTCATGACCTGAATCAAGCCCAACACCGCGCCGATAATACCGATGGTGGGCGCGTATCCGCCGGCCGACTCAAAAACCTTGGCCTCGGCCTCCGCGTGATGTTCTTCCAACTCGATTTCAAGTTCCATGATTTTGCGAATTTCCGTGAGATCCGTGCCGTCCACTGCCAGATTGAGGGCCTTCTTCAAGAAAGGATCTTGAATGGCGTTGGCTTCATTTTCGAGCGACACGATGCCGCTCTTGCGAGCCTTGGTCGCATACGTGATGATTTCCTCAATGATCGCGTGGGGACTGTTGTCCGGATCGAAAAAGACCAGCACCAACTTTTTTACCGCGCCGATCAGCGTATGCATGGGGGTCGTCACCATCACGGCACCGATGGTGCCGCTCAGGACGATCATGGCTGCGGTGACCTGGGCGACATCTTTTACCTTGCCGCCTTCAAGTACCAGGCCGCCTAGAATGCCGCCGATGGCGAGCACCAGACCGCCGATGGTCGCCAGATCTGGTTTGCTGCCGGTTTTTTTTCCCGGTGCCGCGGCCTTCTCAGCCATCGTTCTCGTTTGAAGTGTCCGCTTCTGTAGCCGGCGGCGCGAAATCCTGCCGCCTCAACGGACACTCCCCTGCCCCGGAGATAATCGACCTGCGGAAGCGGATAATTCGCTCGACCACCTCTTCAGCCGACTCGAGAACCACAATCTTCTGCCCCGTCGTCAGGGTCACAACTGTATCCGGAGTCACCTCCATGTGCTCGATGAGGTCCGAATTCAATACCAGCGGAACGTGGTTCAAGCGCGTGAGCTGGATCATGATCGGTGGCCGTCATAAGTCTTATCGGCGATTTCCCTTATATTTTCGGTTAATTTACCGTAATATCCCACGCGTGACCGCCCTATTTTTCGCAGCAAAATGCCTGTTTGGGCCGATAAGAAAAATGAAACGATGTGTACCTGCCGCATGAATTCGGAAGACCGGGCCCGAGGCATACTCTCTGCCTGGCAGCGACGCGATCTCGCTAGCCTCGAAGCCCAACTGACCCTCGCACGGCACGATTGCGCGGAGGCTGAAGCGGCGACCTCCGGCGAGCAGGAACGTATGGAACTGCTCGGGGTGATCGCACTACGAGTGCTGGAAGACCTCCCCCATCTCAGGCATGCCATTAAACCCGACTCATCTACGGAAAGTTGTTTCCGGCTTCTGGAACATCTCGTGAAAACCGGCAGCCACCCTCCCAGCTGATTTATTCGATCTGAAAAGCCTTCTTTTTTCCCGTGCTGACAATCTGACCTGCGAATTTCTGTTTTCCGTTAATCAGACCGGTCAGCGGCTGTTCAACAGGGTGCTCGAAGGTCAGAACGTCGCCTTCTTTCAACTGCAGCAGCTCCCGAACCTTCAGCATCGGACCTTCCAAATTGGCCTGCAGCGTTAGTTTGGCATCGCGCAATAAATCCAGCATGCGTGCCTGTTCCGCTTCGGTCGCTTCCACTTTTCGCGGGGCTGACTGCGCATCGCCATCTTCGCCGGTCATCGTCAAAATCTCGGTTGGGACCGCCAGGTTCATGTGGCCGCCGCCCTCCTCGAGCTTGATTTCGATGCACATGGCGACAACCGGCTCATGCGGGGCATGGATCAGGCGCGCTTCCTTCCCCACAGATTCAAGTGAGAGCGTGACCGGGACGACGTCCTTCCACGCCTCGCCTAGCGCCTGCAGAATGATCCGGAAGAGCCCATCGAGGACGTTTTGTTCGATCTCCGTGATTTCGCGGTTGGTTGCCGTAGCGGCCTTTCCATTGCCGCCCAGCAGGATCTCGATGATGGGGAATATCAGGGAAGGGTTCAGCTCGAGAACGGCGTTCCCCTCATAAGGACGCATGCCGACCGAAACCACGCACGTGGGGGAGGGGAGGCTCCGCAGAAACTCGCCATAGGATAAATGATCGACGTTCAACAACTGTGCCGTCACGGCGCAACGAAGGTATGCGGACAGGCTGGACACAATCCGGTGCAGAAACTTTTGTTTAAGCACGTAAATCGCCCGCATCTGCGAGCCGGGAGCTTGACCCGGCTTTCGGAAATCAAATGGCACCACTTTGGGCGCGGAGCTGCTTTCGGCGCCGGCGGCACGCGGTATTTCGTGGATCTTTTCCGAGAGTTCCTGCTCCATGGTCGTTTCAGGCTAGAAAATCAAAAAGGCTAGTGTGCGGCACCTTTGCTTCGGCGGCAAGCGCAGTATTCAGTTGCGTATTGCCTTGAGTGAGCGCGAGCGCAGCCTGCGTGATATCGGCATCTTGTATATTGCTGAGGTCGGTCTGCAATTGGACCTGGTAGCGGCTTGAATAATCTTGCGCATCCTGAATGCGGTTTTGTACGGTGCCGTAGTAGCTGAGCTGGGTATTGAGGTAAGTGTTAGCTGTGTGGATCGAGTTCAGGGCATTCGAAATTCCTGCCTGGTCATTGTTCTGGAGGCTGACGCGCAGGCTGTTTACCGCAGCGAAGACGTTATCGGCCGCCGTGGAATCATCGGGGTTGCGATGATCGAAGATGTCCTGCGCGGTCATCGCCACCGTGAAGGAGACGCCTGTCGCGTCCGTAATCTGGCGGGTTGACGCGGTCGTCACGAGGCGGTCAACGCCGTTGGCGGCGCTGAGGTCGAGATTGTACTGCGGTGATTGACTCTGATCGCCGCTGAATACGTAGCGTCCCTGCACGGAAGTCTGGCTCAACCCCACGAGCTGCTGAAGAAGACCGGTGACCTCCTGGGCGATAGACTGGCGGCCAGCGGCGGTTGCGGTGCTATTGACGCCTTGCGCGGCCAGAGTAGTTACCCGATCCATAATTTGCGTTGCAGTCTGGAGCGCCTGCTCGGAAGTATCGACTTCACTCTTTACTTCAGAAAGATTGTTGCTGACCTGCTGGTTTCTAGCCAGATCGGCCCGGACACGCATCAGGGCTTCCAATTCGTCAGGGGCATCGGAGGGCTGCGAGATCTTCAGGCCCGAAGAGACCTGGCGCTGTGCCGTGTCGATCTGCGATTGGACGCGCGAGAGATCGGCCAGGAAAAGCTGCGCGGCTGGATTAACGCTTGGGATCATTGTTTTGCCTTTGGCTCATGGCTAGCGGAGCATATTGATCGTGGCCTGGGTAAGTTCATCCAGAACGGAAACAGTCTTCGAAACGGCGTCGTAGGCTCGCTGAAATTGCAAGAGCTGGGCCGCTTCGTCATTGAGAGACACACCTGAGGCCTGGCTGCGCAGATTGCGCGCCTGTGCCAGGGTACCCTGTTGGACAGAAAGCTGATTTTGGGCAACCTGAGATTGACGTCCCACCCCGGCCGCCAAATTTCCGTAAAACTCCGCATAACTGAAACCGTTGATCTGATCGGCGGCGCTGGTCGGAGAGGCCAGCGCAGCGAGCCGGAGCGCGATGCCGTTGGAAACGTATGGAGGTCCCGGATCGATTGCGGCGAGTTGATCTGGCGTCGCCGCGCCATTGAGCGTCAACGTTTGCGCGATACCGGAGGGATTGCCGGCGTTGTACTTGAATAAAGGAACGCCAGGTACCGGAGGCGGTCCATCGGAAATATTTCCCGACGTCAGAAGCTGGTTGACCCGATCGGCAACGCTCTGCGCCAGCAGATTGAGACCGCCCTGCTGGTATGCATTTCCGCCAATCGAAGGTAGAACGTTGTTGTAGACGTCAAGTTGCCCGCTCAGTTTTCCTTGCGTGATATGGGAAGTCACGTCATTACCCTGCGCGTCCAAGATGCGCGCCGGCGGTATACCTCCAGAAACGGTCGCTGGCGCGGCAGCCGTTGTGGAGAAGCTGACACTCAGGTCATATTGATGGGCGCCGATCACGAGCGGGGATTGGCCGCCCAGAAGAACGGTGACCGATCCATCCGGTTCAGTGGTGGCAGTAATATTCGCAAACTCAGACATTTGCTCGACGATCGAGTTCATTTGGGCATCCAGCCCAGCGTCATATGTTTTTCCGCTCAGCCGCTGCGCATTGGCGGCGCGCAACTGGCCCGCCAGGCTGTTGAGTTGAGCCAAAGTCTGCTGGATTTGCTGCCCCGTGCCATTGAAGGATTTTGCGATACTCGCGGAAGCCTGCCCGAATGCTTGCGCCACCTGCTGCGCATTGTCGATCACCGTCTGCCGCGAGGCGCCGCTCCCCGGCGTCACACTCCAGGAAGAGAAGCTCTGGAACAATCCATTGAGGGCGCCGGGAATGCCGGAATCGCTGCTTACGTTAAAGTTCAATTCCAGATCGGAAAGGCTCTGGGCCTTCTGCTCGAGCGTTCCGAACGCCGAGAACTGCTGGCGCACGGACTGTTCGGCGTACTGGTCGCGCGCACTCTGGATGCCGCCGGCCGTTACGCCACCCGCCAAACCTTCACTTGGC
>Ga0070681_10003455_pt1 | contig 14797 bp, 15 predicted proteins | sample KBSC83BmetaG_FD_65650 | JGI IMG/M metagenome (GOLD analysis project Ga0070681, IMG submission 65650) | Corn rhizosphere microbial communities from Kellogg Biological Station, Michigan, USA - KBS C8-3B metaG | ecosystem: Host-associated > Plants > Roots > Rhizosphere | place: USA: Michigan...
TGGGGGATGCCGGCCTTTTCTTTTTTGGTAACTTTGCCGGTGCCAAGGTTAAGCCCTTTGTACACCTGCCGCGAGTCGGCCGATATAATTTCAGCTCCGCCAAATCCTTTTTGTATTTGTTTGGCTAGCCAAACGCTGAGGGCCGTTTTGCCCGAGCTGGTCGGCCCCACAACAGCAATCACTTTTGACTTCATATTGCTACTCTATTAAAACTTAGTACTATATACAAGGAAATCTTTCGGGAGAAGCTAGCATGCCTTTGCAAGTACAAAAAACTGAGACAAAAAGACTCGTTGTGGAAAAAGACACCGAGTCAGGAACGATTACCCTTAAAAGAGAAGGGGGAGGACCGATATTTCTTCTCTCTGCAGAGGAATGGAGACATATAAGGGTCGGTTACTATGACCCGTCGTGAAAATAAAAAAAGCGCCCCGAAACCAATCGGGGCGTTTTGCTACACTCGCTCGGCCAAAAACTGCTTTCCGTGGCCGACAGTGGTGTTGATAGGCACACCGGTTCTGCACAAGGGGCAGGAATCCGCGTTGAAAGCCTCCATCGATACGTTAACCAAGCTAAAGAGCTTGGGCACATCGCCGAGATGGCGTGCAGTAACATTGCCTCGGTTGCACAGGGCACCCACCCCTATTACGTTGGCGTCGACGCTGCGAGCCAATTCAACTGTCTTGAACGCCGAGCCGCCGGTGTTGAGCAGATCCTCGACTACCAGCACGCGTTTGCCGCTGACTATTTTTCCATAGCCGCGTTTCAAAACAAAACCGTCATCGTCTTTCTCGGCGTAAGCGGAGAGGATTTCCGGACTGCTGATGTTGTTGAGCTGCAGCCAATAGGCGACCCATTGACTGAGGATAATTCCGCCCTTTTCCGGTGCAAGAACCACCTCCACATTGTCCTTCGCGAAAGCAGTCGCGATATCCTTGCACAAGTCGCAAGTCAGATGCGTGTGCGGGTAGATGGCGTCCTTGTTGACGTAGGCCGAGCCGTGCTTGCCCGACGTATAGACAATGTGACTGTCGGTGATGATAGCGCCGACTTCGCCAAACCTTCTGAGGCGTTCCTTTTCGATTTCGCTTAACATCGCAAGCTCCTGTTGATGTCCAATTTCCTCCTCAACCGTACCAAAGTCTATATAAAAAGAAAAGCACCCTCCCAAACGGGGAGGGCGCGTTGTTGTCAGGCCGCATCGAGTTCCATGCGGATATCGTGGGCTGCATCTGCTTCAGTATGCGAAAGTGGCGGGTTATATATGGGCCTTCCCACCACTATAGCATTCACGCCGGCTTGTTTTGCTTGTGTTGGCGTCGTAACCCGCTTTTGCTCGTCGGGCTTGACCGCCCACAGCGGCCGGATGCCGGGCGTTACGATGTAGGCGTTGGGTAGCGCGTCGCGAATTGCGGCCGCTTCGAGTGCCGAGCAGACAAATCCTCGAATGCCGCAGAACCACGCATTTCTTGCAAACTCAACCACAGCTGACTTGGGTGAGCAGGCAAAGCGAGATTGGCATTGCGGCTCATCAAGATCGGTAAGGACTGTTACCGCAAGCGGCATCACGTTCGTCCCCTCAACAGCTTTTGCGACTGCAGAGAGAGCTTGATCGCTTGCGGTCGCATGTAAGGTAAACAATTGTGAGCCGTACCTGACGATATTGCGAGTGGCATTACTCATCGTATTGGCGACATCGTGGATCTTCATGTCCCACATGACGTCCTGATCGTGTACGTTCAACGCACGGTGCCTGAAGATTCTTGCCAGGGTTTTGCCGTCCACGTCCTCGGCAGTCATTGCTTCAAGACCTATTTTAACAATATCGACCTCCGCAGCCGTTTTGTCGATGACTGAAACTCCTGCACGGATATCGCTCATATCGCATGCCAATATCAACTTTACATTCGAGCCCATGTTTCTCTCCTCAAGGTTCTGTACTGCCAGGACGATAGCAGGCAAACAGATTAAAAACAAGCGGGTGCCGGGAGGGAGAATCGAACTCCCATGACCTTGCGATCGACGGATTTTGAGTCCGTTGCGTCTACCAATTCCGCCATCCCGGCCCTCCTCCGTCAGAGACTTCGGCAGGGCAAGCAGTGCTTGCTGTGTTAGAATATCCTCAATGTCACAATTTTACAATAACGCCATTTTTTGGGTCGAGGTCGAAAAGATAAAGCCCAACCCCTTTCAGCCGCGCAAAGAGTTTGACGAGGCAAAGCTAAGCGACCTTGCGCGCTCGATACGCCAGTACGGCGTGATACAACCACTTACCGTAAGCCGCAAAGAGGTGGAAACGGCCACCGGGGGTTTGGCCGCCGAGTACGAGCTTATTGCGGGCGAGCGCCGCTTGCGCGCGGCAAAAATTGCGGGCGTGCGCGAGGTGCCGGTGTTGATACGCGCCGCGTTTGACGACGACAAAACCAAGCTTGAAATTGCCATAATCGAAAACCTGCAGCGCGAGGATTTAAATCCGATGGACCGCGCCAAGGCGTTTGAGCGTCTGGTAAAAGAATTTAATTTTAAACATGCCGAGGTGGCCGAAAAGGTCGGCAAGAGCCGCGAGTATGTGTCGAACACGATACGCCTCTTGCTATTGCCGCAAGAAATGCAGGATTCGCTTAGCGAGGGCCGCATTAGCGAAGGGCATACGCGACCGCTGTTGATGCTGGCCGACAAGCCCGAAGAGCAGCTGGTGTTGTTTAAAGAGATATTGCTCAAGCGCCTGACCGTACGCGACAGCGAGGCTATTGCGCGCCGCATTGCCACCGACCGCGTCCGCAAAAAAGAGTATATGTACTCACCCGACGTATTGGCGATGGAGCGGGAGTTGACCGAGGCGCTGGGTACGCGCGTAGTTATTGAAACAAAAGAGCGCGGCGGCAAGCTGGCGATAGACTTTATGAACGAAGACGATCTGCGCACGATTTTTAATATGATTGCCAAGCGCATGGAGGAGGCCAAAGTGCCGGCGCAGCAAGCTCCGTCAGAAGCTCTCTCACAAAAGTCTTTAACGGAGCAGGAAGTTGGTGGGCAAAAGTCTGGCCTGCCCATCGGGGCTGACGATGGGACAGGAGACCCGAGGACTTTTGAACAGCAATTTCCTGTGGAGTCTGAGGTATTTGTTGATGATAGGAGCGAGCAGGAAAAAGCGATAGACGAAAACACCTTCGACCCCAACAGCTTTTCGATTTAACCCTTCTTTTCTTTTTCGACCGCTAGGCGGATGTGGCGGCGGGCTAGCGTGGTATGCGCATAGTCCAGCCATTTTGATTTGGGGGTGGCGGTTTTTTTTGTGACAATCTCAACAATATCACCGTTATGCAGCTGGCTGTCGAGCGGGACCATCTTGCCGTTTACTTTGGAGGCAAACACATGATCGCCAATGTCGGAGTGTATCGCATACGCAAAATCTATCGGGCTTGAGCGCGCCGGCAGGTCTACCACGTCGCCGGTGGGGGTAAAGACAAACACGCGATGGGTAAAAATGTCTGAGCGCAGCGTCATGTCGAGGTCCGGGTCCTCAAGCTCCTCGGGCAGCTCGGTAAGCCACTCGGGGGTCGAGGGAGCGCCATAACGGGGGCGGTCATTTTTAATAACCGACGCGTCAAGCGTGCCGTCCCCGACCGAATGCCGGTCATTCGGTCGGGCGGGCTTCTGGTCCTCTCCTTTGCGCTCGGAGCGGCGGAAGCCGGGTATCAAACTTTTAATCCAGTCAAAGCTCGACTGCCGCCCGCCGCCGGCGCGTGACGAAGGCGCGCTGGGGTCGTCGCCGTCCAGCTCTTTGTACGCCACGTGCGCGGCAATGCCGTACTGCGCCTCCCGGTGCATCTCTTCGGTGCGGATCTGCACCTCGACGATGCCGCCGTCGCCCGCAAACACTGTCGTGTGCAAACTTTGGTACCCATTGGGCTTGGGAAAGGCAATATAATCTTTAATTTTGTTTGGCAGCGGCTGCCACAGTTTGTGCACCAGACCCAGCACGCGGTAGCAGTCGGCAACGGTAGGCACCACCACGCGTATCGCCGAAATATCGTACACTTTGCCAATCTCGCCCTCTTTGCGTTCGAGCTTTTTTTGCAGACTCCACAGCCCCTTTACGCGGTAATCGGTGTGGAAGCCCTTCATCCCGTCTTTGGCCAGCTCTTTGCCCAGCGTGCGAGCCATCTTTTGCAGACGCTCGTGGCGCTCTTTTTCGCGCTCGGTGATTAACTTTTTAGTTTTTTCATACTGTTCAGGGTACGCATATTCAAACGCGCGGTCCTCCAACTCCTTACGCACGACGCCCATACCCAAGCGGTGCGCGATGGCCGCGTAAATCTCAATAGTCTCGAGCGCAATACGCTGCCTTTTTTCGGGCGGGACATAGGAGAGCGTACGCATATTGTGCAGGCGGTCCATGAGCTTGATGATCAAGACGCGCGCATCCTGGCCGGTGGCAATAAGCAGCTTACGCAAGCTTTCACGGTGGCGCTCGGCGCCGCGGTATTTAAACCGGCCGAGCTTGGTAACGCCCTCGACCAAAAAGCGCACCTCTTTGCCAAACTCCTTTTCAATTGTGTGCGGAGAGACGTCGACGTCTTCGATACTGTCATGTAAGAGCCCTGCGGCGATTGTTTTGCCGCTCATGCCGAGTTTGGCCAGCTCTTTGGCGGTTTCTGCCAAATGCACCAAGTAGGGCTCGCCACTAAAGCGCTTGTGGTCTTTGTGCGCCTCAGCAGCAAACTCATAAGCCTTCTCGACCAGCTTTTTATCCGCTGCCGTAGGAGCGGTCATTGCGTTGAGTATGTCTTGCACCCCGGCCATATAAGCCCAAGTTTACTCCTATTTGGCTTTCTCCGCACTTCCTTTATTTGGTTTTCTTCGCAAACCCTCTTTTTTTCTTTTCTTCTTTAAAAATTTCGAGCGCGCGCGGGAGCTCTATCGAATACACGTCATCTACTTTAAGACTGCGGAAATCTTTTTGATGCACGATAAACGGCCCAAAGCGGCCGATGGATGCGGTGATTGGCTCGTTGGTGTCGGGGTGGTTGCCAAGTACGCGCGGCAGCGACAGGTAAATAAGCGCGTCTTCCAAAGTTACTTCGGACGGGTCTTTGCCTTTGGGCACGCTAGCGCGGCGCGGCTTGGCTTTAGATTTTGATCCTTTACCTTTAACGGTCTCGCCTTGCTGCACAAATGGCCCAAAGCGGCCGTTAAGCACGTAAATAGGCTGCTCGTTGTCAGGGTTGTGGCCAATGGGCTTGGCGGGGTCGTTGCTTATCACCTCGCCCAGTTCGGTGCGCGCGCCAACGCAGTCGGGGAAGCGGCTGCACGACATAAACTTGCCTTGGCGCGACAGTTTAAACACCATAGGGCTGCCGCACACCGGGCACAAAAACTCGGCGGGCGCGGGGCCCAAGTCGGTAATCTTGCCGGCCTCTTTGTCTTTTGCTTTTACTTCTTTTAAAAACGGCGTGTAAAAATCGCTGAGCGTTTTTACGTACTCGCGTTTGCCGTTGGCAATGTCGTCCAACTCATCTTCCATCTCGGCGGTAAAAGTATCACCAATGTAGGTGGGGAAGTACTCTTCGAGGAAGGATGACACCACGTCGCCAGTGTCGGTGGGCTTCAATGAGCGGCCCTCTTTAACCACGTAACCGCGCGCGTCGAGCGTGCGCATAATGCTTGCGTAGGTGCTGGGGCGACCAATGCCGCGCTTTTCCAATTCTTTAATGAGGCCTGCTTCGGTGTAGCGCGGCGGCGGAGTGGTTTGCTTTTCTTCAGCGCTGACGTCGATAATTTTTAACACGTCGCTCTTTTCAACCTTGGGCAATTCAACATCCTCACCGCGTGCGTCCGGGTCGGCCTTAAGCCAACCGTCAAACAAGACGCGCGACCCGTTGGCGGCAAAGGTTGGTACCGATGCGTCTTTTGTTTTTGCCTCAATTTTGGTACGCAACACTTTGGCGTCGGCCATCTGGCTGGAGATTGCGCGGCTCCAGATAAGCTCGTACAACTTTTTTTGCTCGGGCGTATTGCCGGCAGACTCTTTGCCCACGTTGGTGGGGCGGATAGCCTCGTGCGCCTCCTGCGCGTTTTTAGATTTGGTCGCGTAGGTATGCGCCTCGGCGTACTTTGCGCCGTACTCCTTTTCAACCATTTTTAAAATCGCATCCTGCGCCGCTTTACCAAGGTTGGTCGAGTCGGTGCGCATGTAGGTAATATGGCCCGCCTCGTACAACTTTTGCGCGATGCGCATGGTGTTAGACGGCGAGAGACCCAAACGGCTCGAGGCGGTTTGCTGCAGCGTTGAGGTGGTAAACGGCGCGCGGGGGCTGCGCTTGGCCTCGGTTTCGTTGACTCCCGCTACGGTCAGGCCGTCTTTTTTGACCCACTCAATAATATGGTCGGTTACCTTTTTGTCGCGCGGCTCCTCGCTGCAAATAACGGTAAGCGCGTCATTTTTAGGAGTCCTGGTATTTGCGGTAATCGTGTAGTAGGTCTCGGGCACAAACGCGCGTATCTCGCGTTCGCGCTCCATAATAATGCGCAAGGCCGGCGACTGTACGCGCCCGGCCGAAAGGCCGTAGCGCACCTTTTTCCAAATAAGACCCGAGAGATCGTAACCCACCAAGCGGTCGAGGACGCGCCGAGCCTCCTGGGCCAAGCGCAAGTTCTCATCTATCTGGCGCGGGTGTGCCAGCGCCTCTTCTATGGCATCTTTGGTAATTTCGTGAAAGACGATGCGCTCGGGCTTCTTGAGGCCCAACTCCTCCTTTATATGCCACGCAATTGCCTCGCCCTCGCGGTCGGGGTCGGTCGCCAGTATCACCTCGTCGGCCTTTTTTGCCAGCTTTTTTAATTCGTGGATAATGTCGAGCTTGCCTGGCACCACTTCGTAGTGGGGGACAAAGCCCGCAGGGATATCAATTGCCTTTTTATTGCTCTTGGGTAAATCGCGCACGTGGCCCACCGATGCGCGCACTAAAAAAGCGCCATCCTTGTCGATGTCGTGTAAATACTTTTCAATTGTTTTTGCCTTTGCAGGACTTTCTACAATAACTAATTTCATGGGCAGTGCTTACATTGATATAACGTATGCAACTATAATGCAAGTTTTAAAACTAAAGGGCCCCGCAAAAACGGAGCCCTACGCCAACTCAAAACGCAACAGTTACTACCGATGTCCGCCTGCCATCCTCATATGAGGAGCGCAGTAGGGACAACCGGATAGTTTCTTATTCTCGCACAAAAATTTGATCGGGTTGTTGCCGCTTGGCCATTTGCACTGATCGTCTTTAGGAAGAAGGTGCAGTTCTTCCGGAGACGGTCTTGCCGGTGCAGGTGGTATGGGCTCCGGCACTTCCTCGACCGGTGCTGACACCTCTTTGACTCGAGGCTGCTTTTTAGCCATTTTCTTTTTACCGTTCTTTTTTTTGCGCTTTACGCCTGCGCGGTGCAGTATGCCGGCAATCTGATTTGGATTGACCTCCGGTACCTTCTCCGCAATAGCTTTATTACCAAGACCATCAATACCAAGACTGACTACTTTCTTGATAATCTCGGGCGGTGGCGGATTTGCTTTTGTCATTGTCAGAGCGCCTCGTTTGAGTGGAGGATACTCTACGCCACGACGCAACTAACTAAAAGTATTATACTACACTCTTTCTGTTTTGCCAAATTTTTCATAAAAAAAATACCCCACCGCGTGGCAGGGCATTTGCAGTCATCGGTAAAAGAAGGAGTCTATCGCGCGTATATCTTCGGCTGTACAGTCATCAGTCGGCTCGGGGAAGATAGAGTCTCTCAAACCTTTCTTTTGGCCTAAGGTATTTCCGGCGAGTGTAATAACTGGACTCCGCTTGCCTTGTGTGCCGGGGTCACCTCCTTCGGAGGTTCGCTGCGGTTTTGTCCCGGCTTTCTCGTATTTGATGTTGGAGCGCGCGTTTATTATCATCCCTGGGCCTGAAAGCTCTAGATACTTTTGGATTTGGCCGTTGCTCATTTGATAGACGTCTATCAACGGCCGTACCGCGTCCATCTTTTGCCCCTTGCTTAGCTTTTTCCACCAAGCATCGCCAACATCAGTAGTGCGTTTCGGAAGTTCCATCCCTGCCTCCATTGCCTCTGTACGTTCAACTTCTGCTGTTTTTATATCACACTCTTTCAATCTTGCCCAACCTCTCCACAATAAGGCCGCGGATTAACAGCGAGGAGAGCGCAATTGAGGCTTCTTGCGCCGACAGGCCGGCCTCTTCAAGAAGTTCGTCGCGCACCATGCTGCCGCTGAGCGCCGTTACAATTTTAAATTCGCCCTCGGTTAGATCGGTGGGGAGAGTGCCTTGCAGCGGGTCTACCTTTGGCTCAAATCCAAGCGCAAGCAAAATATCATCCGAGTTGCGCACCAAAGTTGCGCCTTCGCGCAGCAGCCGGTTAACGCCTTTGCCGGTTTCTTTATCTAGCTCGTGCGGTACGGCAAGCACTTCGCGGTTGTAATCCAAAGCAAGCCTAGCGGTAATGAGCGTGCCGGACTTTTCGCCCGCCTCTATTATTAAAGCGGCGCGAGACATGCCTGCTGCAATCCGGTTGCGTTTGGGAAAGTCGTGCAGCGCGGCCTTATAAGGTTCGAGCGTTTCAGAAATTAGCGCGCCGCCGCGCGCAAGTATGCGGTGCGCGAGCGCCCTGTTTGCCGATGGATACAGGCTTTTCTCGTCGAGCGAGGATGGAAGCACGGCAACCGTCGGCAAACCAACATCAAGCGCGGCTTTGTGTGCCTCGCCGTCCATGCCTAATGCAAGGCCTGAAACGATTACGATAGGGTACTGCGCAAGCCCCGCAATAAGCTGCGCACACATACGACGGCCGTACGGCGTACAGGAGCGCGAACCGACGACGCACAAATACACCGCATCTTTTGGAGGCATCACTCCTCTTATATATAAAGCTTCGGGCTGGATTTTTTTTGGAATTTCCTGCAAAAGCAGAGGATACTCGCCTTTAGTGAGTTGTCGTATTGGAAATGTCATTGTACTCTGTATATACCAAAGCTATGCTCGATATACAATTTATACGGGAAAACCCCGACTTGGTGCGCGCCGCAATAAAAAACAAAAACAAAGAGGGTATAGACCTCGACCGTATTTTAGTATTGGCCGATGAGCGTAAAGCCGCGGCAGGAGCGGTGGGGGATATCAACCAAAAACGGGGGCGAGCGCAGGCTGCGCGCGATATCGAGGCCGGCAAAAAATTAAAAGATGAGCTGGCCGCTGCGGAAGAAAAGTTTAAAGAGATAGAAAAAGAGCTGGTGGGACTGCTGGTTAAAATCCCTAACATCCCCTCGGCCGACACGCCGGTGGGCCCCGACGAGTCGGGCAATGTGGTTGTGCGCCAATGGGGAGAAAAGCCCAACTTTAGCTTTGCGCCCAAAGCGCATTGGGATATAGGCAAAGAGTTAGGAATTATCGATAGTGAAAAGGCCGGCGAGGTAAGCGGCGCGCGCTTTACCTACCTTAAGGGTGACTTGGCGCTGCTGCAGTTTGCGCTCATCAATCTGGTGATGCACACCATTACCAACAAAGAAGAGTTGCAAAAGGTAATTGCGCACGCAGGGCTTACCATTGACGCAAAACCGTTTACGGCAGTCGTACCGCCGGTGTTTATGCGCCCGCAGGTGATGAACCGCATGGCGCGGCTCGACCCGATTGAGGACCGCTTCTTTTTTGAAAAGGACGATTTGATTTTAATAGGCTCAGCCGAACATACGCTCGGCCCACTGCATATGGACGAAACGGTTAAGGAAGAGGCCTTGCCGATACGCTATGTCGGCTACTCGACCGCCTTCCGGCGCGAGGCAGGCAGCTACGGCAAAGACACCAAAGGCATTTTGCGCCAACACCAATTTGATAAAATTGAAATGGAGTCTTTTACGCTGCCGGAGGATGGTTTGGCCGAGCAAGAGTTGATGGTGGGCGTGCAGGAATACTTGCTGCAGCAACTGGGGTTGCCGTATCAAGTAGTGCTGGTGTGCACCGGCGACATGGGCTTTCCGGACCAGCGGCAAATAGATATTGAGACATGGATGCCCGGGCAAAATACCTATAGAGAGACGCACAGCGCCGACTATGTAGGCGGCTTCCAGGCGCGCCGGCTTAACACGCGCGTCAAACGTGCAGACAACTCGGTAGAGCATGTGCATATGAACGACGCCACCGCGTTTGCCATTGGCCGCACATTAATTGCGATTTTAGAAAATTACCAAAACGAAGACGGCAGTGTGACCATCCCCGAAGTCTTGCGGCCGTATATGGGCGGAAAAGAAAAAATGGAAAAGCCCGTATAATAGGCCAATGGCCCGTGTAGCATTGCCGCAGTCTAAAATTAAAGCGCGCCGCCGCAGGCGGCGCATTATTGTCCTCTCTGCGGCAGCAGGTATTTTTATATTGCTTGCCGCAGGTTTGGTATGGCTCGCGCATGCATCATTTATGCGCATAACCACCGTTGAGGTGTCGGGCCAAAACACGCTCGACCCGCAGGAGGTGTCAAAAGCGGTACTTTCCGACATCTCCGGCTCGTACCTGTACCTCTTTCCCAAAAATAATATCTTCCTGTATCCAAAATATAAAACAGAGGTCGACCTGACAAAACAAATGCCGACCATTGCCAAGGTGTCGGTCAACGCCAAGGATTTTCATACGCTCGGCGTATCTATCACCGAGCGGGCGCGCAAAGCACTGTGGTGTGGGGCAAGTGCAAGCAGCGCCAGCGCTTGTTTTTGGCTCGACCAAGATGGCGTAGCCTATGCGGGTGCCTCGGACCTGACGCTGAGTCTTGAGGCAAGCAGCACGTACGAAAAATATTATGGCGTTTTGCTGGGCGACGCGCCCCAATATTTTTTAAGTACTGACCAATTTCATGCACTCTCGGCCTTAGTTGATGCACTGGCGCAAAACCAGCAGGGCAACCCGATACAAAGCATCGAAGTGAGTGCGGCCAATGACGTGCACGTAACCTTTGCCGATAACTTCGTGCTCATTTTTAGCCTTTCTTCGGCCGGCGCCGACGTGTACCAGCGCTTTGTGCTGGCGCAGACGTCAGATGCATTTGTAGGCCACCCGCTTGGCGACTTCCAATACCTCGACCTGCGCTTTGGCGATAAGCTGTATTACAAATTAAAATAAAGCACCCGCCGGAATGTCCGGCGGGCGCAGCATTTCATGCGTGAGCTTCAGCAAGCTTTTTATACGGCTGCGGCGGTGGATTAACCTGGCCGGCCGGCGCATAGCCGCGTATTTTGTCATTGCGTACGCGCTCCCAAAATAGAGAGAGGGCGTTCGATTGTGAAATGACGCATTGAATAAGCGGTGAGTCTGTCATGGAGGTTCCCTCGGTTTGCGATCTGTTGACTACTATGCTGTTTAAGCTTACTGTTGTCAATACTTGGGTATGAACAACTTCTGGGAGAAATTAGACAGGCCTTTTTTTGTGCTTGCGCCGCTGGCAAACGTCACCGACGCGGCCTTTCGGCGCGTGATTGCAAAGTACAGCAAGCCCACTGGGCCTGCGGTTTTTTATACTGAATTTGTGTCAGCCGACGGTTTGGCGTTGGCAAACCCAGAAGGGCGTGCAAAGCTGATGCGCGATTTGATGTACAGCGAGGCCGAGCGGCCCATAGTCGCGCAGTTTTTTACTTCGACGCCCGCGCATATGGAGGCTGCGGCGAAACTCGCGCAAGACTTGGGATTTGACGGCGTCGACATCAACATGGGCTGCCCAGACCGCTCGGTCGAGAAGCAGGGAGGAGGCGCGGCGCTCATTAAAACTCCGCAGATTGCGCGCGAGCTAATACGCGCCGCCAAGCGTGGCGCGCCAAACCTGCCTATTTCCGTAAAGACGCGCCTTGGCTACAACAAAGACGCATTGGAAGAGTGGCTGCCCGAGCTGTTAGCCGAAGAGCCGGCAGCACTTATTTTGCACGCGCGCACCCGTAAAGAAATGTCGGCCGTGCCTGCGCGGTGGGAGAGGGTCAAGCGCGCGGTCGAGATTCTCAATGAGAAGGGTAGTAAAACCTTGATACTAGGCAACGGCGATTTAACTGATATTGAAGATGCAAAGCGAAAAGTTACAGAGAGCGGCGCCGACGGCGCAATGCTCGGCCGCGCCATATTCGGCCGGCCTTGGTTGTTTGCACAAACGCCGCCAAAACTTGATGAGAAAATAGTCTGGCCTGACTATCCGTCTGCGGATAGTACAGGAGACCCGAGGACTTTTTCTCAGGAAGTTTTGGCAAAGTTATACATCTCAATAGAGCACGCAAAGCTGTTTGAAGAGTTGCTCGGCGACATTAAAAATTTTGCAATAATGAAAAAGCACTTCAAAGCCTATGCCGAAGGCTTTCCCGGAGCCAAAGAGCTGCGGGTGCAATTGATGGAAACCAATAGCTCTGCCGAAATAGAACAGATTATCAACACTTTTGTTTCATCAAAATCTCATCTATAGTATTGGTAGTTAGTCCGCCACGGCATCCGCCGCGGTGATCACCACTCAACTAGGGAGAGGTCTATGGACCAGGTAATCAACCGGCAACCACCGGCATTTGTTTGGCCCACCGTGGGCCACCCAGGGCGCGTCCCGTTAAATGCGCTTGTTCCCGACCCGGAGCAACCCCGCAAAGACTTCAATAAAGAAGAGCTTGCGGCGCTCGCCGAAACCATGAAGAAAGAAAATGATGGCGAGCAGCGTGAAATTATTACAGTCGCTCATTTAAGGGCTGAAGATGCTGCTCGGTACTCACCTGGTCGCTACTCAATCGTGAGCGGAGAGCGCCGGTGGCGTGCAGCGCACTGGGCCGGGCTTGCTGACGTTGAGATCCGCGTAAAAAAATATGCATCTCGGGCAAAACAAAAGCTCGATATGTATATGTTAAACGAAGGTCGCGTCGGGTTAAGCAATATAGAAAATGCGCGTTACATGGCCGAGCTTATGCGGGAATTCAAGCTTGATACCCAAGAAAATCTCGCGCAGCTTATCGGTAAGGACCAAGTGTATGTTTCTCAGCATCTGTCCTTGCTCAAACTAATACCCGAAGTGCAAGCGCTCATGGATCCTAGTATTCCCGAACGTTCGCGTTTGCGCATGGGTACCGCACTTATCCTTTGTCGTCTCGATGAATCGGTCCAAAGAGATATAAGCGCCCGCATGCCGCAGGGAGATGGAGTTTCGACCCGACGCCAGGTAGACTGGATCAAGGCCGAACTTGCTAAGGGCGATATAAAGCTCGAAAAACGAAGGCTTTCTGCTGGAACCATGCGCAGGGTTCTGCTCTATTTTGCAGAAAATTTCGAAAAGCGCGTGGCTGAAATATCCGGATTTGAAGAGTTCGACCGGATTTTCGACAACGCAACTCTCGCACAGGCGCAAGACCTCGTCGGCAGGGTCACCGATGCTCAAAATGAGCTCGAGGATCTGATGAAGCGCATCAGAGGCCTGCTTGCCCAAAAAGAAGCGGCAAAAAATGACACAAAGACGAAAGCCGCTGCGTTTGTGCAAAGACAGGTTCAACTGAAGGAGCTTCCAAAGCCAAAAGAAGCACCCGCAGTAAGACCTCAAGCGCCGGCACCGCCGCGTCAGCCTCCAGCTGTTGCGTTAATGCCAAGGCGGGCCTCTCCACCAGTGTTCCATGCTTCTAAAGCGGCACCCGAAGCCCCAAAGGCCGTGAGAAGGGTGGAGCGTACCTTTAACGTCTACGATGACGTGGTTGGCCGGATTGTATCAAAACTGGTGACGCGTGAAAGGTACGTCGAGCTTTGGGACGCCCGTAAGCTCGGCTTCCAACATGAGAGCAAGCCCAAACCCGAGTTTATGCCAACCCGCAAGGGTGCGCTCGGAGACGAGTGGAACAACTAGGTCGACACACAGGCCGGTGGTAGCGATACCCCGGCCTTTTCTTTTATTTTTTTATTGAGCACTTTCATTTGGTTTTCAGCAAATAGAGTATACTGTTCTGTATGCAGACACTCGTGCACGCGGATATATTCTTTTTTGTTAGCACTATTGTTCTGGTAGTTTTGAGCATCCTTGTTGCGATAGGCTTGTACTTTGCCATCGGCATCATGCGCGACGTGCGCGCAATATCGGCGCGGGTCAACAAGGCAAGCCAGGACATCGAAAAGGATTTGGGCGTGCTGCGTAGCGCCGTTAAGGCCGAAGGCAACAAAGTTAAAGGCATTGCAGACGCGCTGCTTGGCTTTGTTATCCGGAAGCTGACGCCAAAGGCTGCAAAACGGAAAAAGGTTAAAGAAGACGACGAAGAGGATTTATAAATACGGTAATACGCATACAAATATGGCACAGAAAAAATTAGCCGGAGGGGTAACGGGCGCAGCTGCTCTTGCAGCGCTTGCCGCTGCAGGTGCGTATTGGTTTTACGGCGCCAAAGACGCGGCCAAACACCGAAAGACTGCTAAAGCATGGATGCTCAGGGCGCGGGCAGAGACGATGGATGCGGTTGAAGCGTCAATCCAAAAACTGGGCGACATCGACAAAGAAACTTACCTAAAAATTGTCGGAGGCGTCCTTAAGCGCTACGCTGGCGTCGCAGGCGTAACCGCAGCCGATCTGGCCCAAATGGCCAAGGACCTTAAAGCAGCATGGACGCACATGTACGCCGCGCGCATGCGTGCCGCCAAGCCGGCCGTTAAACGAGTAGTTAAAAAAGCAGCCAAGAAAAAGCGCTAAAAATTAAAACTATAAATACCGGTGAGAGCCTCACGCACTCGTGGGGCTTTTACTTTTTAAAACGCGGTGGTACAACAAGAGC
>Ga0070681_10003460_pt1 | contig 14790 bp, 15 predicted proteins | sample KBSC83BmetaG_FD_65650 | JGI IMG/M metagenome (GOLD analysis project Ga0070681, IMG submission 65650) | Corn rhizosphere microbial communities from Kellogg Biological Station, Michigan, USA - KBS C8-3B metaG | ecosystem: Host-associated > Plants > Roots > Rhizosphere | place: USA: Michigan...
TGACGATGCAAGCCAGCGCAGAGGCGATCTTTCGGGTGAAGGCCGCGGCCGCCGACCATTGGGTCGTCTTCCGCGACGCGGACGCGGAGCCCCTCGCCGCGTTCGGCGACAAAGCCTCGGCACTGGCCTATGCGCTCCATCTGGCGCGCCGCCGCCGGGACTCGGGCGAGGCAAGCGCGAACCCCACGCTGCAACTGAGGCCGGGGCTGCGCACCCGAGCCGACGCGCGAGCTGCCAGGCTCTGAAGTCAGATTTTACCTACGCCGCTTTGGGCGCTGGTTAGATTACAGGCGGAATTCCTGCCGACAGCGCAACACATCGACACCGGTCAGACTGCCGCTCGTGATTACCACCACATCACGTAAAGTAAGGAATCTGGCCATGACACCGCGAATCGGTATCTTGTCGGCGACAGCGCTCCTGGCGGTGAGCGGCTGCGCCACCCAGGGCCCGCAGCCAACAGAGCAACTCACACGGGCCCGCACCGTCATCGAACAGGCGGATAAGGCCGGCGCTCCGCAGCGATACGCGGCCGCCGATCTGCAGCGCGCGCACGATGAGCTCAACAACGCCGACAAAGCCAACACTGCCGGAAAGTACGACGAGGCTCGTCGCTACGCTGAAGCAGCGGAGGTCGACGCCGACGTTGCAACCGCGCGCGCGAACGCTGGTGAGGCGCAGCGCGCAGCGACTGAACTTCGGCGGAGCATTGAGTCGCTGCAGGGCGAGACGCAGCGCAAGGAGCAGAACCCGTGAGAAACCCCATCATCTTTGCAACGGTCGCGGCTCTGCTCGCCGCTTGCGCTTCCCAGCCGCAGCGTAATGCTCAGCTCGAGGAGGCCCACGCGGCGGTTGAGACGCTCTCGGCCGATCCCTTGGCGCAGCAAGCCGCTGCGCACGATCTGGCGCAGGCGCGCGACAACCTGCGGCTGGCGGACGACGCGCAGTCGAAGCACGAGCCCGCAGTGGATGTCACGCACCTTGCGTATCTGGCTCAGCGCCACGCGGAGGCCGGGCAGGCCCGCATACAGGAAGCTCGGGCAAGGCAGGAAGTGGCGCGTGCGGACGAGGAGCGCAATCGCGTACTGCTCGAGGCCCGGACGAAAGAGGCCCAGCAGGCGCAGTCGCAGGCGCAAGTGGCGCAGTCGCAGGCTCAGGCGGCCCAGACACAGGCGGAGGCTGCCCAGCAGCAACTGCAGGCGGCCCAGCAGCAATTGCAGGACATGCAGGCCAAGCAGACCAACCGCGGCATGGTGCTGACCCTGGGCGATGTGCTGTTCGACACGAACAAAGCCACCCTCAAGCCGGGCGCGGATCAGAGGCTCGATCGGCTGGCGACGTTCCTGCAGGCCAATCCGAACGAGAAACTGATCATCGAGGGCTACACGGACAGCACGGGCTCCGAGGAGTACAACCAGGAGCTTTCGAGGCGGCGCGCTCAGGCGGTTGCGGACGCGCTGGCCTCACGAGGTATCGCGGCCTCCCGGTATTCGGTGGTGGGACGGGGCGAGGCGTTTCCGGTGGCTACCAACTCGACGCAGGCCGGCCGCCAGCAGAACCGGCGAGTGGAAGTGGTGTTCTCCGATCAGTCCGGGCGGTTTGCGGAAGGACCGCCGCCGACCCCGACCGGGGTTGCGCGGTAGCGCGATCGAACGCAATCGAAGTGCAAAGGCAGCGCCGTATGGCGCTGCCGCGCGCGTGAGCCTCAGGCGCGCCGGAAGTCCACCGCCGGAAGCTGCATCGACCGGCGGTACTTGGTGACCGTCCGCCGCGCCACTTTCACTCCGCGATCCGCGAGCAGCTCAGTCAACTGCACATCCGAGAGCGGATTGTGCCGGTCCTCGGCCGCGATGAACTCGCGCAGCAGCGCTCGAATCGCCGTCGCGGAGCATGACCCGCCGCTCGTGGTGGCGAGCTGCCTGGAGAAGAAGCGTTTGAAAGCGACGACGCCGCGTGGCGTGGCCATGAATTTGTGACTGGTCGCGCGCGACACGGTGGACTCGTGGAGTCCGAGCTCGTCGGCGATTTCGCGTAGTGTCAGCGGGCGCATCGCCAGATCGCCGTACTCGAAGAAATTCCTTTGGCGCGCCACGACCGCCTCGGCGACGCGCTGGATCGTGAGAAACCGCTGTTCGAGGTTGCGCACCAGCCAACGAGCCTCCTGCAGGTGCTGAGCCAGCAGCGCCGTCTCACCATCGCGGGCCTGCCGGAAATAATCCGCGTACTGCTGGTTGACCCGGATGCGCGGATAGATCGCGGCGTTGATGCTCACGGACCAGCGCTTCTTGTCCTTCCTGACGATCACGTCCGGAACGATCGCGCGCGGCTCGAACGTGCCGACTTTCGAGCCGGGCCGCGGATCGAGACTGCGAATCAGCTCGATCGCCACGCTCAACTCGCTCTCGTTGCAGCCGAGCGCCTCCAGCAGCCGGTGCGTGTCGCGGGAGGCCATCATCGACAAGCGGTTGTGGACGATCTCCAGCGCCAGGTCGCGGCCGGGCTCGTCCGCGTCCAGGGCTTGCAGCTGCAGCGACAGACATTCACTCAAGGATCGCGCGCCGATGCCGGTGGGCTCGAGCGTCTGCACGATGCGCAGCGCCGTCGCGAGTTCCCCGGGTTGGGCGTCCGCAACGAATGCGGCGATCTCATCCAGCGGATCCGCGGGCGGGCTGGAATCCGTGGGCGTGCTCCCGGCGGGACGCAGGAAGCCGTCTTCGTCCAGGGCGTCCACGATCAGGTTCGCCAGCTCATAGTCCCGCTGGGACAGTCCGAGCAGGAGCAACTGCTCGCGCAGGGAGTCGCGCAGCGTGGACGGGCACGCGGTCCATTCGGTCCAGTCGGGAGTCTCGTCGCTGCCGCCGCCCCCGCCGCCTCCCGTGCTGCTGAAATCGAGATCCGCGCGCTCGGAATCCGAGCTTCCTTCCTCCGATGCCTGGGCTCGCGGGTCCGCGGCCTCGGCGGCCTCCTCGAGGAACGGGTTCTGGGAGATGGCCTGGTTCAGTTCTTGCACGCATTCCAGGGCCGAAAGCTGCAGCAGCTTCACCGATTGCTGCAGCCGCGGTGTGAGCGTCAGCTGCTGCTTCAAACGCAGTCCCATTACAGCGTTGGACATTCGAGAACCCTCATCCAGTAATGCGATTCGAGCTGAAGCAACAGCTATGCCACTCCTTGGAACCTCCGCGACCTGTCCGGCTGTCGCGAGAGAAGTTGCAAGGGCGTGTAAGAACGCACCGCGCTCGCTGCTGCCGCCGCCTGAATCCCGTGCGAACGACATGACATCAATACGCGACGACGATCCCGGTTCCCATCTTGCTGAGAGTGAAGAATCCCTGAAGCGATTACAGCGGGAGCACGCCGCACTGGCGCGCCGCGTTGATGAATTGGAGCTCGTGCTCGCCGCCGGGCGTGTCGGTTTCTGCATACTCGCGGGCCGCAGCCGGGAACTCACCGCGAGCACGCAATTCAAAGCGGAATTCGGCTGCGCGCCGGATGCGAAACTTCAGTGGCGCGATCTGCAGGAACGCGTGCACCGCGATGATCAAGAGCGGCTGGCGGGCGCGGTGACCGCGGCGATGGATCAAGCTACCGAGCTGGATGTAATTGTGCGCGTGCACTGGGCGGCGGACGCCGCTGTGCAGTCGATTGCCTTGCGCGGGCGTTGCATTCGCGATGCCGCCGGTGCGGTGGAAAAGTTGATTCTCACCTCGCGTAACGTCAGTGCGCAGACGTTGGCTGCCGCGGACGAGATACGCGAGCGCTCGGCCGCGATCGATCACGAGAGGCGCTTGCGTCGCGGCGCCGAATTGGCCAATCGCGCGAAAGATGAGTTCCTGTCGATCATTTCGCACGAATTGCGCTCGCCCTTGAACGCGATTCTCGGCTGGAACCGCATTCTCTCGCTCAAACGCGCGGACGATCAGGAAGTGGCCGCGATCACTCCGCGCATCGAGCAGAGCGCGAAGGCGCAGTTGAAAATGGTGAACGATCTGCTGGACCTGGGGCGCATCGGCACCGGCAAGCTGCGCATCGAGGCGCGTCCGGTGCGACTGTCCAAGGTCCTCACCGGCGCGATCGATCTGGCGCGTCCGGCCGCGAACGCCAAGGGAATCGAGATCATCGCGGATCTCGGGGCCGATCCGCAGATTCGTGCGGACGCCGATCGCATGCAGCAGGTCATCATCAACCTGCTGTCGAACGCCATCAAGTTCACGCCGGGGCCGGGCACCATCAGCGTCACTCTGCGCCACGTGGGCGACTCTCTCGAACTCGCCGTGTCGGACAGCGGTCAGGGAATCGCCGCCGATTTATTGCCGCATGTATTCGATCGTTTTCGCCAGGGTGACATGTCGAGCACACGCCACACGAGCGGGCTCGGTCTCGGCCTGACGCTCGTGAGAGAGATTGTCAGTCTTCACGGTGGGTCCGTGTCGGCGAGCAGCCCTGGAACCGGACAGGGCGCGACTTTTACCGTGAGAATACCCACGTCGCCGACGCGATCCTCCACTAATGGGTCGCAGACGCATGTACCGCCGGGTACGCCCTCCTTCAGAAGTACGCTCAAGGGGCTTTCAGTGCTCGTCGTCGATGACGAGGTGGACGCGCGGACAATCGTTGCGGAGACGCTTCGCCTGGAGGGCGCTAGCGTGACTGTCTGCGACTGTGCGGGTGCCGCCTTGAAGCAGCTTCGCTCTCCTGACGCCCACTTCGATGTCGTAGTGACGGACATTGGAATGCCTGAAGAGGATGGGTACTCGCTCGTACGGAAGCTGCGGTCTTTGGAGAACGGCCACCATACGCTCGCCATCGCCGTAACGGGCTACGTATCTAAGTCGGACGTCGAGGCGGCGATGAATGCGGGATTCGACATGCATGTGCCGAAGCCGGTGGATTTCGACGCGTTCGTGGGCCTGGTGCAGCGGCTGACGGAGAAGTGCCCGAGCGCCCGGCACTGACGAGCCCGCGTCTTCGGTCCCATCAACAGGCAAAAAAAGAGCGGGCTGGTCGCACCACAGCCCGCCAAACGGGGGGTCTTCGGTTGCGTGGCCGCTCGAGAACTCTCCAGCCACCACGCGAAACTGTCATCGGCGAGCTGCGTGTCGCAATCCGCGTGCCCACCCTGATGCAATGCATATGCCAGTAAGGTGTCCGAGCGCGGGTATGAATCATGCGAAGGCGCGTGCGGAAGGGTTCCACCGACGAGGGTGTGCATGCCGCATCGAACCATTCGCCTCCTGAACCGCCTCATCCGGACCTGCCGTGACAGTGAAGGGGCGTGCCGGGCCTGGAGCGAGGCCGCCGCCAGCCCAGAGCTGCGTGAGCTCCTCACCGAGCGCGGCGAGGAGTGGGGGCGACACGGAGATGAGCTGCAAGCCCTTGTTTTGATGCTGGGTGGCCGCCCCGCGCTGTCCGGGACACCGGCCGGGGAGCTGTTGCGGGGCTGGGTGGCGCTGAAGACCCTCGCCCTGGGGCGCGGCGATCTGCCGGTCCTGCTCGATTGGGAGCACTCCCAGCGGCTCGCGTTGCGGCGCTACCAGCAGGCGCTCGGGGAGAGGCTGTCCGAGCGGGTGCGCCGGACGCTGACCCTGCAGGCGCGGCGCCTTTCCGCCCACCACCACCGTCTGGAGGACCTGCGCGGCCACTTCGCTGCCCACTCTCCCTGACCCGGGCGTGTAAAACGTACCGGTTGTGAAAAAAGTGCCCGCCGGCAGCGGGCGTCTTTGTGCCTTTTGCACGTCGAGACCAGGTCGCGGCCGCCCGGGATTGCGACCTCGCGGCAGCTCCGTCGGGCCCTGCGGCGACTCCCCCTGAAAGTATCCCTCGCGCTCATGCTCCCGCTGCTGGAACCTTCCCGGCTTCCCGCCAGTTAATACCCGCCGGGCAGGCTTGCCAGCGTCACCGCTGTGGGATGACGATGGCACTGTCGTCACATTAGTAGAAGAGCGCACGAGGTTTAAAGATGTTGCCTGGGGCGCGCTGGCGGCCAAGCGCCGCGGTGCTCGCGCTGGCGCTGGGCGCGGCGATTGGCAGGCCCGGTCTGAGGCTCGTGCAGCCTCACCTCCTCGAGGATGGGGGGCTCATCGAGCCTGTCAGCCAGCTCGCGCTGCTCGCGTGCCTGTTCTGTGCGGGGCTGCGGCTGCAGGTGCCCTTCGAGTGGCGCCGCTGGGGAATTCCACTGCGGCTTGCCACGCTGACCGTATTGGCGACGGCCGTCCTGGGGGCCGCCGCGGCGATGATTTTGTTCGAAGTGAACTTTCTGGAGGCGTTGTTGTTCGCGGCCATTCTCGCTCCGACCGATGCGGTGCTGGCTTCCGACAGCCATCCCGCCACGCAGGAGAGCTCTTTCGTGCGCGAGACGCTCGCCGCCGAAGGCGCGCTCAGCGGCGCATTCGCGGTGCCGCTGGTGGCTTTCGTGCTGGCGGAATTGGGAATCGAGGGGCAGAGCCCATTATCCTGGCTGCTGCTGGCCTGGTCGCTGGGTGGCGGGATGGCCATCGGCTGGCTGGTCGGGCTGGCGATGGCGCGGTGGATCGAGCTGCTCGATTTTGACAGGCAAACGGACATACTCGAGTTGATAGTTGTGCTCGCGGCGGGCGCGCTCGCGTACGGCGCAGCCGAGGTCATGCATGCAAGCGGATTCCCCGCGGTAGTGGCTGCCGGGATCGCGCTCTGTCATGCCGGCAAGGTGCGGCCTCCGATGCGCCAGCGGGCGCTGGCGCCGCGCGTCGTGAAAATCGCCTCGCGAATCGAGCGGTGGGCGGCGCTGGCGATGATCGTCCTGCTGGGCGCTGTGGGCTCGTACATGGACTTCGGCCTGAAGACGCTGGCGTTCGCTCTGTTGCTGCTGGGTTTCATCAGGCCGCTGGCGGTCAGGCTGGGCCTGGGATGGCGGCGAGCGGATGGACAGGCGCTGAGCGCTGCGCAACGCAAGCCGATCGAATGGCTCGGGGTGCGTGGCGTCGCGGCTCTGTACTGTTTGATCTTCGCGATCAATCGGGTCGGCGCGCCGCTCGCTCGCGAGCTTGCGGGAGTGGTTCTGCTGGTGATCGCCGGATCGATCGTGGCTCGCAGCCTTGCGGCGACGCCTGTCCAGCGGCCGTCGCCGGGCGAGCCGGGGGCGCTGTCAAGCTGATTCATGCTAGGTTTTGGATCGAATGGGTAGGCTCGCAGGCCCAGCCCGTTCCTGACGAGGAATACATGGCACATGCTCTGATAGTCGACGACGATGCGGATGTCGTGGACTGGTTGCAGGAAGTCGCCCGGATGGAAGGCTTCACGGTGGCGCGCGCGTTGAGTCTGCGCGAAGCGCGGATCGAGTTGGGCCGCCAGCGGCCGGATGTCCTGTTGACCGATCTGCGCCTTCCCGATGGAGAAGGCATTGAGCTCGTACGCGAGCTGGAGAAACCCGAGGCTACGGAGGTTATCGTCGTCACGGGGCACGCCACGGTCGATAGCGCTGTCGCGGCATTGCGAGCCGGGGCGAGTGACTATCTGGTCAAGCCGGCCGATCTGGAGCGCGTCCAGGCCGTTCTGCGGCACGCCAAGAAGACCTCCGCCCTGCAGCAGGAGATCGGGGTACTGCGGGAGGAACTGCGGCGGCTGGGCCGCTTCGGGCGCATTCTCGGCAACTCGCCCCGCATGCAGGTGTTGTACGACCAGTTGACTCGCGTGGCTCCAACTTCCGCGACCGTCATGTTGATAGGCGAGAGCGGCACGGGCAAGGAGCTCGCGGCGCAGACCATTCACGAGCTCTCGCGCCGGCGCGACGCTCCCTTCCTGCCACTGAACTGCGGCGCCGTCGCTCCACAGCTCATCGAGAGCGAGCTCTTCGGCCACGAGCGCGGCAGCTTTACGGGGGCCGACCGGCAGCACAAGGGCTTTTTCGAGCGCGCCAACGGCGGGACGATCTTCCTCGACGAGATCACCGAAATGCCGATGGAGCTGCAGGTGAAGCTGCTGCGTGTGCTGGAAACGGGCACGATCATGCGCGTCGGCGGCACGCAGCATATTTCCTCGGAAGTGCGGGTGATCTGCGCCACCAACCGGGACCCCGAGAAGGCGATCGGCGAAGGCAAGCTTCGCGAGGACCTCTACCACCGCCTCAATGTATTTCCCATTCGGTTACCCCCGCTGCGCGAGCGCGATACGGACACCGAGCAGCTCGCCCAGTACTTCCTGGACGATCTGAATCAGGCGGAGGGCACTAACAAGACGTTCTCACGGGACGCGCTGGTTCGGCTCTACCAGCATTCCTGGCCGGGAAATGTCCGTGAGCTGAAGAATTACGTCCAGCGATCGTTCATAATGGCGGACGATGTCATCGAGTGCGATGTCGTCGTGGCGGAATCGGCGCCCAAGACCGATGACGGGACCACGATCACCATCCGCGTCGGGACGCCGCTGGAGGAAGTCGAACGGCGCGTTACGATGGCTACACTGGCCTACTGCGGTCACGTCAAGCGTAAAGCCGCGGAAATCCTCGGAGTGAGTCTCAAGACGCTGTACAACCGGCTGGAAACGTACAATGGTAAAGAGGCAACCGGAACGGCAGGGAAGGACGATTCGGTTGCGATGCATGAATAGAAACAACAAGTCAGACGATTCCTACATCGTCACGAGCACCGGCGGCGCTTGCGCCTTCCCGGCCATCCCTGGCTCGACAGGTGCGCCCCGCGTAGCCTTCCCACGCGCCCGCGATGCCAGGGATCGTTCTCGGGCGGGCCCCGCGCAAGCGGGAAGGTCGACCGGAAAGCCATAGCTGCCATGCCGGCCACCAGAGTCGCCGTTGTAGACGATCATCAGCTCGTGCGTATCGGGCTCAAGCAGATCATCGAGAGTCAGCAGGATTTTCAGTGGGCCGGCGAAGCCAAGAGCGGCCGTGAAGCCTTGAGTCTGCTGCGCAACACCTCTTGCGATGTGTTGCTGCTCGACCTGTCGTTGCCCGATATGTCGGGACTGGACGTGCTGCGTCAGATCAAGTCGCACCATGATTCGGTCGCGACGCTGGTGCTGAGCGCCTACCCCGAGAACCAATACGGGTTGAACGTGTTACGCGCGGGAGCAAGTGGGTTCGTCAGCAAGACCGCAGATGACGGCGAGCTGTGCCGCGCCATCCGCGCCGCCGTGCGCGGCGGCCGTTATGTCAGCCCCGAGCTGGCGGAGATGCTGGTGAGCGGCATGCAGGGGGTGAACGCCGGGGAGCCGCGGCACACGATTTTGTCGGAGCGGGAATTTCAGATCTTCTGCAAGCTGGCCGAGGGACGCAGCGTCTCGGAAATCGCAGCGAAGCTGTTTCTGAGCGTCAAGACCGTCAGCACCTACCGTACACGGATCCTGGAGAAGATGGGCATGAAGACCAACGCCGACATCACGTATTACGCCATCAAGAACAATCTTCTGCAGTGATGACGATGGGCACCGCGGCAGTGCGAGCTCCCGGCGTGAATGGCTCCCTGACCAGCGAGCGGCGCATCCTGCTGATCGAGGATTCGGCGGTCCTGACGCGGCGGTTGGTGGATCTGCTGTCGGAGCCCGGGCGCATTGCCGTGGCCGCGCAGGCCGCCACCCAGTCCGAGGCCCTGCTGAGACTGCAGGAAGCGATTTTCGACGTGCTGGTGGTCGACATCGAGCTGGCCGAGGGCAATGGCGTCGCGGTCATCAGACAGGCGCGGCAACTCTATCCTCCCGATAGCCAGCCGCTGATCGTCGTGTTGACCAACTATGCTTCCGATTTCGTACGCGACCACTGCTTTGCCGCGGGCGCGGACTACTTTCTGGACAAGATGCGCGACATCGCGCTGCTGAAGGCCATCGTGGTGGACGGGCGCTCCAAGTGGACGCCGCCCCGCGGCAGCCATTGAACTTCAGCTCTCCACGGCTGGGACCTGAGCCCGCAGGGTCGTGCCGCCGCCAACCGTCGATTGGATTTCGAGTGTGCCGGACAACGAGTGCGCCCGCTGCCGCATGCCCATCAAGCCGTGCGACCAGCGAAACTGCGGGTCCTTCGAGTCGAATCCAACACCATCGTCGGCGATGGTGAGCGTGTAGAGTCCCGGAGTCCGTTTCAGTGTGAGCATCGCGTGCGTGCCGCGCGCGTGCAGCATGACATTCGCGAGAGCTTCCTGGGCAATCCTGAACAGTGCGATGGCGGTGCTCCTTGGCATGGACTGCACCGACTCGTCGATGTCGATCGCGCACTTCAGGTTGGCTTTCTCGCACGTCGCGTCGAAGTAGGCGCGCAGCGCGGTCGGCAGGCCGAAATGATCCAGCAGGGAGGGGCGCAGCTCCTCCACGACCTGGCGCTTCAAATCCATGGCCTCATCGAGGACAGCCCCCAGTTGCGCCAGGCGCTCCTGGATAGCGGGAACGTCGAGCCGGGACTGCAGCCAGGAAAGGTCCATCTTCGCCGCCGTCAGCAGTCCCCCGAGATCATCGTGCAGTTTGCGCGCCAGCTCCGCTTTTTCACGCTCCGCGAAATCCAGCAGATGCGTCGACAGCGACGACAGCTCGCGGGTGCGCGCCTCGACCAGGGCGTCGAGCTCGGATTCCATCTCGGCAGCCGATTTGACGGGGGTGTCGTTCATCGCTCGTAGATCGCAGCCATCGGAAGGCTATCCAGCCATCGCAAGCAATCCGATGGCGTCGGTTTAGCAGATACGCGGGGCGGACGCCACAGGCGGCCCGCGGTTGAGCGGGCGGGGTCCGCTCGAGAAGAGCCTAATCGGCCTCGGGCTCGGCCCGATCCTTTCGCCCCGGGCGCAGGACGATCGCGAGAAGGATACCCACGGCGGCGCCAATGGAGGCTACGGTCCACGGGTTCTCGGTCGCATAGTCGCGCGCCGAAGTCACAGCGTTGCGAGTAGCCCTGCGAACCTTCTTCACGCTACGTTGCGTCGTGCGCTCAATATCCGCCAGTCTGCCCTTGGCCGTGCTCATGACGCTGTTCATGCGATCGCGTGCGGCGATGACGGCGGCATCTCGATCTTCACCTAAGGCGTGAACCAACTCTTCAACCTGGCTGATGACGTTACGCAGCTCTTTGGCGAGAGCGGCGCCTTCGGCGGCCGTACGCTCCAACATCTCCACTCTCCTTTTGCGCGGGCGTTGCCCGCTCACCGTCGACCCGGGGCGCCGCTGGCGGCGGACGCCCGTTCGCCGCATGCGGCTCACCCTTTTCGCTTCAGGCCGTCAACACCAGGAGCATGCCGACGATCATCGCGATCAGTGACGCCAGATCTCGGGTGGTCATGCAACTGAAGGTGACGTACGGGGCGGCGTGAGACCAGTCATCCCCGTACCGGGCAGCGTGTGCGGTCCGCTGAATCAACTGTCAGAAGATTCCTACATCGCGAATCGGGAACAGTGCCGCGCTGCCTGGAGTTGAACACGTTCAACAGATGGAGGGGCGACCATGGGCAACGTTCAAGGTGAAGGGGGCAAGGTTCAGGGCGAAGGGGACTACGAGTCCGCGCGACACTACAACGAGCGGACGCGCAAGTTCGTGGACAAGGAGGGCGAGGCAGCCACGCAGGGTCCGGGTGGTGGAACGGATGAGGCCGCGGAGCGCGAAGCGCTCAGCAGGGCGCGCGAAGGGAAGCAGGACAAGCGCGACGCCAAGGTGATGGCGGAGGACAAGAAGCGGAAGTAGGTGACGAAGGGACCGGAACCTCCGGCGCACGGCGCCGGCGAGCTGCGAAAACAAAGAGGCCCGCTTGCGCGGGCCTCTGCAAAACGAAAATCGTCGTCTTACTTGGGAGCAGACGAGGACGAGTCGCCCGTCGACTTCTTCGACTTCTTGCTGTGGTGCGCCTTCTTGTGCGTCGAGCTCTTGGCCGGGGCGGACGAGCTGCTGTCCGAAGCCGGCGGGGTGGTGTCAGCGGCGAGCACCGGGCCGGCGAGCAGGAGCAGGCTGAGGACCGGAACAATCTTCTTGAACATCGAGTTAGCCTCCGAGACGGGTTGGATACACGCGCCCGCCGGAACCTCGAGGTCCGCGGCGGGCGGCGCGTATTATGACTCGATTTGGGGCCGCGGCGTTTCGCAGATTCGTGTTTTGTGCCTGGAAAGCGACAAATACGGCATTACACGATCTTAATTTGACTTTGACATGCGCATTGCATTGCGAAGACGCACCCGGGTGAGTCAGTGCCCGGCGAAACTAACCAGCGTTCTAACAGGCACCTCCAGCGCCTCCAGGCGCTTAGCGCCGCCCAGCTCGGGGAGATCGATCACGAAGCAGGCGGCGAGGATTTCGGCGCCCAGCGAGCGCAACAGGCGCACGGCCGCTTCCGCGGTGCCGCCGGTGGCGATGAGATCGTCGACCAGGATCAGCCGCTGGCCCGGAGTGACACTGTCGCGGTGGATCTCCATCTCGTCGATTCCATACTCCAGCGAGTAGGCGATCCGTACGGTCTCGTGGGGCAGCTTGCCTTTCTTGCGGATCGGCACGAAGCCGGCGCTCAGGCGGTGGGCTACCGCGCCTCCCAGGATGAAACCGCGCGCCTCGATCCCGGCTACACGGTCGACACCCGACTGCGCCCACGGGCGCACCATTTCGTCGACGACCAGCCGAAACACCTGCGCGTTACCCATCAGCGTCGTGATGTCGCGAAACAGGATTCCGGGCTTGGGATAGTCCGGTATGGTCCGGATGGAGGCTTGAATTGCGGCGAGGGTGTGGGGGTCCATCGGGCGGCGAGTTTAGCACCGCTCTCCAGAGCCGCGCTGCGGCGTGTCAGCGACAGTGCGGCGTCGGGTTCTTACGTGAAGTAGTGAACGTTGAAATAACCTCGCTCATCGGTCCACAACGCCTGGCTGTCCCAGCCGGCGGCGCGGGCCATGGCGGTGAAGGACTCGAGCGTGTATTTGTGGCAGTGCTCGGTCACCAGCCGTTCGCCCTCATGGAAGGCAACCGTCTCCCCGCCCAGGGTGACTTCCTGGGCGCACTCGCTCACGAGCCGCATTTCCATGCGGCTGGCCGGCGCGGGCAGCCAGACGGCCTCATGCCGGAAGCGGCCGAGGTCGAAGTCCGCGCCCATTTCCCGGTTCAATCGCACGAGCGCATTGAGATTGAATTCCGCGGTCACACCGGCGGAGTCGTTGTAGGCGCGTTCCAACACCCCGGTGTCCTTCACCAGGTCGTAGCCGATCAGCAGGCCCCCGCCCTCGCCGGCGATGCCGCGCATGACCCGCAGCAGGGCCTGCGCCTCCGGCGGATCGAAATTGCCGATCGTCGATCCGGGAAAGAAGACGACGACCCGTGAGATCGGGACGCCCGGTGTCGGCAGATCGAACGGCTGGGTGAAGTCCGCGCAGACAGGCAACACCTCGAGGTGTGGATAGGCACCCGCGATCGCGCGGGCCGCGGCGAACAGGTGCTTGCGCGAAATATCGACGGGCACGTAGGCCGCGGGCTGCTGCAGCCGATCGAGGAGTCGGCGGGTCTTGGTGCTCGCGCCGCTTCCCAGCTCCACCAGGAGCACTGCGCTGCCGAGGCGCTCGGTGATCTCGCTCGCGTGGGCCTGGAGGATCCGGGTCTCGGTGCGGGTCAGGTAATACTCGGGCAATGTGCAGATCTGCTCGAAGAGCTGCGAGCCGCGCTCGTCGTAGAAGAATGCGGGCGAGAGGTGCTTGGGGGACTCCTTCAATCCGCGCACGATTTCCTCGATCAGCGCCCAGTTGCCCGGACGGCGCTCCCGCAGCGGCGCATGGTGCTCAAGCATCACGGGCCAGCCGCAGTCCGCTGAACTGCCATCGCGCCGCGGGACCAAAGAAATTGCGGTAAGTGGGCCGGATGTGGCTGGCGGGCGTGGCGCACGATCCGCCGCGCAGGACGAGTTGGTTCACCATGAATTTGCCGTTGTATTCGCCCAGTGCGCCGGCCGCAGGCGCGAAACCGGGGTAAGGGGAGTAACTCGATTGCGTCCACTCCCAGACGTCGCCGAACATCTGCAGCAGGTGTGGCGAGCCGCCGCCGGGCAGGGATCTCGCTGCCGCCACCTGCGGCGGTGGTACGGGGTGCCAGTTGCCGCTCTCGACGAAGTTTCCGGCGGCGCGAGCGTTGCCGGATCCCGCGGCGGCGGTGCGCGCGGCCGTTTCCCACTCCTCTTCGGCGGGCAGCCGCGCTTGCGCCCAGCGCGCGAAGGCATCCGCCTCGTAGTAACTGAGATGGCAGACCGGAGCGTTGGGGTTGATTTCACGCTGACCCATCAGAGTGAACTCGTGCTCCAGGGACTCGGACCAGTACAAGGGCCGCCGCCACTGCTCGCGCTGGACCGTCGCCCAGCCGTCGGACAGCCACAGCAGGTGTTGGGAGTAGCCGCCGGCACGGACGAACTCGCGGAACTCCGCGTTCGTCACCGGCCGGGAGGCGAGCTCGAACGGCTCGATCCAGGTGCGATGCCGCGGCAATTCGTTATCGAAGCAGAACGACTCGCCCTCGTGGCCGATCTCCGCCACGCCGCCGGGGAATCGCTCATAGGTGAGCGGCGTCGCTGTGCCCCACGGCGCATCGCGCGTCCGGATGTAGCGCGGCAGGAGGGGATTGCACGAGAACAGGTGTTTGATATCGGTCAGGAGCAGCTCCTGATGCTGCTGTTCGTGGTGCAGGCCCAGGATGATGACGGACTCGTTCTCGAGCGGCTTTTGCAGGAGCCGCTGGATCTGCTCGTCGACATGGGTGCGGTAGGCGAGAACTTCGGCGACCGTCGGCCGGGTCAACAACCCGCGCAACGGCCGCTCATGCATCGCGCCGACGCTGTTGTAGTACGAATTGAACAGATAGCGAAACCGCTC